>Ga0126369_10001128_pt1 | contig 18284 bp, 14 predicted proteins | sample PanSoiMetaPlot_1_FD_109646 | JGI IMG/M metagenome (GOLD analysis project Ga0126369, IMG submission 109646) | Tropical forest soil microbial communities from Panama - MetaG Plot_1 | ecosystem: Environmental > Terrestrial > Soil > Tropical forest > Bulk soil | place: Panama | collected 2016-02-17 | reverse complement strand
TGGACCTCCACGGAGTAGACGGACGGGAGGTCGTGGACGATCGGGGCCCACGAGTCGCCGCCGTTCTTCGAGGCGTAGACCTGCCCGCCCGTCGTCCCGAAGTAGATGCCGCAGTCGTCGAGGGAGTCCACGGCCATCGCGTCGCGGAGCACGTTCACGTAGCAGTCGCGCTGCGGCAGGCCGCGGGTGAGCGCCTCCCACTCGTTGCCGCCGGTCCGGCTGCGGTACACGCGGAGCTTGCCGTCCGGCGGGAAGTGCTCCGAGTCGCTCTTGATCGGGACCACGTAGACCGTCTCCGGCTCGTGCGCGTGGACGTCGATCGCGAACCCGAAGTCGGTGGGCAGGTCACCGCTGATCTCGTGCCACTGGTCGCCGGCGTCCTCGCTGCGCATGACGTCCCAGTGCTTCTGCATGAACAGGACGTCCGGCCGCGAGGGGTGCATGGCGAGCCGGTGGACGCAGTGGCCGACCTCGGCGTTGGGGTCGGGGATGCCCTGGGAGTGCAGGCCCCGGTTGATCGGCCGCCACGTGGTGCCTCCGTCGTCGGACCGGAAGGCGCCGGCGGCGGAGATGGCGACCACGATCCGCTCGGGACGGGTGGGGTCGAGCACGATGGTGTGCAGGCAGAGGCCGCCCGCGCCCGGCTGCCACGAAGGGCCCGTGGTGTGCGTGCGCAGCCCGGACAGCTCACGCCACGTCTTGCCGCCGTCCTGGCTGCGGAACAGGGCGGCGTCCTCGACCCCGGCGTAGACGGTGTCGGGGTCGGTCAGCGACGGCTCCAGGTGCCAGACCCGCGCGAACTCCCAGGGGTGCTGGGTGCCGTCGTACCACTGGTGCGTGTCCGGCACGCCGTCGTAGGCGAACTCGTTGCCGACGGGCTGCCACGTCACGCCCCCGTCGTCGGAGCGCTGGAGGACCTGGCCGAACCAGCCGCTCGACTGCGACGCGTACAGCCGGTCCGGATCGGCCGGCGACGCGTTGACGTGGTAGATCTCCCAGCCCGGGAAGTGGGGACCGCTGACGTCCCAGCGATCACGCTTGCCGTCAGCGGTCAGCACGAACGCGCCCTTGCGCGTGCCGACCAGCACTCGTACCCGACTCATCGCCTGCTCCTTTAGAAATTCTCGCCCAGCGAGAATGGGTCATCGTAAATCAGTCGAACGCGGCGGGTCGATCTCGACATCGACCTCAGCGTTCGCGGGCCGCCAGCGCGTTCAGATCGGTGCGCATCCGGTCCGCGCCCGCCAGCTCGCGTTCGACCGCCGCGTGCTCGCGGCGCCACATCGGGAGGGCCGCGGCCAGGAGGTCCACCCCGGTCGCCGTCAGCTCGAGCCTGCGGACCCGTCTGTCGGCGCCGTCCGGGGTCGACCGCACCAGGCCGCGGCGCTCTAACGGCTTGAGGTTGGCCGTGAGCGTCGTGCGGTCCATGACCAGCAGGGCGGCCACGCTGCCGACCGTCGGCGGTTCGGGGCGGTTGAGCGACATCAGCAGCGAGAACTGTCCGTTGGTCAGCCCCAGGGGTCGCAGCGCGCCGTCGAAGCGCCTGGCCAGCGCCCGCGCGGCGCGCTGGGCGTGCAGGCACAGGCAGGCGTTCGCGACCTCCCGCGTCACCTCGATGGTGAGCGGCGCGGGCTGGGGCCGGCTCATTCCCTCGCTGCCGCCTCCAGCTGCTCGGCCCTGGCCGCGATGTTGTGGGCGATCTCCCAGAGGTTGCCCTCGGGGTCCGCGAAGTGGGCCGTGCGCAGGCCCCACGCCTGCGAGGTCGGCGGCCTGACGAAGGCGACGCCCCTCGCCTCCAGCGCCGCGTGCACCTCGTCGACGTCCTCGACCTCCGCGCAGAGCAGCACCCGCCGGCCGCCCTCGCCCGTCGAGGAGAGCGTCTCCTCGCCGACCAGCTGCACGGCGGCCGACCGCTGCAGGAGAAGGATCTGATGGTCGCCGAACCACACGGAGTTGGCGTCGCTGTGCTGTACCTCGAATCCGAGCGTGTCCCGATAGAAGGCCGCGGACGAAGCGAGGTCGCGCACGAACAGGACCGTGGCGTGGACTCTTCCGATCATCGCCGCGGAAGGGTACGTTGATATCAACGCAATTGTCAAGGTGATGGCGCCGCCGTGATCGACGGCGGACCGGACGGCGACGAGAGCAGGGCCGAAACGTCCGGAGCGCGAGTTGACGCAACCCTTACACCGCCATGGCTCGCCTCGTGCATGTGGGTGGTTTCCTCGGGGGCATGAGCTCGATCCGACTCGCCGGCGTGGCGCTGGCCGCCTGCGTGGGCCTGGCGGGCTGTATCACCGCCGGCACCGCGACCCCGACCGGCGGCTCCTCCGTGAGCGCGACCGGGACCCACAGGATCAAGCACGTCGTGATCGTCATGCAGGAGAACCGCTCCTTCGACGAGTACTTCGGCACGTACCCCGGGGTGGACGGGCTGCCGATGCAGAACGGGCAGTTCACGACGTGCGTCCCCGATCCGCGGGGCGGCTGCCAGAGGCCGTTCCACGATCCCAACCCGGTGAACGCCGGCGGCCCCCACGGTCAGGCCAACGCGACGGCGGACATCGACGGCGGCAAGATGGACGGCTTCGTCGCCCAGGCGGCGGGCGGGCGGCGGCGCTGCGCCAACCAGAACGACCCGGCGTGCACCAACGGCGGCGGGGTCGACGTGATGGGCTGGAAGGACGCCCGCGACATCCCCAACTACTGGACATACGCGCGGGACTTCACGCTCCAGGACCACCTGTTCGAGCCCAACGCCTCCTGGAGCCTCCCCGAGCACCTCTTTCTGGTCTCGGAGTGGTCGGCGAAGTGCCGGAGCGCCAACGACCCCAACAGCTGCGTCAACGCGCTCCAGAGCCCGAACAGCCCCCAGGGCGCCGGAGCCCGCGGGACGGCCGTGCCGTCCCTGTACGCGTGGACCGACCTGACGTGGCTGTTGAATCGTGACCACGTCAGCTGGAAGTACTACGTGGCGCCCGGGACGGAGCCCGACTGCGAGGACGCGACCCAGCAGACCTGCGTCCAGCAGAAGCAGAACGCCGGAACCCCCGGCATCTGGAACCCGCTGCCGTATTTCACGGACGTCGAGCAGGACCACCAGTTGGGCAACATCCAGGACCTCAGCCACTTCACGGCGGATGCCCAGAAGGGCCAGCTGCCGGCGGTCTCGTGGATCGCGCCGAACAGCAGGACCAGCGAGCACCCGCCGGCCTCGACCAGCACTGGACAGGAGTACGTGACCGGCCTGGTCGACGACGTGATGCGCAGCCCGGACTGGAGCTCGACCGCGATCTTCCTGACCTGGGACGACTGGGGCGGCTTCTACGATCACGTCCGGCCCCCGACGGTCGACCAGAACGGCTACGGCCTCCGTGTGCCGGGCATCGTGATCAGCCCGTACGCGAAGCGCGGCTACGTCGACGGCCAGACGCTGAGCCACGACGCCTACGCGAAGTTCATCGAGGACGAGTTCCTGGGCGGCCAGCGCCTCGACCCGAAGACGGACGGGCGCGCGGACCCGAGGCCGGACGTCCGGGAGAGCGCGCCGGCGCTGGGCGACCTGCGCAACGACTTCGACTTCAACCAGGCGCCGCTGCCGCCGGTGATCCTGAGCACCAGCCCGCCGCCGGGACCCGCGTCGATCCCCGGCAGCTGACAATGACCTGATGGACCGAGACGCGGATCGAGGGGGCGGGGCGGAGCTCCGGAGGCGGATCCGGGCCGGGGAGCTCGCCGGCCCGACGGCGGGGGAGGCGCCCGGCAACGTCCAGGCGAACCTGGTGGTGCTGCCGAGCGCCCTGGCCCACGACTTCCTGCGGTTCGCCCAGGCCAACCCCAGGCCCTGCCCCGTGCTCGCCGTCTCCGAGCCGGGGAGCCCGCGTCTGCCGCAGCTCGGCGAGGACCTCGACGTCCGCACCGACCTGCCGCGGTACCGGGTCTGGCGCCGCGGTGAGCTGGTCGAGGAGCCGCGGGACGTTCGCCACGTGTGGCGCGACGACCTCGTCAGCTTCGCCATCGGCTGCTCGTTCTCGTTCGAGCAGGCACTCGTCGACGAGGGGATCGAGCTCCGGCACCTCACCTGCGGCTCGAACGTGCCGATGTATCGCACGAGCATCCCGTGCGTGCCGGCGGGCCCGTTCCGGGGGCCGCTGGTCGTCTCGATGCGACCGCTGCGGCCCGCCGACGCGATCCGCGCCATCCAGATCACCTCGCGCTTCCCGGCGGTGCACGGCGCGCCGGTGCACCTCGGCCTGCCGGAGCAGATCGGCATCGCGGACCTGGCGAGGCCCGACTACGGCGATCCGGTGCCGGTGCGGCCCGGGGAGCTGCCGGTGTTCTGGGCCTGCGGGGTCACGCCGCAGGCGGTGATCGCCGAGGTGCGGCCCGAGTTCTGCATCACGCACGCCCCGGGCTCCATGCTGGTGACCGACCTGCGCAACGCGAGCCTGGCGAGCCTCTGACCTGACGCGCCGGCCCCTCCGGGTTTGGGCAGGCGGTGGGTCGGGAACAGCTCTGCCCGGGGATGAGTGACGACCGGCCCGGCCTGCTCCGCGATCCCGAGTTCCTCAAGTTCTGGGGCGGCCAGTCGATCTCGCTGCTCGGGACGCAGTTCACGCTGCTCGCGCTGCCGATCACGGCGGCAGTCACCCTGCGCGCGACCCCCGCCGAGATGGGCGTCCTGACCGCGGTGCAGTTCGCGCCCGGACTGCTGTTCAGCCTGGCGGCCGGCGTGTGGCTGGACCGGACCCGGCGACGGCCGGTCCTAGTGGTCACCCAGGTCGCCAGCGCCGTCGTGCTGGCGACGATCCCGGTGGCCGCCGCCGCGCACGTGCTGACGATGGCGCAGCTCTTCGTCGTCGCGTTCCTCGCCGGGTCGGCGGCGACGATCTTCGTGGTCGCTCAGGCTGCGTTCGTTCCGACGCTGGTCGGACGCGCCCGGCTCGTCGAGGCGAACGCCCGCTATCAGACGAGCTTCACCGTGGCCTCGCTGATCGGTCCCGGCCTCGCCGGCGCCGCGGTGCAGGTGCTGACCGCGCCGCTGGCGATCGCGGTGGACGCGTCTTCGTTTGTCGTCGGCGCCCTCAGTGCCGCCTGGCTGCGCGTGACCGAGCCCGTCGTGGAGCGGTCGCCGCGCCGGCATGGCGTCCGCGAGGCGGCGGAGGGGCTGGCGCAGCTGTGGCGACAGCCGCTCGTGCGCGGGATCACGGGCACGCTGCTGATCGCGAACGCCGGGGGCGGCATGGCGGCCGCGGTGACCGTGCTGCTGTTCGTCCGGCAGATCGGCCTGCCCCCGGCCCAGTTCGGGCTGGTCTTCGTGGCGGCGAGCCTCAGCTCACTGGCGGGCTCCGTGCTGGTCCGGCCGCTCCAGCGCCGGACGGGCCTGGGGCCGGTCATGGTGCTGGCGACCGTCTTCGTGGCCGCCGGCACGATCGTCCGCGCCGGCGCCGGCTTCACGGCGCAGCCGGTGACCTTCCCGTTGCTGGTCGCGGGCTCGCTCGTCAGCGGCTTCGGCCTGATGACGTACAACGTGCCGCAGCAGGCGATCCGGCAGGCGGTGATCCCGGACCGTATGCTCGGCCGCACCAGCGCCGGCGTGACGCTGGCGGTCTACGCCGGCAGCGTCGCGGCCTCCCTGGCGGGGGGCCTGCTGGGCCAGGTCGCCGGCCTGCGGTGGACGCTCGTGGTAGCTACGGCGATCACCGCGGCGTGCGTGCTGCCGACGGCGCTGGGGCCGCTGCGGGCGCTGCGGGACGTGCCCGGAGCCGATCGTTCCGTCATCCCGCCCCGGGTTGACGATCAACGTCACTCGGCACCCGGATGACGTCACGGACTCACCGCCGTGGTCGGACCCGCCGCGTCGGAGGCGCCGGCCAGGACGTCGCGGACCACCTCGCGCAGGTCGAGCGCGGCCGCCGCATCGGTCGCCGACCGCCGCTCCTCCTCGCCCAGCGCGGCCCCGATCGCGGCCTCGGCGGCGGCTCGCGCCGCCCGCTCGTCCGGGACGAACATCGGCACGCCCAGCCGCTCGCGCGCCCGGTCCGCCACGGCCAGCAGCCGCAGCGCGTCAGCGACCGAGCCCGCCGCAGCGCGCTGGAACGCCAGGACTTCGAGGCAGTCGCAGAGGCCGTCCTCGAAGCCGAGCTGCTCGTAGACCGCCAGCGAGCCCAGAACGAAGCGGCGCGCCCGGTCGGTCTCGCCTCGCCGGTGAGCCAGCAGCGCGAGGTTCGTTAATGCCGCGGCGCTACCGCGACGATCCCCCAGCGCCTCGAACCCCGCCCGGGCAGACTCGAACAGCGCCGCCGGCCGCTCCAGGTCGCCCCGGGCCCGGAGCACGATCCCCAGGTTCAGCCGCGAGGCCGCGATGCCGCCCGGCGCGCCGATGCGCTCGATGATGGCCAGGCTGTGCTCGCCGTGCGCGAGCGCGAGGTCGAGGTCGGCGAGCGCCGTCGCGGTGATGCACAGGCTGTTCAGGGCCGCCGCCTGCCCGTGCTCGTCGCCGAGCGCCTGCTGGACCTCGAGTGCCTCCGTGCCGAGCCTGAGCGCCTCGGTGAAGTCGCCCATCGCGCGGGCAGTCGCGCCCGCTGCGACCAGCGCCGAGGCGCGGTCCTCGGTCGGTTCCGGCGACGCCGCGGCCAGCGTGCGGTTCAGCCAGGTCCGGCTCTCGCCCGTCATCCCGCGGATGTACCAGACCCACCACATGCTGGCCACGGTCCGCAGCGCGAGCTCCGGGTTCCAGCCGTCGCCCAGGTACCAGCCCAGGGCGGCGCGCACGTTGTCCAGGTCGCGCTCGACGCGGTGCAGCCACGCCTCCTGCTCGCCGCCGCCCCAGCGCCGCGCGCCGGCCGCATAGCCGGCGAACCAGCTCGCGTGGGCGGCTCGGGCGGCCCGCTCCTCGACGGCGTCGGCCAGCTGCTCGGCAGCGAACTGGCGCACCACCTCCAGCAGCCGGTACCGGGTCGCCTCGCCCTGGCGTGGCGCCGCCTCAACGAGCGAGCGGTCGACCAGGCCGGCGAGCACGGCCAGCGGCCGCTCGACCGGGGGTTGGATGGCCGCGATCGCGTCCAGCGGACCGGCGCCGAAGCCGCCGGCGAACACCGAGAGCCGCCGGAACAGCCGTCGCTCGTCCTCGTCGAGGAGCGCGTGGCTCCAGTCGATGGCCGCGCGGATCGTGCGGTGCCGCTCGTGCCAGGCAGGCCGTTCCCCGGCCAGCAGGTCCAGGTGCGCGGCGAGGTACCGGGCCAGCTCCTCCGCCGACAGCGAACGGAGCCGCGCGGCCGCGAGCTCGATCGGGAGGGGCAGCCCGTCGAGGTGCCGGCAGATGGCCAGGGCGGCTGGGTCGGCCGCATCCAGCCGGAGGCCGGGCCGGGCCGCGGCCGCACGTTCCGCCAGCAGGCGGGCCGCCTCCTCCTCGACCAGGCCGTGGACGCGGTAGACGACCTCGCCGGGCACGCCCAGCGGCTCGCGGCTGGTCGCCAGGACGCGGAGGCCGGGCACCGTCTGCAGCAGTGCCGCGCACACGCGGGCGCAGTCGCCCACCAGCCGCTCGCAGTCGTCCAGCAGCACCAGCGCCCGGCCCCGCGCGAGCCGGCGCGCGATCGCGTCGAGGAGCGGCTCCCCCGGCAGCTCGCGCGCGTCCAGGACGGCGGCCACCGCCCGCGTGACCGAGTCGGTGACGGCCAGTCCGGCCAGGCCGACCAGGAAGAGCCCCCCCGGGTGGTCCGGCGCGACCGTCCGCGCCAGCTCCAGCCCGAGCCGGCTCTTGCCGCCCCCGCCGGGGCCGACCAGGGTGACCAGGCGCGACGTCCCGAGCAGTTCGACCAGGTCGGCCAGCTCGCCGGACCGGCCCACGAACGTGGTGGTGGGCAGCGGCAGCCCGCCCGGGCCCGGGCGGGCCAGCGTCGGGTCGCCGCGCCGGATCGCCCGGGCGAGCGCGGCCAGCTCGTCGCCCGGGTCGACGCCGAGCGTCTGGTCGTGCGCCTCGCGGAGCCGCTCGTACGCTCGCAGCGCGTCAGCGCTGCGGTCGCTCCGGTGCAGCGCGAGCATGAGCTGGCCGGCCAGCCGCTCGCGCGCCGGCTGCGCTTCGACCAGGCCGCGCAGCTCCGGCAGGACCTCGGCGTGCCGGCCGAGCGCGAGGTCGGCCTCGATCCGGTCCTCGACCGCCCGCAGGCGCAGCTCCTCCAGCCGCACCGCCGCGGCGGCTGCCGCCGGCCCGCGCTCGATGCCGGCGAGGGCGGGCCCGCGCCACGACCGCAGCGCCGCGGCCAGCCCCGATGCGACCGCGCCCGGGTCGTCCTGGCCGCACGCGGCGCCGGCCGCGGCACGCTCGAAGCGGACCGCGTCCACCTCCTCGGGCCCGGCGTCCAGCACGTAGCCGGCGGCGGTCGTCCGGAGCCGTGGTCCCAGGGCCCGGCGGAGCGTGGAGAGGTGCACGTGCAGGCTCGACGCGGCGGTGGCGGGCGGGTCGTCGCCCCAGAGCTCCTCGGTCAGCCGCGCCACGGAGACCGGACGTCCCGCCTCCAGCACCAGCACGGCGAGCAGCGCGCGGGGTCGGGGACCGCCGATCGCCAGCGTGCGGTCGCCGTCCAGGACCTCGATGCTCCCGAGGATCCGGAAGTCCATCCGCGGTGAAGGGTAGGCGTCCGGCGCCCGCCTTTGGTCCGCCTTTGGTCGGCCGCGAGAAGATCCGGTCACGATGGCGGTCCAGCACTCCTCGCATTCCCCCCATGGCCGGGAGCTGCTGGACACCGTCGTCGACTCGTGGACGCGCGCCGAGCACGACGCGGACGACGCGGAGATCTGGCGCCTGCTCGACGACGACGTCGTGCTGGTCGTGGTCGGGCTGGCGCAGGCCGACCTTCGCGGGCGCAGGGCGGTGGGCGCCTGGCACCGGGAGCAGGTGGCCAACGCCCTGCACGAGCGCGACCTGCCGGTGCAGCGCGTCTACGGCTGGGCCTCCGTGCTCGACGACGTGGTCCGCGAGAACCGCATCACGGGCCGGCTGTTCGGCTTCGCGGGCGGCGGGCGCCGGGTGAGCTACCGCCTGCGCCGGCTGTTCGAGCTGATCGACGGGAGGGTGAGCCGGCTGACGGTGTGGCCCGACCTGGTGGCGCTGGCCGCTCAGCTGCCCTGACCCAGCTCCCGGCGCACGATGCCCGCGCCGGCCGTCAGCGCGTGCAGCTTGCGAACGGCCACCCAGCGGGGCGTCTCCCAGAGTCCGCAGTCCGGCACGGCCCACACGCGCTCGGGCGGCACGCACCGCGTGACCTGCCGCAGGCGGTCCGCGACGTCCGCCGGGCTCTCGCGGTAGGAGCTCTTCACGTCGATCACCCCGGCGGCGATGTCCTGCGGCAGGTCGGCGGCGCCGATCTCGGCGACCTCCGCCATCTCGCGGTTGGCGAACTCCAGCATCAGGACCTGCGCGTTCGCGTGGCGCAGCGCCGGGAGCAGTTCGCCGTACCGGCGGGGCGAGTGGGGCCGGCCGCGCAGATTCCCGAAGCAGAGGTGGAGCGCGACGTACGCGTCGACGCCCTCCACCGTGCGGTTGAACAGCTCGACCATCCGGCCCGGCGCGGCCCGGTATGCGGCGTTCGACGACTCGTCGACCTGGACGAACTCGCAGCCCGCGGCGCACAGGCGCCGGAGCTCGGCGTTCACCACGCGGGCCAGGTCCCACAGGAGCTCGTCGCGGGCCCGGTAGCCGCCGGCCAGGCGCAGCGCCTGGTTCAGCGTCAGCGGGCCCGGGCACGCGACCTTCACCGGGCGCGAGGTCCGGCCGCGGGCGAACTGGAACTCCTCGACGGTCCCCAGTCCCTCGGGAGCGGTGACCGGCTCGACCACGTCCCAGAACGGCGTCGAGTCGTACAGGTACGGGCCCAGGCGGCGCGCCGGAGCCGCCTCGCGCAGGCCGGTCAGCCGGCCGTAGAAGGAGAGGATGAAATCGTGGCGGCGCACCTCGCCGTCGCTCACCACGTCCAGGCCGGCCCGCTCCTGGTCGGTGATCGCGAGCTGCGACGCGTCCTCCAGCGCCTCCCGGACGTCCGTCTCGCCCAGGCCGCCTGCCCGGATGCGGTCGAGCGCCATCAGGTAGAGGGCCGGCAGCGCGTGGCTGCCGACCGGGGCCGTGGGGATCAGGCCGCTAACGGGGCGAGCCCGCACGGTCCTCGTACCAGGAGTACGCGTACACGCCGTCGTCCAGGTCGCGCGCGAGCGTCGAGAGCTTGAGCGGCCGGAACGTGTCGCACATCACGGCGAGCTCGTTCGTCTCCTGGGCGCCGAGCGCCCGCTCCGCCGCCCCCGGCTGCGGACCGTGCGGCAGGCCCGACGGGTGCAGCGTGATCGACCCGACGTCCACGCCGCGCCGCGCCGCGTAGTTGCCGGCGACGTAGTAGAGCAGCTCCTCGGACTGCAGGTTGGAGTGGTGGTAGGGGATCGGCACCGCACGGGGGTCGAAGTCGAGCTTCCGCGGGCAGAAGGAGCAGATCACGAAGTCCTGGCCCTGGAACGTCTGGTGCGACGGCGGCGGCTGGTGGACCCGTCCCGCGATGGGCTCGAAATCGTGGATCGAGAACGTCCACGGGTAGAGGTAGCCGTCCCAGCCCACGACGTCGAAGGGGTGGTAGTCGAGCGTGTAGGTCTGCAGGCCGCCGCCGACGCGGACCTTCACCGTGTGCTCGCCGCCCTCGCGGTGGGTGCGGAGCTCGGCCGGCGGGTGGATGTCGCGGTGGTAGTACGGCGCGCCCTCCAGCAGCTGGCCGTACTCGTTGCGGTAGCGGCGAGGGATCTCGATCAGGCCGGGCGTCTGGAACACGAGGTGGCGCTGCTCGTCCTCGGGCACGAAGCGGTGGGTGGTGCCGCGAGGGAGGACCACGTAGTCGCCGGCGCGGTACGGGACGTCGCCGAAGATCGTCTCGACGGTGCCCGAGCCCTCGTGGACGAAGACCACCTCGTCGCCCGCGCCGTCCCGGTAGAAGTAGGCCATCGGCTCGACCGGCCGGCAGACCGAGATCTCGACGTCGTCATTCCAGAAGAGGACGCGGCGACCGGAGACGGGATCTCCGCCGGGCGCGACGCCGAATGTGCGGAGATGCCGGTGTGCGTGGGCGCCCGGCACCCATTCCTCCCGGACGAGGGGCTCGAACGGACCGACCGCCTTGACGCGGCAGGGCGAGTGCAGGTGGTAGAGGATCGACTCGTTGCCGCGGAACCCCTCGAGGCCCATGACCTCCTCGGTCAGCAGCGTCCCGTTCTCGCGCAGCTGGATGTGTCGCTTGGGCGGGACGTCGCCCCGCCGCTGGTAGAAGGGCATGTTCGATCCTCCTCGAGGGCACCGTCTGCAGGCTCCCTAGAGCATGCGCGCGTGCCGCCTTTCGGAGGAGGCGATCGTCGCGGAGGCGATCAGGCCGCGGGCGGGCCGAGCGAGGAGAAGGACACCAGGGGTTCGCCTGGCGTGGTCTGCGGCTCGGACACGTAGCGCACCCTGACCGTGACGGAATCGGCCGGCCGGGGCAGCATGATCTGGCCCCACCAGGTCGGGTTGTCGGCGCACGAACCCCCGCTGGCGGCGTGGACGACGTCGGTCGGCGTGATCGCGGTCGCCTCGAAGTGGCCGCAGGCATGCGATGGCGGGCGGGCCTGAGCGCTGATGGACACCTCCCGGTCGGAGATCACCGTGACGGTCTCGCACACCTGCCACTCGCAGGACGAGAGCATGGCGCTCGGGGGCAGGCTCTGCGCGAAGGCCGAGGACGACGCCGGCAGCAGCGAGGCCAGCACCATGACGCCGCACATCAGCACGCTTCGTGGTGACAGTCGCATTCGGGAGCTCCTTGATGCATCGAGCAGTGGCGTCGATCCGACCGGAGCCCCGATTCCACCACGGCCCGCGCGGCCCGGTCCAGTGACAACGCCCATACAACCGGCACTGACAAACGCGCCGGCGAAGAGGGGACGGCCGCGTGGTCCGGGGCGTACCATCCGCCTGACACTCACGGACGAGGCGCGGGAAGCGGCAGGGAGGAACCAGGAGTGGAGGAGTCGGAGGCCCGCTCGTTCGGTCAGCTGCTCACCGACTATCGCAATGCCGCGGGCCTGACGCAGGAGGGCCTCGCGGAGCGGGCCGGCCTCAGCACGGGCGCCATCAGCCTGCTCGAGCGCGGCGCGCGCACGTCGCCCAGGCAGGCCACCCTGACGCTGCTCGCGGAGGCCCTCGGGCTGGGCGCGGACGAGCGCCAGGCCTTCGCCGCCGCCGCCCGGAAGCCCAGCGTTCAACCGCCCGACGTCCGCATCCCGGCCGACCTCAGGATGCCGCTGACGCCCCTGGTGGGCCGGGAGCAGATGCTGGCGCAGGTCGTGGCCCTGCTCGCGCGGCCGGACGTCCGCCTGCTGACCCTGACCGGGGCGCCGGGTTCCGGCAAGACGCGGCTGGCGCTCGCGGTCGCCACGACTGCGGTGGAGGCGTACCGCGACGGGGTCGTCGTCGCGGCGCTGGGATCGCTGGGCGATCCGGAGCTGGTGATGGGCGCCCTGCGGGAGGCGCTGGGGCTGCGCGAGGCCCCGGGCGAGACGGCGCTGGAGACCGTCGCGGCACACTGCCGCGTCCGCCGGCTGCTGCTGGTGCTGGACAACTTCGAGCACCTGCTGCCGGCGGGGCCCGACGTGGTCGCGCTGCTCGCGGGGTGCCCGGGCCTGCAGGTGCTGGCGACCAGCCGAGCGGCGCTGCGCGTGCGCATGGAGCACGAGCTGCCGGTGCCGCCGCTGGAGCTCCCCGCCGCCGGCGAGGAGCGCCCGGAGACGCTGCGGGAGGTGCCCTCCGTCAGCCTGTTCGTGGAGCGGGCCGGCGAGGCGGCGCCGACCTTCGCGCTGACCGCCGAGAACGGCGCCGCGGTGGCCGCCGTCTGCCGTCACCTGGACGGGCTGCCGCTCGCCCTGGAGCTGGCGGCGCCGTGGGTCAAGCTGCTGACGCCCGACGGTCTGCGCGATCGGCTCGACCGGCGCCTGGACCTGCTGGTCGACGGGCCGCGCGACTTGCCGGAGCGGCAGCGCACCATGCGGGCCGCGCTGACCTGGAGCTGCGGCCTGCTGGCGCCCGAGCCGCGGGCGCTGCTGCGGCGGCTCTCCGTGTTCGCCGGCGGCGCCCCGCTGGACCTGGCGGAGAGCGTCTGCCAGGCCGCCGGGGCGCTGCCGGGCGGCACGCTGCGGCACCTCGCCGTCCTCGTTGACCACAGCCTCGCCCTCAGCAGGCAGCCCGGCGCCGCGGAGTCGCGGGTGACGCTCCTGGAGAGCGTTCGGGAGTTCGGCCGGGAGCTGCTGGCCGACGCCGGTGAGGTGGATGCGACGGCCCTGGCACACCTGGAAGGCTGCACCGAGCTCGCCGATCGCGTCGGCCGGGAGATCGGGACGCGTGCCGACGAGTCGGCGCTGGAGCGGCTGGGGCGGGAGCACGACAACATGCGTGCCGCCCTGTCGTGGGCGATCGAGTCCGGCCGGCGTGAGGCGGGGCTGCGTCTGGGGGCGGCGCTGTGGCCGTTCTGGGCGAACGGCGGGCACCGCCAGGAAGGGCACTCGTGGCTGGAGCGGCTGCTCGCGGGCGCCGACTCGGTGGACCCGGCGGTGCTGGCCCGGGCCCTCCTGGCGGCCGGCTTCCTGGCCGCCCAGGTCGGCGCCAGCGCCGAGGCCGCGGCACGCCACCAGGAGGCCGTCGCGATCCTCCGCGAGGTGGGCGACGTGCGCGGGGTCGCCGACGGGCTGCGCGGGCTGGGTCAGGCGACCGGCCGTCAGGGCAGGTACGCCGAGTCGATCGCACTCGTCGAGGAGGCGATCGACCTCCTCCGGGCCCTGGATGAGCACACGCTGCTGGCCCGGGCGCTGATGGACCTCGGCGTGGCCGTGTCGCAGGGGGGCGGGGATCCTCGGCCGGCGTTCGAGGAGGCGCTGGCGATCCAGCGCGGCCTGGACGACGAGCTGTGGACGGCGCTCTGCCTCGTCAATCTCGCCGACCGGGACCGGGTCGACGGGAACCTGGAGCTGGCGCGGTCGCGCCTGGAGGAGGCCTCCGCCATCGCGCGCCGGCTGGATGCGCCGTACCACCTCGCGGCCGCACTGGCCACCCTCGGCTGGGTAGACCGCGCGCGGGGCGACCTGGCGGCCGCGCTCGCTGCCTACCGCGAGAGCCTGCCACTGTTCGCGCGGCTGCGCGAGCCGTTCGGCGTGGCGAACTGCCTGCGTTCGCTGGCCTGGCTGGCGTGGTCGGAGGGGCGCGCGGCGCGGGCGGCGCGCTACTACGGCGCGGCGGACGCCCTGTGCCCCGGCGTCGGCGCGGAGGGCGCGGACGAGCAGCGGATGCACGAGGGCGCCTGCGCCGCGCTGCGGGCAGAACTCGGCCCCGACCAGTTCGAGGCCGCCCGCGCGGCCGGCGGGCGCCTCTCGCTCGAGGAGGCCGCGGCCGAGGCGGCCGAGCCGTAGTTGAGGTCGATGCCGCGGACCTAGCGCGAGCCGCCCAGGCGGCGCCTGCTCAGCAGCACCGAGATCCCGACCGCGAGCACCAGCGCGAAGCCGGTGAACAGGTCGTTGATGTAGTCCTGCACCCCCGCGAACGTGAGGCCCGTGATCGCGGTCGCCAGGAAGAAGATCGCCAGCAGGGTGCCTACCACGTTGAACCGCCCCGGCTTCACGGACGTGGCGCCCAGGAACGCGGCCGTCAGCGCGGTGAGCGTGAAGCTGCTGCCCACGCTCGGGTTGCCCGCGCCCGAGTCGGCCACCAGCAGCACGCCGCCCAGCCCCGCCGCCGCCCCCGAGACCACGAAGCTCAGGAACACGATCCGCGGGATGCCCAGGCCCACCAGCCGGGCCGATTCCACGTTGCTCCCCACCGCGTGGAGGTTGCGCCCGTACGGCGTGTGCTCGAGCAGGTAGTAGACGAGCAGCGCCGCCACGGCGACGACGTAGAACGGGCTCGGGATGCCGAACCAGTTGCCCCCGCCGAACACGGTGAGCTGCGCCGGGATGCCCTGGATGATCGAGAGGCCCTGCGTGTACCAGTTGACGATGCCCGTGATCACCGCGGCGGAGCCGAGCGTCGCGATGAAGCTGCTCACGCCCAGGCGGGTCACCACCGCGCCGTTCACCGCTCCCGCCAGTGTGCCCAGCGCGATCCCGATGGCGATACCGACCGGCAGGGGCACGTGCCACCGCGCGAACACCGCCGCCGTGAACACCGACGCCATCCCGGCCACATTGCCGATCGAGAGATCGAACTGGCCGCAGACCAGCGGCACGATCGCGCCCAGCGCCAGGACCGCGAGCACCGTCTGGCTGCGCACGATGTTCTGGAAGTTCGCCAGCTGCATGAACGTCGAGGCGGTCTGCATCCAGATGAACCCGAAGAACGCCACGATGACGATCAGCAGGACGAGCAGCGAGTAGCGCTCTAGCCACTGCACAGCCGCCGATGCGCCCAGCCGGGAGCCGAACGACCGGTCGGCGCCCTCCTGCTCGGGTGCGGCCTGCGTCCGGTCCTCGCCGGCGGCTCCGACTGGCTTCTGGTCAACGCTCAAGCGACTTCCTCCGACAGGTGCGCGATCTCCGTGAGCCGGTGCTCGTCGATGTCCGGCGCCCTCAGCTCGGCCACCAGCCGGCCCCGGCGCATGACGGCGACCCGGTGGCACAGCCGCTCCAGCTCGCCGAAGTCGCTGGAGACCACGATCGCCGCGGTGCCCGACTCGGCGGCGCGGTGCAGCAGCGTGTAGATCTCCTGGCGGGAGCCGACGTCGACGCCCTGCGTCGGCTCGTCGAGCAGGAGGATTCGCGGGCGCCGGCGCAGCCACCGCGCCAGCACGAGCTTCTGCTGGTTGCCCCCCGACAGCGTGAACGCGGGCGCGACGTCCGACGGCGCCCGGATCAGGAACTCGCGCATGGCCGCCACGACGTCGCGGCTCTCCTCGTCGTGGCGCAGCCGGAGGCCGCGGAAGTAGCGCGCGACCGAGCCCGCGGACACGTTCTCGCGGACGGTCATGCTCGGGAACAGCGCCTCCACGCCCCGCTCGGACGGCACGTAGCCGATGCCGGCGGCCATGGCGTCTGCCGGACCGGCGAAGCGCCGCGCGATGCCCTCGACGAGCAGTTCGCCGGACGCGGCGGGCAGCGCCCCGAAGAGCACCCGCAGCAGCTCCGACTGACCCGCGCCGAGCAGCCCGGCAAGGCCCAGCACCTCCCCCTCCCGGAGCGTCAGGTCGACGCCCCGCACCGGCCCCCCGCTCAGCCCCCGCGCCTCCAGCACCGCGCGCCCGGCTCCGACCGCGCGGTCCCTCCCCCGTCCGGCCTCCAGCCGCCGGCCGACGATCATCGCGACCACGCCGGCCTCGGTCGTGTCGGCGGCGGCGACCGTCCCGACCAGGCTGCCGTCGCGAAGCACGCTGACGCGGTCGGCCAGCGAGAGCACCTCGTCGATGCGGTGGCTGACGTACAGGATGGTCAGCCCGCCGGCCGCGTACCGCCGGAGGGCGTCCAGGAGCAGGTCGACGTCTGCCGCCGGCAGCGAGGTCGTCGGCTCGTCGAGGACCAGGATGCCGTGCTGGTTGCGCTCCCGGTCCTGGAGCGCGCGAGCGATCGCGACCATGGTCCGGTCCGCCGGGCGCAGCAGGCGGAGCGGCTGGTCGGGCGCGGCGCGCAGGTGGTACCGCTCGATCAGGGCGTCGGTGCGGGCGCGCAGCTCCCTCCAGCGGATGCTGCCGGCCGGACCGGTCGGAAACCCGGCGCCGACCGCGATGTTCTCGGCCACCGTCAGGTCCAGGAAGATGCCCGGGTTCTGGTGCACGAACCGCAGTCCGGCGGCGAAGGCGTCGCGCGGCGACCACTGGTCGGCCGCCGCCGCGACGCGCCCCGCGACCTCGATGACGCCGCCGGGGTCCGCCTGGTAGACGCCGGCCAGGATCTTGATGAGCGTCGACTTGCCGGATCCGTTGCCGCCGACGAGCGCGTGGATCTCGCCTGGCCGCAGGTCGAGATCCACGCCGGCGAGCGCCCGCGTCCCGGGAAAGGTCTTGCTCAGACCACTGAGACCGAGCGCTACCGCCTCGTCAGCCACTCACCCCCCACGCCTTCATGTACGCCGCCTTGAAGTCCACTTTCGGGACGAAGGGTCCGGAGGCGGGCAGGTTGTGGGTCGTGTCGCTGAGCGTCCAGCCGATGCCGGAGTTCTTCGGCTGCTGACCGAGGAAGACGCTGTTCAGCGTGTCGACGGCCGCCCAGCCCGTCCACTCCGAGGAGATGATGTTCACGGCGTTCACGCCCTTCCCGCCGCGGATCAGGTCCAGCTCGTCGGCGAAGCCCTCGCCGCCCATCACGTAGAGCTGGCTGGACCGGCCCGACTGGACGACCGCGCCGGCGATGCCGAGCAGGCTGGCGGCGGTGTACGGGATCTTGACCGCGTTCGCCTCCGGGTGCTGCAGGAGCGCGCTGGACGCCTTCTGCTGCAGCGTCGGGCCCAGCTCGGCGGCCTTGAAGTCCACCTCGTCGACGATCTTGCAGTCCGAGCACTTGGCCAGCTCGTTCGCGAAGCCCTGGCCGGTGTAGTGCAGCACCGTGAACTCGATGTCGTTGAAGAGGACGACGCGCGCGTGGCCCTTTGTGGCCACGATCACGGCGTCGGCCTGGTGGGCCCCGTAGTCCAGGGCCAGCTGGTCGGGCGTGCCGGCCTGGCCGAACTGGACCTCGCCGCTGAACAGCGCAGGGCCGCCGTTGAACAACGGGTCGTTGCAGTCGTAGGCGTACATCGGCACGACCGAGATGTGGGCGGCCTGCGCCTCCTGCAGCGGCGCCTTGATCAGCGGGCAGTCGTTGGCGTCGTCGATGATGCCGTCGGCGCCCGACGCGATCGCCTGCCGCATCAGCGCCGGCCCCTTGGTCGGATCGAGGTGCTCGTCGTACTCCGTCGCCTGCCAGCCCATTGCCTTGGCGGCGGCGAGCGCTGCGTGCACAGGCACCGAGGCGCTCTCGCCCTCGTCACCCGCCGAGATCACGACGATCTTCTTGCCCTTCGCCGCGGGACGCGAGGTGGCGTCGGGCGCATTGTTGGTGCTCTGGTAGTCCTTCTGGACGTTGGCCTGCGCCTGCGCAAGGAAGGTCGTCTGCGCGTTGCCCGTGCTGGTGCCCGAAGAGGCCCCGCCACAGGCCGCGACGAGCATCGTGGCCGCGGCCAGGAAGCCGCGGAGCCACGACCGGCCGAACGAGTTCGTCCTCATCCATCCCCCTCCATCAGACCGCCTCCGGGGTCGGGCGGCCATCGA
>Ga0126369_10001127_pt1 | contig 18307 bp, 11 predicted proteins | sample PanSoiMetaPlot_1_FD_109646 | JGI IMG/M metagenome (GOLD analysis project Ga0126369, IMG submission 109646) | Tropical forest soil microbial communities from Panama - MetaG Plot_1 | ecosystem: Environmental > Terrestrial > Soil > Tropical forest > Bulk soil | place: Panama | collected 2016-02-17 | reverse complement strand
CGGGGTATTACCCGGCACGCCGAGCCGCGCGAGTCGACCCGATGATCGCTCTGCGGTACGAGTGAGGACATATGGACACTGTGCTTCAGAACGTTCGTTATGCATTTCGGCAGTTGCGGAAGTACCCGGGCTTCACTGCGATCGCAGTGCTGACCCTAGCGGTCGGTATCGGAGCGAACGCGTCGATCTTTTCACTCGTCGACCAGGTGCTCCTGAAGCGATTGCCTGTGCGCGAACCCGGCCGGCTTGTCATGCTGAAGTTCACTGGATCTGACACGGGCCACACCAGTTCTTATGGCGGGACGGGCGACTTGTATTTCTCGTACCCCATGTATCGCGACTTGCGCGACCAGAACCAGGTCTTTGAGGGAATGCTGGCGATGTTTCCCGCTCAGGTCGGCGTGCAGTGGCGAAATACGCCAAGCCTTGCCAAGAGCGAACTGGTCTCAGGAAATTACTTTTCTCTTCTAGGAGTGAAGCCCGCGTTAGGGCGTCTCTTTGTTCCCGATGACAGCGCAACGCGGGGGGCGTCGCCGCTCGTTGTTCTCAGCTACCGCTACTGGACACAGCACTTTGCCTCCGATCCCTCAGTGGTCAGTCAGAGTCTTCTTGTAAACGGCAACTCGTTCACTATCGTGGGTGTGGCGCAGTCCGGATTCAACAGCGTGATCGGCGGCACGCTCCCGGACATTTTTGTGCCGATCACAATGAAAGCGCAAATGACGCCGCAGTGGGACGAACTCGAAGATCGTAGATCGAGATGGCTAAACATTATTGCGCGGCTAAAGCCAGGTATGCCCTTGCAGCAGGCCGAGGCCGGAATCAACCCGTTTTGGAAGTCGCTGCGGGCAGTGGAACTCCAGAGCATCACTTCGAAAAATCAACGATTCCGCGAGCAGTTCGTCGAGAAGAGTTACCTGACGTTGCTCGACGCTTCCCGGGGATTCTCTCCTCTTCGAGAGCAGATGCGAGTGCCGCTACTGATTCTGATGAGTATGGTCGGCTTGCTTACGCTCATGGCAACAGCCAATGTGGGCAGCCTCTTACTGGTTCGTGCTGCAGGACGCACACGTGAAATGTCCGTACGCTATTCGATGGGCGCGACTCGTACGAGAGTGATCGGGCAATTACTCACCGAAGGGGTCGTGCTCGGGTTGGCCGGAGGAACACTCGGCTTGGCACTTTCTCCTCTGCTGGCAAAGGTGCTCTTTGAACTGATTACGGCGTCGACAACCATTGGAAACACACCCTTTTCCGCGGCTCCAGATGGGAATGTCATTTTGTTTTGCTTTGTCGTGTCGGTCGGCGCGAGCGTTCTTTTCAGTCTCGCCCCAATGATTCAGTTCTATAAACCGAAGGTGACGGCTGCTCTGAAGCAGCAAACAGGCACCGGAGAAATCTCACACGCCCGCTTCCGCCGCCTCATCGTGGGAACGCAAATCGGAGTCAGTCTTGTATTGCTGGTTGGAGCTGGATTGTTCAGTCGGACTCTGACCAACCTCAGGTCGTCGGATGTCGGATTCGTTACCGATCACGTCCTGACCTTTCAGCTCGACCCGCACCTGGCCGGATATCAGCCTGGGGCAGTGTCCTCCTTATATAAGCGCTTGCTCGATACTCTCTCGGCTCAACCCGGTGTGCAGTCCGTTGGTACGACGGACGACGCGGACCTCGCGCAGTCTGACAGCACATTTTCCATCACTGTCCCCGGCTACCAGGCTCAAGAAGGCGAGCGCATGAGTTTTGAGTGGGAGCACGTTACTCCCAAATATTTCACGGCATTGGAACTACCTCTCGTGGCGGGACGAGTGTTCTCCGACGCTGATACTCCAGATTCCGCCAAGGTCGCTATCGTGAATGACGCTTTTGTCCATAAGTTTTTTGGAAGCCCAGACCAGGCGATTGGGAAGACATTCAAGGTTGGAAAGGTTGATAATCCTCTCCAGGTCGTTGGAGTGGTCAAGACCGCCAAACATTACAACCTTCACGACGCTCTGAATCCGATTTTCTACACTCCGACCTTTCAAGACAAAGAGCCTGACGCCGTCACTATCTACGTCCGGACGCGGCAGGCACCAGAAGATACAGCCAGTTCGATTCGCAGCGCTGTCGCCGGCATCGACCCGAAACTGGTTATCGACTCATTGCAATCCATGAATGCCGAGATCGATACCACACTCAGTTCCGAGCGAATGCTCTCTTTCCTTGCCAGCAGCTTCGGAGTCGTCGCTGCGTTCCTCACGGCAATTGGGCTCTACGGTGTGCTCGCCTACTCGATCGCCCAACGAACGCGGGAAATCGGCGTCCGCATGGCTCTGGGCGCCACGCGCGCAACAGTGGTGAAGATGGTGCTGTCGGAAGTTCTCATCATGACTGGCTGCAGCGTGGCAATCGCAATACCGCTTTCGCTACTGCTCGGCAGTGTTGTGAAGAATCAACTCTACGGAGTTTCTTATCGAGACCCCGCAACATTGTTCGGCGTCGTGATCGCAATTGGAGCGGTAGCTCTGGTCGCGGCTTCAGTGCCTGCCCGGCGCGCCGTGCAAGTGCAACCGATCACCGCTTTACGTTACGAGTAACAGAAAGGACGCAGCGTGTTTAGCAACATCTTGCAAGACGTTCAGTATGCGCTAAGACAGCTGAGAAAGAACCCCGGCTTCGCTGCCGTTGCCGTGATCACGCTCGCCTTGGGAATCGGCGCCAACACGGCCGTATTCAGCGTTGTCGACGCCGTGATGCTCCGCCCCCTGCCTTACTATCAGCCGGAACGCTTGATCGAGGCGCAGTCGGCCCAGGCCCACGACTACGAGGCCTTCAATATCTGTTATCCAGATTTCTTTGACTGGCGGGCCCAGAACCACACCTTGGAGCACCTTGTTTCTTATCGTGATAATCAGTTCACCCTGACCGGGCTGGAGCGCCCAATCCAACTCGACTCCGAAATTGTGTCTTGGGATTTGTTGCCTGCCCTGGGACTTCAACCCGAACTCGGTCGCGGTTTCTTGCCGGAAGAAGAGAGAACCGGCTCGCATTCGGTTCTGATCAGCCACAGTCTCTGGACCTCGCAGTTTGGAGCAGACCGGTCCATCATCGGACGTACGGTTCACCTCAGCGGAGACCTCTACACCGTCGTCGGCGTGATGCCGCCATCCTTCCGGTTTCCAGTGACCCGGCCGACGAACACAGTCTGGGTGACCCTTGCAGCAGACGATGACCCGAAAAATCAAAATCCTCTGACAAAGAATCGCGGCGCCCATCTCCTGAATGTTTTCGGACGCCTGAAGCCCAACGCGACGCTTGCCGAAGCGAGTCAGGATTTGAATGCCATCGCGGTGAATCTCGCCAAAGCGTACCCGAACAGCAACACCAAGCACGATGCCGCCCGGGCAATCAGTGAACTGGATGCTCTGCTCGGAGATTCGCGAACCATCCTCATGGTAGTACTGGGATCGGTCACGTTGGTGTTGCTCATCGCGTGCGCGAATATCGCGAACTTGCTGCTCGCACGAGTTCGCGAGCGCCAGCGGGAAATGGCCCTACGTTCGGCGCTGGATGCAGGCGGCGCCAGGATCATTCGCCAATTGCTGGCGGAAAGCATTGTGCTTAGCGCATGTGGAGGTCTGGCCGGATGCGTTCTTGCGTTCGTGGCGACTCCTGCGATGCTTAAGCTTATCGGCGACAGCGTTCCGCGTGCCGTCGACGCTGGCGTTGACCTGCGTGTCCTTGGCTTCGCGATCGTCCTGTCTTTTGCGGCGGGAATCATCTTCGGCATCGTTCCTGCCATCACCGGATCTCGAACCGACTTAGTCTCAACTCTAAAAGAAGGAGGCAGGACTGAGGTCTTTGGCCGCGACTGGATGCGTTCGTTGCTGATCGTCGGTCAGGTGGCGATGGGCCTAGTGCTTACGGTGGGCGCGGGCCTGCTCATCTCGAGTTTTTCGAATCTTCTTCACGCCAATGAAGGATTCAATCCCGACAAGCTGACGACCATGTTCTTCGAAACGCCGGATGCTCAATATGACAACAAGCGGCCCGAATTTTATCGGGAGTATTTCGAAAAGGTCCGCCAGTTGCCGGGAGTGGAGTCTGCTGGCGGGACCATGGTCCTTCCCATGGGCGATAGCGGCATCACAATTTCTTTTGAGGATCCTGAGCATCCAGTCTCCGAAGGGCAGCGCCCGAGTGCGGATATCACATTAATCACGACTGGGTACTTCAACGCGATGCGGATCCCAATCCTCCAAGGACGGGATTTTTCCGATCATGATGACGCGAATGGCGAGCCCGTTATCATCGTCAACCGAGCCTTCGCAGACAAATTCTTTCCAGAAGAGATGGTCCTGGGCAAAAAGATTAAGCCAGGGGCAGGGACACGCAAAGGAACGCCCTGGCGCGAAATCGTCGGAGTTGTCGGGAACATTCGTTTAGGAGCGACGCAAAGAGATCTGCGCCCAGCCATGTATCTACCCTCGGATCAACTGGGCAACTGGTGCTGTCTTTACACCGTAGTGAGAAGCTCCGTCGACCAGCAGAGTCTGGCCGCAAGTGTTCAGCGGATTCTTGCTGGCCTCGACAAAGACATTCCCGTCACTCAGGTCCGAACCATGAACGACCTGATGTTCCGTCAGCTCTCTGAACCTAGATTTGTAGTGACCCTATTAAGCGCCTTTGCGGGCTTGGCGCTTGTACTGACGGTTGTCGGCTTGTACGGCGTCATGACTTATTCCGTTTCCCGCCGTACGCGCGAAATCGGAGTGCGCATGGCCCTCGGCGCTCAGCGGACTTTAATGCTGAGGATGGTGCTGCAAGATGCGGCGATCTTGCTCGTTTCCGGAATCGCCATTGGCTCCATATGTGCCCTGGCATCGTCATCGGTGCTTGAATCCATGCTCTACGGAACCGGGGCGAGAAATCCGAAAGTTATTGTTGCGGTTTGCAGTGTGGTCGGGATTGTTGGGCTGCTGGCTGCCTACATTCCCGCACGTCGTGCAGCCAAGGTCGATCCCATGGTCGCGCTGCGCTACGAATAAGGAGGAGAAGTGACCGGATTACTGCGAGACATTCAGTTCGGGATGCGCCAGCTGCGAAAGAGTCTTGGATTCTCAATCGTCGCGGTGATCACTCTTGCTCTGGGAATTGGCTCAAACACGGCGATCTTCAGCAACGTCAACGCACTTCTCCTGCACCCGTTCGGCATCCCAGAGTTGAACCGCGTGGTGGCTGTCTGGGAGACGGTTCCGAAGCAGGACGCGAACAGCGTCAGAGTAGCTCCGGCGAACTTCCGCGACTGGACTCTGCAAAGCGCATCGTTCGAGCATCTCGCTGCCATTCAGGGTTGGGACGCTAACCTGACCGGACAGGGGATCGCGGAGCGCGCTGAAGGCTATCGCGTAACGCCCGAATTTTTTCCACTCCTCGACGTCCCGCCGTCTCTCGGTCGAAACCTCGGCCAAGTGGATTTTCAACTCGGCCCTGCTCCCGTCATTGTGATCAGTCAGGGATTCTGGCGAAAGAGCCTGGGGAGCGATCCCACCATCATCGGCAAAGGCGTGCTGCTGAACGGACAGCAATTCACGGTGGTTGGTGTGGCGGGAAGCGGGGCGGATTTCCCCGCCGGTGCGGAACTTTGGACGCCGCTCGACCTGAACTCCAGCGAAAGTGCAGATCGCTCCACGCACTCCCTCGCAGTGCTTGGACGGCTCCGGAGAGATAGCTCGATCGCGAACGCAGGCGCCGATTTGCAAGCAATCGCACATCGTCTAGCCGAGCAATTCCCGGCCACGAATGGAGGCCGCGGAGTACGCGTGGTAAGCCTCGTCGAAGACGTCACCTTCGGAACTCGCCAGTTTGTTTCGGTGCTGATGGGTGCTGCCGTCTTCGTGCTCCTGCTAGCGTGCGTCAACGTCGCCAACTTACAGTTAGCCCGGGCGACTGGTCGCCAGAAAGAAATGGCGGTCCGGTTGAGTCTGGGTGCCAGCCGCTGGCAATTGATTCGGCAACTGCTGATAGAAAGCACGTTGCTGGCCGCCGCCGGAGCAATCGTCGGAGTCGTGCTCTCCAGCGTGGGCATGTCGGCACTTCGGGCTGATCTTCCTCCATTCATCGTGCAGCATGTGCCAGGACTCAAGCATATCGACTTCGATATGCGGGTATTAGGTTTCACGATTGGTGCCGCGCTATTCAGTGGAATCTTGTCCGGCCTCGCACCGGCTCTGCAATTTTCTCGATCTGAGGTCGGGGAAACGTTGAAAGAGAACGCGCGTGGAACAAGCTCCAGCGGAGCGACTGGCAGGCTCCGAGCCATGCTAGTCACGTCCGAAGTAGCCTTGGCGTTGGTGTTGTTGGTTGGAGCCGGACTGATGGTGAAAGGGTTCCGTCAGCTCGTGAACACTGAAATGGGATTCGACCGCTCCCATGTGCTTACCTTCAGTGTCGCTCTGCCAGAGGTGAAGTATCAGAACGATGATCAGATTCTGGGGTACTACGACCGCGTGGTACGAGGCTTGCAGTCGCTTCCGTCGGTGGAATCTGCAGCTTGCGTTTCCAGCGTTCCGTCTAGTTGGAATTGGAATTGGACGGAATATAGAGCCGAAGGCGCCCCTCCAGCCGCTCCCGGCGAAATACCTTCGACCATTACTCAAGTGATCAGCCCTGATTTGTTTGCGACTCTGCGCATCCCTCTGCTGAAAGGAAGATTGTTCTCCGTCGAGGATACGCGCACTTCGCTGCCAGTCGCTGTGATCAGCGAGTCTGTGGCACGTCGTAGTTGGCCGGATCAGGATCCAATTGGAAAGCATCTGAAGCTCGGCCCTAAAGATGGCCATGAACCAGATCGCCTGGTTGTTGGTGTGGTGGGCAACATTCGATCGAATGCCATGGATAACACTCGAAACCCGACCACCTATATCCCGCTTACCCAGGTGGCGCCAAAAGCGTCCTCTTTCGTTTTGCGCACGACGGCGGATCCGCAAGCTGCTACGGCCGCGGTCATCAATCTGATTCGAAGCGCCGATCCCACAGTGCCGGCTTACGATGTCCGCACCCTCGAGCAGGGTATTGCCGACAATATGAGCGGCGTGGAGTCCTCCGCTCGCATGATGTTTGTGTTCGCGGTCGTTGCGCTTGTGCTGGCCGCAGCAGGCATCTTCGCGGTCATGGCCTATGCCGTAAACAGGCGCACTCATGAAATTGGAGTCCGCATGGCTTTGGGAGCACAACGCATTGATGTCCTGCGCCTGGTGATCTCCTCGGCCCTAAAGATGGCCATAGTTGGCCTCGCGATCGGCCTTTGCATCGCGGTGTTTATGGCGCGCGCACTTTCCAGTGTTCTGTTCGGTGTAGTCCAGGTAGACATTTCGGTGTTTGCCCTACTGACGGCGCTTCTGACAACGGTAGCGGTCGTCGCCGCCTATATTCCCGCACGTTCGGCCACCCGAGTCGATCCTGTGCAGGCGTTGCGTTGCGAGTGAACTCTTAGATCGGAGAGAAAGATGATTCAACTAAAGAATTTGGAACGCAGTTATAAAGACGGCCGCCGGATGGTCGCGCTTCGGTACGAATAGGAACTCCCATGAAAGGCATACTCCAGGACATCCATTACGCGCTGCGCCAGCTGAGAAGAAGCCCCAAATTTGCAGCGCTATCCATCGCCACACTGGCGCTCGGAATCGGTGCGGCAACCGCGATGTTTAGCCTGATTGACCGAGTCATCTTCCGAAGTCTTCCTTATCCCCATGATCAGCGGTTGGCATCGGTGGGAGTAGTCGCACCGATTATCGATGGTGAATTTCTTTTCGCAGGGAATTACCTGGAATGGAAACAACAACAACGTGCTTTTGCTGGCTTTAGTTCGTCGTCAGGAGTGAGCGACTGCGATCTGACCGAGGAACATCCGGTTCGGCTGGCCTGTGCCGCCGTCGATTCCAGCTTCCTGTCAACGTTCGAGATTCAACCGCTGCTTGGCCGCAATTTCAACCCTCAAGAAGATAGGCCAAATGCAGCGAAAGTCGCGCTCATCTCTTATCCCTTGTGGCAGGATCGGTTCGCCGCCGAGCGCAGCGTGCTTGGCCGGAATCTTTCAATTGACGGTCAGCAGACCGAGATCATCGGAGTTCTTCCACGCGATTTCGAATTTCCAACGCTGGCGCACACCGATCTGCTGATTCCTCAGGCGCTGGATGAGTCCATAGTGGCGAGGCACATCCTTGGCGGGGTGGTGCGCGTCTTCGGACGCACCAAGCCCGGCCAGACAATCGAGCAGGCGAAAGCCGAGTTGCAGCCGCAGTTCAACAGCTTCGTGCAGATGGCTCCGCCAGAATTCAGAAAGGTACTGCGGCTAGAAGTTCGATCCATCCGTGACCTGCAGATTCACGATTCGCGGCGGGCGGCGTGGCTGCTCTTATTATCTGCTCTGGCCGTCCTCGCCATCGCCTGCGCCAATGCCGCAAATCTGGCATTGGCCCGAAGCGCGGCAAGAAGACAGGACTTGGCCGTGCGCGCTGCGCTTGGCGCAGGCCGTGTACGCCTATTCCGGCAAAGACTAATAGAAAGTCTGATGCTTGCGTTGTTCGGTTGCATTGCGGGGACTGCGTTAGCCTCGGTTATCGTTCACATCTTTGTCGCGCTCGCACCGGCTGGTATCCCGCGTTTGTCGCAAGCCTCCGTAGACGTCCGCATTTTGGGTATTGCGCTGGTTCTCTCACTGCTCTCGGGAATTCTCTTCGGCACAGCCCCCGCCTTAGAGCGGCCGACACAGATGCTTTCCGTAAATATTGCGGCGGGCGTTCGACAGGGACGCTTACGTCAAGCACTGCTGGTTGCACAGGTCTGCAGCACCGTCATTCTTCTGACGAGTGCTCTCCTGTTTGTTCGCAGTCTGCGCAACCTGCAGACGCAGCCTCTCGGCATCAATACCCAGAACATCGTGACGGCGAACTTCACATTGGGTCAGCAGAAGTATGCGACGGCGAAGCAGAGGCTCGCGTTTTTCGAAGAGTTGGAAAGTAAAGTACGAGGGCTGCCGGGAATCGGCTCAGCAGCGCTCGCCGACTCGATTCCGCCCAAGGTGCCGCCCCGAACAATGCCCTTCTTCGCGCTACAGGCAGAAGGACAACCGCCGCTAAGCATCAGTGACGGCATCGGCGGCGTTGTGGCATGGCGCTCGGTGACACCGGATTATTTCTCGGTACTCGGGATGTCCCTACTGCGCGGACGCGCATTTGGCGAACAGGACCGGGCTCCGGCCAGTCACGTCATTATGGTCAACCAGACGCTCGCAAGACGCCTGTTCGGAAATGAAGAGGCCCTCGGCAAAACCATCCGCTTCCACACCGATCGGGACGCCCTAAGCGCTCCCTTCACGGTCATTGGGATCACCGCTAATACACAAAATCAGGGCTTGGGCGGCGAGGCTGGGCCCGAATACTACATGGTCCGCCGACACACTGAGAACGATGTTGTTTTCAATTATCCGGATTCGCAACGCATCACGATCCTTGCGCGCAGTGCGATGCAGTCGGATACCGTCCAGCAACAACTACGACAAGCGGTTGCGATGCTCGATCCGACAGTGCCAGTCGAAGTCAGCACCTTGGGCCAGACTATCTCGAGGATGGCCGAGCGTCCCCGCTTTAGCGCGGCTCTTCTATCGTTCCTGGCAGCTGTTGGTCTGCTGCTTACCGCAGTTGGGATTTATGGCGTCGTTTCGTTGCTGGTAAATCAGCGCACACAGGAAATCGGCATCCGCATGGCGCTGGGCGCTTCACGGCAGCATGTAATCGGGATGATGGTGTGGCACGCTTCCTCGTGGATCGCGCTCGGGGCGGTTCTGGGGACCTTCGGTTCTCTTTTGGCATCGCGTTGGCTGGGCTCGCTTCTGTTCGGGATTCGCGCGAACGATCCCGGCACGCTAATTACAGCGGCACTGGCCCTTGTTGCGGTGGCCATGGCGGCTGCGTGGATCCCGGCTCGTCGCACAGCCAAGGTCGATCCCATGATTGCGCTTAGATACGAATAAAGAGTGGATTGGAGAATCAAGAATGATTCAGCTAAAGAGTCTCGAACGTAGTTACAAAACGCCCGCCGGACAGACGTGGGTATTGCGTCGCATCAACCTCGAAATTCGCGAGGGAGAGTTCATCACCATCATGGGGCCGTCAGGGGCAGGGAAGTCATCTCTGCTCAACGTCCTCGCTCTTCTTGATGATGCATGGGAGGGCGAATACTGGTTTCGCGACATGGCCGTTCATGATTTGAAGCGCAAGCAGCGTGCCGAACTGGCCAAGAAAAATACCGGCATGGTGTTCCAGAGTTATCACCTGCTCGATGACCTGACCGTTCAGGAAAACATCGATCTTCCACTTTCCTATAAAGACATTCCTCGCCGCGAGCGGCAGGGCCTTGTCGCCGATACTCTCGATCGTTTTCAGATCGTTGGTAAGAAAGATCTGTACCCCAGCCAGCTCTCCGGTGGACAACAACAATTGGTTGGAATCGCGCGCGCGGTGATTCACAAGCCGCCGCTGCTGCTCGCCGACGAACCGACTGGCAACCTTCACTCGACTCAAGCAAAGGAGATTATGGAGCTCTTCCGCGAACTCAATCAACAAGGCACCACGATTATTCAGGTCACGCACTCCGAAGTAAATGCGGGCTATGGAAGCCGCACCATTCAACTGCGCGACGGATGGATGGTGGGAGACACGGCGAATCCATCCGCAGCTCACCCGGCGGAGGTCAGCGCATCGTGACCTTGTCCCGGAGACTTAAACGGTTTTTCACAGTGCTTTTCGGAATGAATCTCGCTGTTGCAACCAATCTATTGGCGCAGAGCCAGCCGCCGTCTGCGCCGGTACCTAACCCTCAGCCCTCGTCGATCACGCAGCTCAGTTTTGAGATGCCGAAGTCGCGCAATCCGCTGAAGGCCTACGCGCCAGATTCAGTGCCCGAACCTGTGCTGACAAATTCCGCGCGCATCGATCAGTTGGTGCGTGATGGGAAGATGTACCTCTCGTTGAAAGATGCAATCGAACTCGCCTTGGAGAATAATCTGGATCTTGCAATTGCCCGATACAACATACCGATTGCCGATACCGACATCTTGCGTACTCAAGCGGGAGCCTTCTTCCGCGGCGTAAACACAGGCGTAGTGCAAGGAACTCCGGGAGGCGGCGTCGGCGGATTTGGCACTGGCGCTCCCGGCGCGGGAGCTGGCGGCACGACTGGCGGTGCTGGTGGCGCCGGCGCCGGTGCCTCCGGCCTGGTGCAGTCCACTCTCGGAATCGGCACTGCTGTTTCATCGTTTGACCCTTCCATTAGCCTTAACGGAGGCGTTGAGCATCAAACATCTCCAGTTGCGAACCGCCAGATTTATGGAGTCCCGTCCCTGCAACTAAATACGGTGCAGGTTAACACGCAGTTTACTCAGGCGTTTCCCACTGGTACGAGTATCGCCTTCGCATTCGATAACTCCCGCCAGACCACGAACAGTCCTTTTTTCAATCTTTCGCCGAGTCTTAGCTCATTCTTCCGCTTCCAAATCCAACAGGAATTGCTCGCAGGTTTCGGTTTCGGACCAAACTTGCGCTATCTCCGAATCGCGCGGAACAACAAGAAGATTTCCGACATCGCTTTTAAAGATCAGATCATCGCTACCGTCACCCAAATCGAAAACATCTACTGGGACTTGGTCAGTGCCTACGAGCAGACGCGTGTGAATGAACAATCGCTCGCGTTCGCGCAGCAGACATTCGACAACGCGAAAAAGCAATTGCAGTTGCAAAGCGTTCCGGAGATGGATGTCATGCGCGCCGAGGCCGAAGTATCCAAGCGCGACCAGGATCTCACCGTCGCCCGCACCAACCTTCAGTTGCAGGAAACGTTGATGAAGAATGCCGTCACTAAGAGTCTCGACGATCCTGTGCTGCAGTCGATGCCGGTGATTCCCACCGATCAAATGCAGACAGCTTCGATCGAGGCGGCACAACCCATTCAGGATCTCATTACTCAGGCAGAACACAGTCGTCCTGAACTTGCCATGTCCGACATCGATTTGGTGAACCGTCAGATCAGCCGCAAGGCCGCGACCAACGCCCTGCTGCCTTCTCTGTCGTTGGTGGGTTTCTATAGCGGAGCCGGCTTGGCTGGCCCGCTCAACCCGGTATACAACCTCGGCCAGAACACCTCGATGGTTCCAGTTGATTTTGCCGGTGCCTTGGGGAATGCGTTTAATAACAGCAATCCTGACTATTTCGTCGGGCTGAATTTGAGTATTCCGATCCGAAATCGCGTGGCGAAAGCAGATCAATACCGTTCGGAGCTGGAATATCGTCAAGCGGAATTGCGAAAAGAGCAACTGAGAAAACAAATCCGCATCGAAGTTCGCAACGCGCAGTTTGCTCTGGATCAGACCGGAGCACGAGTTGCAGCCGCCCAGAAGGCACGAGATCTGGCCCAACGAACCTTTGAGATCATGAAAAAGGAGCAGGAATTGGGAGCAGGATCCAGTTACCAGACGTTATCGGCGCAACGCGATCTCGCTCTCGCCGAGCTGGATCTGGTGGGCGCAATGACCACCTATCAAAAAGCCAAGGTTGAGCTCGACCGCTCCACCGGCATTACCTTAGAACATAGTGGCATACTGATTCAGGATGCGATCACCGGAGTGGTTTCACACCATTAAAACGAGCCCATGCCAACATCAGTAAAAATCGGAGAAGAAACTACTACGTTGCGGATTGAATCCGAAGCACCCGTCCGGATCCTGGCCGCCGACGACCAGGAACACATCCTCGAAGCTCTCGATCTGCTGCTTCACCCACAGGGATATCGCGTCGACAAAGCCCGCTCTCCAGTCCTCGTGTATGAGGCCTTGAAGAGCAACTCATACGACGCGATCCTGATCGACCTGAACTACACGCGGGATACCACATCCGGGCAAGAAGGCCTCGATCTGTTGTCGCAGATCGTTGCTCAGGATTCGACCGTCCCCGTGATCGTGATGACCGCATGGGCGAACGTCGAACTCGCCGTCGAGGCCATGCGTCGTGGCGCCCGTGACTTCATTCAAAAGCCTTGGGAGAACGAGCGACTAGTCTCTATTCTGCGCACGCAGGTCGAACTGCATCGAGCGCTGCAGCGTGCCGCTCGTCTCGAGGCGGAGAATCGGCTCCTACGCGCTGAGGGTCGCCCAGAATTTATCGCGACGGCGCCTGCGATGCAGCATGTTTTGGAGACGATGGCCCGCGTCGGACCATCTGATGCTAACGTCTTGATCACCGGCGAGCACGGGACCGGTAAAGAGGTGGTTGCGCAAACGCTGCATGCGCTCTCTGGCCGCGCTTCTCGCCCTTTGGTCGCAGTCAATACGGGCGCCATCCCTGACGGAGTCTTTGAAAGCGAGCTGTTCGGGCATGTGAAAGGCGCCTTCACCGATGCCCGCACCGACCGTATCGGTCGTTTCGAGCTGGCGGACGGCGGCACCATCTTTCTCGATGAGATCGGCAACGTGCCGATTCGTCAGCAGGCCAAGCTTCTGCGCGTGCTCGAAACCGGGGAGGTCGAACGGGTGGGCTCCTCCAGATCCCGGCGGGTCAATGTCAGGGTTCTTTCTGCAACAAACGCCGATCTATCCGTGGCCTGTGCTTCCGGACAATTTCGCGAAGATCTCTTGTTTCGTCTGAATACGGTCGAAATTCGTATTCCTCCTCTACGCGAAAGGCGAGAAGATATTCCTCTATTAGGGGCACATTTTCTTTCTCGGTATGCAGCACGATACCGCCGCTCCGTGCAAAGATTCGACCCCGCAGCAATACAGGCGTTGATGCAGTATTCTTGGCCGGGCAACGTGCGCGAACTGGATCACACCATCGAGCGTGCCGTGCTGATGAGCCGCACCGATGAAATCCAGCCAGGAGATTTATCATTAAGCTCTCCGCGCGGGCAGACGCAGAATCTCGAAGACCTTAGCCTCGAGGCCGTAGAAGCTGTGCTGGTCCGCAAAGCGCTTCAACGTTTTCAGGGGAATGTGAGTCAGGCGGCGGAGGCGTTGGGTTTGAGTCGCGGCGCTTTATATCGACGCATGGAGAAATATGGGCTCTAGCCCCATCCGCCCGACATCATCACGACCAAGAAAACGCGCACGCCTTCTCTATGAAAACCGAATCAGTCTCTACGCCTTTTTTGTGGCCCTCCCGGGCCTTATTGTCAGCGCCGTACTCGTCTGGACGCAGCCCTGGACCATCGGCTCTCGCCTTGCCTTGATCGGCGTCGAACTCTTCGTTTGGTGGCTGCTCGCCCTGGCGCTGCAAGAGCAAACCACCCGACCACTACAGACACTGGCCAATGTAATCGGTTCGCTGCGCGAAGAAGACTATTCCTTCCGGGCGCGCAATGCGGTCGCAGAAGATGCTCTCGGCGAGCTTTCCCTGGAGGTCAATGCCCTCGCCGACATGCTCTCCGGAGAAAAAGTCCGAACCATCGAAGCGACTGCTCTGCTTCAGCGCGTCGTCGACGAAATCGATGCGCCTCTGTTTGCCTTCGATCCGAATAAGGCTCTCCGGCTGGTGAATCCTGCCGGAGAACATATGCTACGGCAGAACCAAAAACATCTCTTGGGGCGCAACGCGGCCGACCTCGGTCTGCACGAGTGCCTGACGGCCAACAACGAAACTGTCGTAGAACTCAATGTGGGCGAGTCCCGCGTCCGTTGGCTGTTACGCAGGAGTTCGTTTCGCCAGCACGGCGTGCCCCATACTTTGGTTGTGCTGTCGGATGTCAGTCGTGCCCTGCGCGAAGAGGAACGAAAGGCCTGGCAACGACTGATTCGCGTTCTTGGTCACGAGCTCAGCAACTCTCTCGCTCCGATCAAATCGATCGCCGGGAGTCTCAGTTCCCGCGTCTCTAAAACGAGCATCGATCCCGGTGTACGCAGTGACTTGCAGCGCGGTTTGGAGATTATCGAATCCCGCTCTGCTTCCTTACAACGATTTCTTGAGGCTTACCGCAAACTGGCCCAAATGCCGGCCCCGGTCCTGAAAGATGTTCCTCTCGCCCCGCTCGTTGCCCGAGTTGCCGGTCTTGAAACTCGGTTGAATGTCCATGTGCAGCAGGGGCCGGAAATCACCTTCCGCGCCGACCCCGACCAATTGGAGCAGATGCTAATCAACTTAATTCGCAATGCCGTCGATGCCGTGCTTGAAACGCGGAGTACGCCGGGTGTTGACGTCTTTCCCAAGACACCTTCCGCGGCAGACAAGAACGGCGTGCGCGTTCGCTGGTTGGCAGATCCACAGCAGGTCACGCTCGAAATCGAAGATGAAGGTCCCGGGCTTCTGAATCCATCGAACGTCTTTACCCCCTTCTACACGACCAAGCCGAGTGGAAGCGGAGTCGGCTTGGTGCTATGCCGTCAGATCGCGGAAGCGCACGCCGGGACGATAGAGATCGGTAACCGGCCCACCGGGCCGGGATGTCTGGTAAAGATTGTTCTGCCGCGCTACCATGACCGCCCTCAGCAAGCTCAGCATTAGACCATTTTGGCTTTCAATGTAATCCACCGCTGTGTCCTCCTGATGGCCGGCGCCTTTTGCAGGCCGGAGGACTCGATGCAATCTCGGTCTGCACGAACGCTGCAGGCTGAGTTGCATGGGTCCTCCGGCGCCAAAAAGCGGCGCCATCAGGATGACAAGCGGGATGGTTTACAGCCGGCTAAGTCGATCGGTGGATAACCCGTCGTCGCGTGAAAAAGCGATACGAAGCATTCTTCGTCGATTCTCGCAAGGTATTCAAAACGTGGGACTTAGGTTCGTTTTGTTGGGTTTACTCTATGTAAAATATTGAATCCAAATAGTTTATCGACAAAATATTGAAATCTGGATACTTAGCAGCGGAGCGGCGTGACCAATCTCAGGAGCTTAAACTCGCAAGTCATTCAAAACAAGTGAGTTGTTTAGTTATACTCGCCGTGTGATCCTCGCAAAATATTGTCAAAGAAGGGCTTACACGCAAAATGTCACAGTATAGGGACTTGGAAGGCTCAATCGGAGAGCCGAATCTAATATCCGCACAGAGACATCTCGCGGTGCAATGCGCACGTGAACATTGTGTACTTCTGGCGGTGAGGGTCAAGGTTATTCGTCACAATGAATCGGGATTGGATGTGGAAAAGATCCAAGGAAGTGCCTTGACCTGCATCTGGGGCCAGGATGTGGGGTTGGAGCTTAACTTGCATTTGGGTGCGAAGTGAAACGAGAGATTTTTCCTCGACCTGTTGCGGCTTCGAACAAAACCCCACTTCTCGCGCACAAACCGCGCGAGGGGCACCCAGTGTGGCAAGGTCCGGAGAAGATTTTTGACCGTCGGTAATCTCCTTATCCCGAGAAAATCCATTTTTCCCACAAACCGGTGTAACGTTTTTTACCCCTCGTGCACTATCCATATGTGGAATGCATCGCTCTAGGTTGAAGTGGTGACCCACAGCTCAGGGACCCAGCCTAAGTAAACGCTTGGTTCGGGTTTCTCTAAAGTGCCGGAGGCGGCCGGGGGGAAGCGCATCCGGCACTTTTTGAAATCAATCCCCGGTAACGCCGCTAATCCTCCAAACGGAGCTTCCTCTTTAGTGCGCAAGGTACAAGCCAATTCGCCAGTTGTCCGGCGCTGCAGTGGACTGTCTTTAGTGAAACGGCAGAGCCCCGCAGTCGAGAACTCAGTCGCCGCTTCTTCCCCGGTGCTACACTGTCTGCCACTCCCAAGCACCCGGGGCAAGCTCTTGCAGTTTCAATCATTTGACGAGCCGTACATCAATCGCCTCCAAATGGGAGACTTTCGCACGCAAGAGCACTTCTCCAATTATTTTGGAGCGCTTATCAAGATCAAGCTGGGCTCGCGGCTGAATTCCCGGGAACTGATCGAAGACTTGCGGCAGGAGACGTTCGCCAGGTTTTTCACCGCGCTTAGGGCGGGCAAGATCCTCCAACCGGACCGGCTGGGGGCGTTCGTAAATTCTATATGCAACAACGTCTTGCTGGAGTACTACCGCTCTTCTGGCCGTAGTACTTCGCTCGACGATGAAGAGGAGAAGAACTTTCCAGCCTCAGATTTCGATCTCGTGGAAACGTTACGCGCCAAGGAACGGGAAAAGAAAGTGAAGGCAATCTTGGAAGAGCTCTCGGAGCGCGACCGGCGCCTCTTGAAGGAGGTCTTCCTCGAAGAACGTAATAAGGATGAGGTGTGCCGTGACTACGGGATTGATCGCGAATACCTGCGGGTGCTGTTACATCGCGCCAAACAAGCATTTAAATCAGCCTATCAACGGCGGACGGGAGAGAATCCCCCAGATTATTCTCTCGCCTGACGAGACAGGAAGAGCGCCATGGAACTGCTATTGAGGGGGTTAGTTATGGACCACAACGAAGTGGTTCGACAAAAATTGACGGAAAGGTACCTGCTCAACGAGCTCGATGGCGAGCAACGCGACGAGTTCGAGGAACACTACTTCGAATGTTCCGAGTGTGCGCTCGATATCCGGGCCGCTTCGGAGTTCGTTGAAGGCAGCAAGGTCGTCCTGGCCCAACGCGCAGAAGAGGTAGCGCCAGCGGGACGCGCATCGCGAGAGCGTATCCACCGAGGATGGTGGGGATGGCTGCGGCCACAATTTGCCGGTGCCGCCTTGGCCCTCCTGATTGCCGTGGTTGGTTACCAGAACCTGGTTACGCTTCCCCGGCTGCGGGGAGTACTCCAGCAACCCCAGACCCCGCCATGGGCAGCAGTGGCCGTTGGGACATGGGGCAGCTCAGGGCCAACCGTTACTGTGCCGAGGGATAGTAGTTTCCTTATATTTGTCAGAATCCCATCGGACGGGACCTACACCCGGTATATTGCGGACTTGTATAACCCAGCGGGAGGACTAGAATATTCTCTCACCATCCCGGCCACTTCTGTTCAAGACCAATGGCCGGTGCTGATCCCGGGGGGCAATCACGAAGCGGGAAACTATCGGATTTCAGTCCGTGGGGTCGCGGGATCGGGTGAAGTCAAAGATGTCGGAAGTGCACCTTTTACGCTGCAGACTCAGAAGTGAGTCATCAAAGGGGGAGCGTGCAACATGGCCACGATGACAGAAGTGCCAGACACGGTCGACAGAGAGACTCCTTATCACGACTATCATGCCGAGGCCCATGTACTCAGCGGTCACCTCAAGCGTCCAATCGATCAGAAGATCGAACACCAGGCACAGATTCATTTGCATGATCGCAGAGGCGGTCACTTTACACGCTTCACCGAGACGGTGAGCGTCGAAGGCCTGCTCTCG
>Ga0126369_10001124_pt1 | contig 18317 bp, 15 predicted proteins | sample PanSoiMetaPlot_1_FD_109646 | JGI IMG/M metagenome (GOLD analysis project Ga0126369, IMG submission 109646) | Tropical forest soil microbial communities from Panama - MetaG Plot_1 | ecosystem: Environmental > Terrestrial > Soil > Tropical forest > Bulk soil | place: Panama | collected 2016-02-17 | reverse complement strand
CGGTAGGTGATGATCATGAATTCGCGGTCGTTGAAACGATAGGGCCCGGGTGGGTATGCAGGGTTCGTCAGCGGCATCGCATAGGCCCGCGCCTTCACGTCTGCTTCCTTCATGCTGCTCTCCTGAATCCTGGGTTATCGGTTATTCGCGGCAGCCGACGCCGACGTCGAATGCAGCGACGCTCAGTCGATCGGTCGGTGGTTCAAGCGCTTCCAGATGGCGCAGTTGGCGCACCGCCCGACCGCCCCGCGCAGTTGCGTTCAGAACGTCGGCAAAATCATGAGGGGTCCTTTGTGGCCGCCGCATTGATCTTAGCGCACAGGAATACAATACGCATAGACACTGATGGCGTGCGCCTCGTTCGATATCGGCTGCTGCCTAGGTCCCAGACGTGGTGCGCGCCGTCGAACTAACCCGACAGACAACAGGTGATGGATAGTACGGACAGCCGTCGGTTCTGAAAGCATGGGTATTTGCGCCCGCCGATTGCAGTTTTGAACCTTCCGCTGTGACACCGCTTGCTATTGCGAGACCCCCGATAATGGTGAGCGCCAAAGCGATACCGACAACGTTCTTGCTCATGGGATAACCCTCCTTCACATTCACCTGCCACAGCACTCGCCGACAACAAGCGCGATCGCTGTGCTGATGTTGGGAGGTTCGATTGTTCCCGAACACAGGTTACCTGGCTGCTATGCACGCTTTCGTGATTCCTGCTTTACTGGCACCATGCTTTGCCGTGATGGGCCGGTCGCCTCGCCCCACCCCAAGCTATTGCGCAGATCGCACTATGCGCGGCACGGGACCAGTTCCTTTACGGGGTCGATGTGGGCTTCGAGCGCGCCGCTTGCGCCGAGCTGCAGGCGTGTCACCACGCGCCAGTGCGCGTCATCGGTGCCCGGATGATCAAGCCGGAAATGCGCGCCGCGGCTTTCGGCGCGCGCGAGCGCGGCGGTCGCAAGAATGCGCCCGAGCAGCGCCAGATTGCGCGCGGCAAGCGCGCTCTCCAACTCTTCCCCCCGCACCTTGTCGGAAGTGCGCGCGCTTTTGTCGAGGCGCATCGCGGGCACATCTTCGCGCTCAATCCGCTCGTACTGCGCTAGGGCCTCCCTGAGCGTACGTTCCTCCCGGATGGGACCAAGCTTGTTGTGTGCCAGTATGCAGCAATTCTTCCGTACGTCGGATTGCAAGATGCCGCTGTCGCGCCACATCAGGGCCGCGAGCCAATCACGCTCGAATTCCGGGATGGCGTCGACTTCCGGTCGGGCCAAATCGACACGCGCCTCCCTGGCGAGCGCTGCCGCCTTTCTGCCGGAGCGTCGACCATATACAAGCGAAGCGGACAGCGCCGAACCCCCGATGCGGTTACCGCCGTGGATGCCGCCTGCCGTCTCGCCGGCCGCGAACAGGCCTCCGACCGGGGTCTTGCCGTCGACGTCGACCTTGAGACCGCCAAGCCATGTGTGACTTCCTGGCGCCACCTCCAGCGGCATTTTGGTGATGTCGATGCCGCGATGCACGCAGGTCTTGTAAACATGCGGGATCTGCTTCTGAATCACCTCCATGGGAACCTTGGTAGCGTCCATGAAGATGCCACCAGTCGACGTCGCTCGTCCGGCGTGGATTTCTTTGGCCATAGCGAGGATCACTTCAGAACGGGTGGACTGTTCGGCCGTATCAGGAAAATAGCGCTTGAGAAACTCTTCGCCCTGCTGATTCCTGAACACCGCTCCTGCATTGATGAAACCGGTGGGATGCGGTGCGAAGCCGAACAGCTCTTTAGGCGAGCAGCACATTGCCTGGAAGTCGATCATCTCGATTCCCAGCAGCGGAACGCCGGCACGAAATCCGAGCACGTAGCCGTCGCCAGTCACCTGCGGTGGGTTATCGTTGATGTAGAACAACCCGCTGCCGCCGCCAGTGCACAGAATAATCTGCTGCGCATGATAAATCACGAGCGTGCCGTTCCGGTAGTCGACGCCCCAGGCGCCGACGACGCGGCCATCATGGGCGAGGAGATCGACAATGGCCGTGATCGAATGCTTCACGATGCGAGCGTCGGCGCGCAGCTTCCTGGATAGGACCTTGGTGATCATGTGGCCGGTGGTGTCATAGTGGTGACAGGCCCGGTTTCTGGAGTGGCTGGGAAACGATTTGAGGTCGAGGCGCCCGTCGGGGCCGCGCACAAACTCCGCCCCCCAAGACTCGAGATCGTGCACCACGTCGACGATGTCGTAGACCCAGACGCGGGCGAGTTCGGGATCAATCAGTTCGCCGCCGTGTTTGAGTATGTCGTGAAGGTGAAGCTCAGGGCTGTCGTCCTCGCCCATGGCCGCAGCGAAGCCTCCTCGCGCCACCGTGGTTGTACCGCTGGTGGCGCGGCCCTTGGTCACCTGGATGACGGTGACGCCGGCTTCCGCGCACTCGAAGGCTGCCATGGTACCGGCCGCACCGCCGCCAATGATTAGCACGTCGGTTTGGTGGTGCACGGCCGGAATATCGAAGTGGCCAACTTTGCCCGGCATGGTCATCTTGAGCGCCTCGGCAGCGTTACCTCTCGCGCTATTTCCAAGAACGCACCCACACAGGCATCTGCGAAGGCGGTGTCGTTTACGTGCAGCGGCAGCTCTTCAACCCGCACTGACTTCAGGTGCGACTTGAGAGTATTCACGAAAATCTGGTAGTCCTCGGGGCGCTTCCAAGGGCCCATGTCATGGCCCTGAAGATCGTGTGCGCGACGCTTCGTGTGTTCGCTGAAACCTTCGAGTGGGACCAGCACGCGCACGGGCCCCTTGGCCGCGTTGATCCGGACTGCAAATTCACGGCCTAGCTTCTGGAATTCCTCAGCATTGGTGCGCATAAGCAGGTTCTGCGCATTGTACTGGAAGAATTCCCGCGCCTGGTATCGCTCGGGGACCTGACCGACCCACAGATTCGCGTGGTCGATCGCGCCGGGAACGATGACCTGCGGCAGGCCGGCCTCGCCTGCACGGGTCAATCGCGCGCCGCCTGCAGAATACACGCCATCGACGATCAAGTCAGTCAGTTCGTGCGTGGTGACGTCGACGACGCCCGCCAGCTCTCCCGAGGCAGCCAGCCGCTCAAGCGATTTGCCGCCGACACCCGAGGCATGGAACTGGATAACCTCGTAGCCAAGGTTTTCAAGGCGTTCACTCACGCGATCGACGCAGCCGGTGGTGCCGCCAAACGATGAGACCGCAACGAGCGGCGAATGTTCGGTGATCGCTTCCCGCTTTGTTGTCCAGTTCCGGGCCGCGGCGGCCACCGCCAACGCGGCGTTCTCCATAACCGATCTCGTGATGCGATTGAGCGCGACGTCGCCGATTGACGGATACATCGCCACGTCGCTTTCGGCTACGTACCATTGCGCGGCTGCGGTGCCGGCCACAGTGCTTACCATGATTTTGGGAACGAGATACGGCAATGCCCGCATGATCGAACACACAAGACCGGTGCCGTTTGCTCCGCCGAGTCCGATGACGCCGGAAATCTCGCCGTCGATGAATCGATCGAGCAATATCTTCTTTCCACCCTCGGCCATCACCGTGGCGGCATCCTGGCGTGACCGTTCGCTCAACGCCTGCCAGGACGCGCCCGCTGCCGTGGCCACGGCCGCGCCCCCGACGTCGGCACCGTCAACGCTATGCGATTTCAGGGACAAGTCCACGATCCAGGGCGTCGCACCTGCGCGCGCCAGCACCTCTGCGATGAACCGAGCCTCTCTGCCCTTGGTGTTCATCGTCACCAGCACAGCTATGGTCGGGTTCGATGCACTCAAGAAGATCTCCCGAAACGCTGGCTATCCCCTGGACGCGGGGCATCTGAGACGGATGAGCGAGCCATTCATCACTGAGAATCGTGGCGCGAGCGGCTCAACGAGCGGCCACCGGGCTGCTTACTTCTCCAGCGCGCGCAGCACACCACCTCAAAGGCTAATGCTGCGCGACGGTCTTTGAGCAGGTCGCAAACACGCCAAAGCCTTCCACAGTTCGGCGACATTGATCGATTGGGATGAAAGCGTGGTCCGCGCTCATTCCCGAGGCTGCACGCGGACCATGTATCCGTTGTGATCGACATACCAGACCGAGACCGGCGTGGTGGAGTTGTCGATCCAGGTCCTGCGGTCATGCGAGTAGGGCTCCGGCAGCACATATTCGATCCAGCGGTCCTCTTTGGGATTGAACCGCACCATGCGGCCGCCATGCAGCTCGCCGGCCCATACTTCGCCCTTCTTGTCGGGCTGGGCCTCGTAGAAATCGACGTACGGCGTCGGCGGCGCATATTCGCGGATCTGGCGTGCCTTCACGTCCAATTGCAACAGCGAGCCGCCACGCCCGCCGAACCAGGGATTTCCCTCGGCGTCGAATCCGCCTCGCGCTGGGGTCGAATCATGCGACGGGCTGTGCAATTCGAGGAGCTTGCTGGTACGCGTATCCATCAGCTCGATTGTGTCGCCTGCTTGCGCCGCCGCACCGCCGGCCCAGAAATTCCCGTCGTCGGTGATGATGTTGTCGTAGGGATTGGTGACATTGATGGTGAGGGGAACACGTTGGAGCAGCTGGCCTGTCTTCGAATCGAATTTCTGAACCGCCTTGTTGCGTGCAAACCAGATGCCGCCGTCGGGTCCAATCGAGAAATTGCCGACACCCGGCGTGTTCAGCGGCTCTTGGCCCGGGATGGGAATCTTGATGAAAGTATTGCTCGCAGGATCGAACCGCACCACCGTGTGCGCCCAGTTCTCCGACATCCACGCGATGTCGTGGACGTCGACCGTTATGCGGTGGGTGCCGGGCAGGACGCCGGGCGGAGTCGGCGGCACCTGGTGCTCGGTTACTATGCCGGTGCGCGGGTCGAGTACTCCCATGTAGGGGGTGCGGTGGCTCGAATACCAGATATTGCCCTTTGAATCGCCCGACACATCATGCGGCGAGAGGAGCACGCGCGGCAGCTCGTATTCAGTCACCACGACCCGCGTCGCGGAGCCGCGTGGTCGCGGATAGACCCGCAGCTGCCCGAGCTCCGTACCCGGTGAGCGAACTTTCGCCAGCCATTTGACGATCATTTCTTCCTGCTCACGATTGCCACGTTGGGCCGCGCGATTGATGAGCGGGGAGCCGGCATGGTGCATCATGCGAAACACCATCAGGCTCCAGCTGCGTTCGTCGAGCTGGTTCCTGAGAATCTGTTGATAGGAATGGCAGCCGTTGCCGCAGTTGCGGCTGAAGGTATATTTCTCCTCGGCCGTACCGGGCAGATTCCACAGCCATTCCGAGCCGGTGAGCTGAGGCAGGATGTCCGGCGCAGAGGGCAGATAATCCGTCGCGTAGCGCGGCTCGAGCACGATGTCGTCAAGCGCGGTCGCCTCGTCGATCTTCACGGCGTCGCGCTGGTAGGGAAGGAACTGCATTGGCTTTGCGATGCGCAAGGTATAGAAGCCGGACGGCAGCTTTGGAAACTCATACTGCCCATTGGGATTGCTGTAGACTGTAGTGCGGACGGCGTTGGGCGCGATCAGCTGCACCATGATGCCTTCCAGCGCGTCGCCGCGCGCGCTATGCACGGTCCCCTTCGGCCCGCCGTGCAGATTGCCCCGCAGCGGCATTTCGGTCGAATTCGCTGCGGTCGCCCGGTACCACGGATTCTTGGGCGGATTGGTCTCCTCGTAGCAGCACTTGTCGTGGAGATAGGCGAGGAGGTCAACGATGTCGTTATCCTTGAGGAAGCTGCCGAAGGCCGGCATCTGCGCGCTGCCATTGCGGATCTGATTGGCGACGGTGGTGTCGTTGACGGCATCTCCGGTGCGAAGCTGCGCGTGCTTGAACAGGTCCTTGAGCGTTGGCGCTGGCGAGCCGGCCGCGATTGTGTAATCGTTATGGCAGACCCAGCACTTGTAATAATAGATCACTTCGCCGCGCTGCGGCCCGCTGGTCGCTGCAACGTTGTAGTTGTAGATCTCGAGCGAGCGCTGGAGATCGTTCGTTGCGGCTGCCGGCGCACTGGTCTGCGCTTGGGCGAGGTTGGCGATACCGACAGGCCCCACCAGTATTGCGAAAGTGAAGATCGCCAAATCGGCAATAATACTGCGTCTCATGGGCGTCCTCCGAACGTTTGCCATCCTTACGGAAATTTTTTCAACTGACCAGCCGACCTCATTATGATGGGTGAAATCAGCTGAACCGGCAAGGCAGCTGCTTTCTGGCTCCGGCAAAAACACCCGCCGCGATTCTAATGATGCTTCATGATGCGCTCGCTGATCTCGGCAAGGATTCCGACTTTCGCACCACCATGCGCGTCCACGGGGTCAAGCCGCGTGGCATTGGCATCGGTGAGTTCGATCTTTACCTTCGAAAGGATGTTGAGCGACGGACGCCGCTGCTGACGATCATTGCCCGGTCGAATTGACGCACCGTGCCAACTCAATCGTGTTTGGAGGGAAGCTATCGACGGGTAAGCCGTCGATCGGCGCGAAAGAGCCGAGTCTTTCCGCTACCGGAAGCAGATCGACCGTCATTGGCAGCGCCGAAGGATGGCCCAAGATGGGCCTTACCGGACCCGGACCGAGGTGCCGGGTTGCAAGCATTCCTGCAATACGGCCGTTATCCGATTGCCAAACCTTGCCCCGTGGGGCATTTTTTGCGCAGTGCGCTTGGAACCCTTCGGTCGCGACAAATGACCAATGGGTGGCGTACGTCCGGAACAATCGCGTCGCGGAATGCCGCATGAACAAACTCTTGTGGCTCATCGCCACCCTCTTGATCTTTTTCGGACCGATCGCCGGCCTTTATCTCGGGATTCATCCCGGCATATTGCCGTTATTGGGCATTGTCTGCGGACTTGCCGCAATTGTGCGCGGCGCGCAGCCACTGCCTGATGGCGATGGTGCAGCGTCGGCAGGAGCCCAGGCCGATGCCAAGATTTTGTGCAATACGACCCTGGACAGTTCCCCCCATAGAGGCATCGGCATCACCAACGTCGAAGGCGCAGCATGATAGCGTTTGGTCTGCCATTTTGAGTGCCGCAGGGTGCTTGGGATCGCTCACGTGGGGGGCCAAGTTTGCTTTGGCGTCCTCGCACGCACGAATACTTTGATTGCACATTTGGGCTCGATTGATAAGCGCGCCCCGGCTCGAGCTCGAGCCCATCAAGTTCGTTTAAGGCTGCGCGACGCCCGTCGGATGGTAGGCGGTCGACAGGCGCCCAGCAAAGCTGTTTGACACTTCATCGCACGCGGCATCTGTTCATTCGCCGGCAGACGGCCATCATCAATTCCATTCGCGCGCACCTGGCCGAGTTGGGCTCGTCGCACCGGTCGAGCGGGGTGGTGTCGAGCAACTGCTCAAAGTCGTCGCCGATGCCAGTGACACTCGGGTCCCAGAGATAGCACGGGCCTGCGTGGCTGCTCTCGGGGCTCAGTTGCTGGCATTGAAAGCCCAGATCCTGGACTTCGATCGCCGCATCATGGCTTGGCAGCCAGGTCGACAAATCTCGGTCAACTCAGCCCAACAGCGCGTGACAACGTTCTGCGATCAAGCGGGAGCGACCAACTGCTCAACGAGGGCACGTTCTTTGTACTGCGCCGGCATTGATTGAGGTCAACTTGCCCGGTAATCAATTCGGCCTGAAAATCGAACGAGATTCGACCAACGATGGCACACGATTCAACTCCCTCATCCGAGAAGATGCGGGTTCCACAGCCGGCGCACCCAGACCAACGGCAACAGCCCTTGCCCTGGCACCGACCGAAGTCCCCCGACGAGGACCCCGATGCGCCTTCAAGAGTAAGGGCAATTCTGGCGAGCCCGAGCTACCGCCTGGCGGAGCAGGATCTGGCTTTCTTAGCGCGCGACGAGACCCGAGGTGTGCGCCTCCAGATCGAGTACCTCAAGCCGGAGACCCTCCTTCAGGAGCATGCGATTCGTGATACCGTCGTAGTGTATGGCAGTACGCGAATTCCGGAATCCGCGGCGGCACGACGAAGCGTAGAGGCGCTGCGCCGAGCCCTCGAAACAGATCCCAGCAATACCGTCCTGATCCGCAAGCTCGCAGTGGCCGAGCGGATTCTGGCGAAGAGCCGCTACTATGAGATCGCGCGCGAGTTCGGACGGTTGGTAGGCAGCAGCTGTGATAACAATGGGTCTCGATCCAAACTGGTGATCATGACCGGCGGTGGCCCAGGGATCATGGAAGCCGCCAACCGCGGAGCTTTCGATGTCGGCGCAAAATCCGTTGGTCTGAATATCAATCTGCCGCACGAGCAATATCCCAATCCCTACATCACGCCGGACCTGTGTTTGCGATTCCACTATTTTGCCTTGCGCAAGATGCATCTGCTGCTGCGCGCGAAGGCGCTGGTCGCCTTCCCGGGCGGCTTTGGGACGATGGACGAGTTGTTCGAAGTCTTGACCCTGGTGCAGACCCGCAAAATCAAGCCGGTGCCGATCGTGCTGGTCGGCGAAGAGTATTGGCGTCGCGCCTTCGACGTCGGGTTCCTGGCCGACGAAGGTGTCATCGACGTGGAGGATCGCGAGCTATTCTGGTTCGCCGAAACGGCGAAAGAGATTTGGGAGAGCATCCTGCATTGGTACGACGCATGTGGCGCCCCGCTGGGCCTTAAGACCTGACCGTCTCCATCGTTACGCTCCACTACCAAGTTCAGAAGGAGAGACGTCTTGCGACTATCATTTCATGGGGCTGACCGCGACGTGACGGGTTCGTGTCACCTCCTCGAATGCGCCGACCAGCGTATGCTGATCGATTGCGGGCTCTATCAGGGTAGTCGCGAGATAGCCGAGGAAAATGCTGGGGACTTTGGCTTCGATCCGGCCGGCATCAATTTTGTGCTGCTGACGCATGCCCACCTCGATCATTGCGGGCGGCTACCACTGTTGACCAGGCGCGGGTTTCGCGGGGAAATCATCGCGACCGCGGCCACCTGTGAACTAGCTCGGCTGGTCATGCTCGATGCCGCTCACCTGCAGGAGGAGGAGGCGCGTTCAAACCTGAATCGGCCGCAGCACGGTGCAGACAAGAAGCCGGCTGAGCCTTTGTTTACAGTTGCCGACACGCTCAAAAGTCTGGAGTCGTTCAAACGCAGTGCCAGGTATGGCCAACCGACCGATCTCGCCCAAGGCATTCGCGCGACTTTTGTGGACGCTGGACATATTCTCGGCTCGGCCAGCATTCTTCTTGAGCTCACGGAAGCGGGCCGCAGCCTGCGGCTGCTGTTTTCAGGTGACCTCGGCAATGCCGGGCACCCCTTGCTTCTGACGCCGGCACCGCCGCCACGTTCGGAAGTGGTCGTGATCGAGACCACATACGGCGATCGGCTCCATAAGCCGATGGACGCGTCGGTCGACGAACTGTACGGGGCTATTTCCGACGCGCTCGGGCGGGGCGGCAACGTCATTATCCCGACGTTCGCCCTAGAGCGGGCGCAGGAACTCCTTTGGATGCTTAACCAGGGGATCGAAAAAAGCCGCTTGACACCGTCAATGCACGTCTTTCTCGACTCGCCCATGGCGATTTCCGCGACCGAGATCTTTGCACGTCACCCCGAATGCTTGCAGCCTGAAGCCGCCCGGCTGTTCCGCGAGGGCCGCGACCCGCTTGCTCTGCCTGGCCTGCACTTCACCCGAGAAAAGGCGGAATCGATGGCGCTGAACAATGTCCGCGGTGGGGCGATCATCATGGCTGGGGCTGGCATGGCCACCGGAGGTCGCGTGCGCCACCACCTCAAACACAATATTTCGCGCGAGGAGTGCAGCGTGATTTTCGTCGGCTTTGCCGCCAAGGGCACGCTGGCGCGGCAGATCATCGATGGCCAAAATCCGGTGCACATTCTTGGTGACGATATTCCGGTAAGAGCCAGGATCCACACCATCAACGGGTTCTCAGCACACGCCGATCAGGCGGAGCTATTGAAATGGCATGGACATACCGGCGCGGGGCGTACGTTCCTCACCCACGGGGAGGAAGCTGCCATGCAGAAGTTCGCGTCGCGACTTACCAAAACGGAGGTCGAAATGCCTAAGCTTAACCAGATCTTCGATCTGTAGCCGTCTGGGTGCAATCCCGCAGATACTTCGCGTACCCTAGGGCCGACGCCTCCGACGCGGGTATGTGCGACCGGTATGGCATTTGCCATTAACGTGCCGCGTCTCATTGCCTTCGTAGCGCCGCTTATGGCCGGGACACTGATTACGAATTTTGGCGGTTTCGGCGAGGCAGCCATTACGATCAGTTTCATCTATGTGCTAGGCTTCGTCGCCACTCTGCTCCTGCCGGAGACGCGCGGCAAGCTGCTGCCGGACAGCAGCTGAGGGCTGTGGTGGCTAGGACCCTTGCAACTCAGCGCCCAGCCGACCGCAAGCCCGGTTTCTTACCAGCCGAAGCCGCGAGAGGCTGGCCACAGATGATCCGATTTTGGGAGTCCCAAAGATGCCACTGCAGGATTTCATCGCGGGTGGCTGCGCGGTCGGCCAATACAAAAGTAAGAGGTAAAAAATGATGCAACGTTCCGCTCAGCGCTTAAAGGGGATTGTGGCGTTGTCGCTTTTGACACTTGCTTGTCTCGCCGGAGCGCCGAGCCGGGCAGCAGCGCAGGACCTTGAGCCGGTCTCGGTTGTCGTTTTCCCCGGCGGCTTCAATTGGCCGATCTGGGTCGCTCAGGAAAAAGGCTACTTCGCCAAGGGCGGCATCGAGGTGAGGCTCACCCCAACCCCCAACTCCGTGTTCCAACTCACCGGTTTGATCGAAGGCAAGTTCGATATCGGCCTCACCGCCTTTGACAATGTCATTGCTTACATGGAAGGCCAGGGCGAAGCCTCCCTGTCCATACAGCCCGATCTTTTCGTCTTCATGGGAGGTGACAACGGTCTGCTCAGTCTTGCCGTCGTCCCGGAAATCAAGACATACCAAGACCTCAAGGACAAGACGCTGTCCGTCGATGCAATGACGACCGGTTATGCTTTCGTGCTGTTCGATCTGCTCAAACGCAACGGGCTCAAGACCGGCGACTACAATGTGGTCAAGGCCGGGGGGGTGCTGGAACGCTGGGAGCGGCTCAGGGAACGCAAGCATGACGGCACGATGTTGATCGCACCCTTTGATATGGTCGCTAAGGCCAATGGATTCAATATTTTGCAATACGCCCTCGATGTCTACGGTCAATATCAAGGAATATCTGGCGCGGCTCGGCGTTCCTGGGCTGCAGCAAATCCTAAGAAGCTCGAAGCCTATATCCGCGGCTACCGTGAGGGCCTTGCTTGGCTTTTCGAGCCTCAGAACAAGGACGAAGCGATCGCAATCTTTCGCAGGAATTTGCCGCAACTTTCGGAAGGATTAGCGAACCAGAGCTATAGCGTTTTAGTCAATCCAAGGGGCTTCGCGCCGGATGGCGCGCTCTCAATCGAAGGCGTCCGACGCGTGCTTGTCCTTCGGAGCGAATACGGCGAGCCAAAGAAGATGCTCACCGATCCCATGCTATATTACGACCCTCGATATTATGAAGCCGCGAAGCGCTAAAGAGCTCGGGCGAGGACGGCCCAAATCCGGCTCTCGGCAAGCAGCGGACTTATTCGATCAACTCATTGGCGCGTAGCAGCGAATGTTTGCGGAAGGCGGCCGCCTCGAAGACAAGATCCGCGAACCAGCTCCCACGCGATGCAACCCGTAAGTGTGATCTTGACACTTGCGCCTCGTCGCCGCGGGTATGTCCGAATCGGGCCATAACCGGGACTCATGCACCGCAGCAAACATCAGGCAGGGCCTTCCCCGTGGTCAGTTTCGGGTGCTTGTCTGTCGAGTGCCTTTTTAACAAATTCCGCGGAATCAATTGCCGCCTCAAGTTGGGTGCGAAACGGCTCGATCGCTTCGTTCATCGGCGGCGGCAGGTCTCCCCACCAGTCAATAACGCGGCTCATCGCTTCTTCGACGGTTCGCAGCATTTCCTCTATTGCAATTTCACGATGGGTTCTCGCCATAGCGCTGTCGCCTCTTCTTCCAGCAGATAAGCTGCCGAGCACGGCCACAGCAAAACAGCAGCTCCACTGGATTACCTCGGCAATATCTCCGCACAAAAGGTATTAAACCTCAGTTCTCGAATGGGATCGTCAGTATTCCACTTGCACCGATGAGCGGCGCTGGCTATCGCGCGGCTTTTGGTCGGCGCGAGGAGCGTTTGGTCAGCAGGCGGGCAAGGATCATGAGGTTGTTGGCGAGCACCGCCGCGCCGACAAACAACGTGAAGCGCCCGGCGCCTTCGGCGCGGCAACGCTTCACGCCGCGCCCACGCATAGCACGCACTGTGGCCCCCGGCTGTCGCACCGCGAACGGAGAATAGCCGCTCGTCATTATTCCGCCGCCCGAGTCGAACACGTTGCTGCTCAACACGATGTCCTGGCATGGGATGTCCTGTTGGTTGGCGCCCCCGTCGTTGTCGCGACCAACAACACCGCTGTTGCGGCACGGGGGCATGACGCTGGAGAAAGCGATTCAATCATATCGGAAACTGCTCTAGCGGTTGGTAAAGCATATTGTAGGAGTGCGCCCCTGGAATATTATGCGTCCACCGCCGGTCCCTTGAAGTATCGCTCACGTCCACGTTACTTCAGCGAAAATAGCGGAATAAATTGGATCTATTCCGGTCTCCTTCTCGTCAACGCGCGCCTTTCAAATTTGCCGGGCGACGACGCAAGGAGATGCAGCAGATGAGCATTGCGAATCGTCAGGACCAAAACGGTTTGACTCCCGCGCATGATCGTTCCGGCCGCCGATTACAAGTTTTGTTCGCCACAGGGAGTGACGGCCAAGCGTCCGCTGGCGAGGACGATCATCGGCGTTTTGCACGGCTCGTGCTGCCGCATCTCAACGATGCCTACTCGCTGGCGCGTTGGATTACCGCCAACCGTGCTGATGCCGAGGACGTGGTGCAGGACGCAAGCCTGAGGGCCTTCCGCGCGATCGCGAACGTTGCGGACGGCAATTCGCGCGCATGGGTCCTGACCATCGTACGCAACACGGCTTACACGTGGCTGAGAAAGAACCGTCCATCCGCCCTTGTGGTTGTCGATGACCTCGAAGCGGTGGAGAGTGCGCAGGGCGTCACGGCAGATTTGGACCACGAGACGCCCGAGACGGCGTTGATCGCCAAGGCCGATGCCGCGTCGCTCGAGGCGGCCATCGCGGAATTGCCGCCAGCCTATCGGGAAACCCTGATACTGCGCGACGTCCAGGGCCTCGGATATCGGGAAATATCGCAGGTGACGGGCGTGCCGATCGGCACTGTGATGTCGCGGCTCGCCCGCGGCCGCGCCCAGGTCATGAAAACCATCGGAAGGAAATCGTCATGATGCGTGCCGCCACCTATGAAGATGCCACGCTTCGGGTCCATGCCTATGTGGACGGCGAACTCGACCCGGCCAATGCGCTCGGCGTGGAGGCAAGCATGGCGAGCGATCCGGCGCTGGCGGCCGAACGCGAGCGCATCGAGGCTTTCCGTCGATTAGTGTGTGAGCGCTTGCCGCGGAAAGCATCGCCGTTCGGTCTGCGTGCCCGCGTCGAAGCGGCGATCGGCATGCGCCGCCCGCGCACTCAGCCATCGTGGCGCGCGCTCGCTGCGTCGATTGCCGTCACCGCGATCCTCGCCAGTGGTGCGACTTCGATGTTGGTTGCTCCACTAGAAGTCAACGCGGTGCGCGAGGGCATCGTCGATGCCCACATCAGGTCGCTGATGGCGCGTCAGCCGATCGATGTTGCCTCGTCGGACCGCCACACCGTGAAGCCGTGGTTCAACGGCCGCATTCCCCGGGCGCCTCGTGTTGTCGATCTCAACAAGGAGGACTTCCCGCTGGTCGGAGGGCGCATCGACGTGATTGGCGCGAGTCCGGTCCCGACACTGGTCTATGGCCACGGCAAACACTTGATCAGCCTGACAGCGGTGCCGGCCGCAGGCAGCGCCGATTCGGCGCCTGCATCCAGCGAGACCGGCGGATACAACATCCTCCGCTGGATCGAAGACGGAATCGCGTATTGGGCAATCTCCGATGCCTCGGCCACGGAACTCGATAAATTCGCCGATTTGTTCCGCACCACGCCGCCGGATCAATGAGGGAGCGCTCGCGGACGGATTGATTCCCCGCGACGTCGGCCAGTTTGGCCGACGTCGCTTGTTCACACCCACGCTATCGTGATCGCTACAACTGATCACGAACATCACGGGCGTTACGCGCCAAACAAGATCAGGCGGCGAACGTTAGTCGTTGTCCAGTTTGATGTACACGCGCGAGCGGTGGCAAATGCGATGTTCGACGTCGCCGTTCGAATACGTGATAGTTTCCACCCCGGGAGTCAGAATAGATGTGACCAGCGTGTGGCCGTTCGCCGAAATCAGACCGGTAGCTTTCGGCACCCCCTCGACGTGGAAGGTCTGCCCGGCCCGTGGGCCGGTCAATACTGTTCCGGTGTTTGTCCCCGGGACATTTTCACTCGTAAATGTGTCGTCCGCCACCGTGTAGGTGAACGAGGCGCTGCTTTGGCTGGAACCTGCCGACGGCAGGAACCCGACCGTCGGAGGAACCGTGGTCGTCGTGGTGTGCGACGTGAAGGTTCCGGTACCGTTGCCGTTGAACGTCCGAATGCCCTCGGCTGCATCGGAGGCTGAAAAGGTGGTACCGAGGGCTTGCAGCCTGGCATTAAATCCGCCCGACGCATAAAGGCAGGCGTCGGAGCCGGTGAAGCCGAAGGTGCCTTTCAAATGCGATGAATCGGCGGCCGCATTGCCCGCATATATCATCACCAAGGCGGATACTGATAACATAAATGAACGTTGCATTGCTTACTCCTAATTCACTGAGAAAAACGGCGCCCGGGCAGGCGACCACCAGATGAACGCCGTATGGTTGGCGGAGGCCGGTTGAGAAGTGCCGGCCCGTGGAGAAGAACGCTTACAATTGGTACGCTTAGCCACCCGATCCCGAGGGCAGCTTTGGTAATGTTATGCAACCGCCACGCAATTGTAAAGGTAAGATATTACATTTAACATGTTATGTTTAACATTTTCCATATCATTTTGACGGAGGGTGACCCAGAGCGATCAAGGCTGCCGACGACTGATTGAGCGTTGGAGGCCGTCAAACGGGGGCCGCTCGCTGCGGCTTCTCGTCCTGGCTATGTCGGCTTCAACTCACAGCCCGCGATGCGGGGCGGCACACGCGGCCGTTTGACTACAACCCACCATCCGTGAGGCATCGCGCCGCCGCGAACGCATAGAGCCGCCGTTGTCCCAACAGATGCGCCGTGAAGGCGAGCGCGCCGAACACCTGTATAAAAGCGGCGTGGCGGATATTGAGCCCGCCCGCATAGGCCCCGAACGCCGGCATCACCAGGCGCGTTTCGTCGCTGACGAAACAACGCCGCGCGAGCGTGCGTCCGCGGCGTCTGACGCGCGCCACCGGATGCAAATGGCCGGCGATTTCGCCCGGGTTCGCCTGCGGCGTCGGTTCGTGGCGAAACAGCAACGGCCCGAGCGCCAACGACCTGGCAAAAACGCCGCCGATGCGATCGGCAGGGTCGGGATCATGGTTGCCGGCAATCCATATCCAATCCCGACCGCGCAGCAATTCAAACAATTTCGCGCGGTCGGCGGCCGCAAGGCGCGCCGGCCCACCAGGGTCATGGAAATTGTCCCCAAGCGCGATGACGACGTGCACCGCATAGCGCGACAGAATCCCGGCAAGTCGCTCAAGCGTCGATGCGGTGTCGTACGGCGGCAGCAAAACGCCGCGCGCCGCCAATGACGATCCTTTTTCGAGATGCAGGTCGGAGACGACGAGGAGCCGTTCTTCCGGCCAATAAAGCGCACCCGCGACATCGGCGACAAGCGTCACACCGGCGACCGTGATCTGCGATTCACGAGCTTCCAGAACGCCCGGCACGGGTGCATCGCCGGCGAGCATCGCAGGACCGGAAACTTCGATCAATTGCGTCACCGCATGGCCTCATTCACGAGAACTGCCTCGGCTTCTGCCAACAGCTGCTCCGATGCTTCGCCATAAACGGATTCGCGGCCGATCTCCAGCATCACGGGCACCGCGAGCGGAGAAACATGGTCGAGCGCCACGTGGACTATATTCCCCTTGATTCGCCCCAGCATGGCGCCGAGCCGCTTGATATCGAGAAGCCCGACGGCCGCCTCTTGCCGCGCCGCGTGCAACAGGATGTGATCGGCCTGGTGGCGGCGCAGCACGTCGTAGACGAGGTCCGTCGAGATCGTCATCTGGCGCTTGTTCTTTTCCTCGCCGGGCGCGCGTCGTTCGATCAGCCCCGCAATGATGGCGCATTGCCGGAATGTCCGCTTCATCAACGCTGACTCGGCGAGCCACGCTTCGAGGTCATCACCCAGCATGTCCTCATCGAAAAGCCGCGCAAGCAACAGTTCCCCGTTGCGGATCGCGAAGGCCGCGTCGCCGAGCCCCCACACTGCAAGTGCGTATTCGTTGGCAACGAAGCCGAGGGGACGCAGGCGTGCCCGTTCCAGCCGCCGTGTGAGCAGCATGCCGAGCGTCTGGTGCGCGAGCCGGCCTTCGAACGGATAACAGACCAGGTAGTTCTTGTCGGCGCGGGGAAACGTTTCGACCAGAAGCTGACCCGGCAGCGGCACACGGGAACGCCAGTGCTGGATGCCGAGCCATTCGCGCACTTGTGCAGGTAAAGCCGGCCAGGCCTGCGGCTCGGAAATGAGCGCCCGCACCCGCGCCGCCAGATAGGTCGACAGCGGGAACTTGCCCCCCGCATAGGCCGGCACCTTGGGATCGTCGGAGTGGGCACGTGAAACGTAGGCTTCGTCCTCCGCAAGCGCTTCGAACCGCAGGATTTCGCCCGAGAACACGAAGGTGTCGCCTGGCGTGAGCCCCTCGATGAAATATTCCTCCAACTCGCCCAGCAAGCGGCCCCCGCGCGCAATCGCGCCGGTCGGGCCGTGGCCTCCTCGCCCCGAGCGCACCAGCCTCACCTTGATCATGGTTTCTTCCACGATGGTGCCGACATTGAGTCGATACTGCTGGGCGACGCGGGGATGGCTGATACGGTAGCGGCCATCCTTGCCGGGTCGAATTTTGGCAAACCGCTCGTAGACCTTGAGTGCGTAGCCGCCGGTCGCAACGAAATCGACCACGGCGTCGAAATCGGCCCATGTCAACCCGACGAATGGCGCCGCGGTCCTGACTTCCTCGAACAGTTGATCCGGTAAGAACGGCCCGCCGCAGGCACAGCCCAGCACGTGTTGCGCCAGCACGTCAAACGCGCCGGTGCGCAGCGGCGGCGTATCCTGCGCGCCTTCCGCGACCGCCGCGATAGCGGCGTGGCACTCCAGCACCTCGAAACGATTGGCCGGAATCAGCACTGCACGGGACGGCTCGTCGAGCCGGTGATTGGCGCGACCGATGCGTTGCATGAGCCGCGATGCACCCTTGGGGGCGCCCACGTTGATGACCAGATCGACATCGCCCCAGTCGATGCCGAGATCGAGGGAGGACGTGCATACGACGGCCCGGAGCCGGCCCGCCGCCATGGCGGCTTCGACCCTGCGACGCTGGGCAGCATCGAGCGAGCCGTGGTGCAGCGCAATGGCGAGGCCATCGTCATTGATACGCCACAGCTCCTGGAACAGCATCTCGGCTTGGCTGCGGGTATTGACGAACATCAGTGTGGTTCGGTGCCGGCTGATCAGATCGTACATCTCACCGAGCGCGTGGCGCGCCGTGTGCCCAGCCCACGGCAGGCGCTCGGCGGTATCGAGCATCGTGACGGCCGGCGCGGCGCCGCCGTCGGCTATCAGGACATCGGCCTGCGCCCGCCCGCCAGCACGTTGGGGCACCAGATAGCGCGCAAGCTCATCGGGCGCCGCCACGGTAGCGGAAAGCCCGATCGTCATCAGGGAAGGCGCAATGCGGTGCAGGCGCGCGAGTCCTAGCGAGAGCAGATCGCCGCGCTTCGACGTCACCAGCGCGTGCAACTCATCGAGCACGACGCGCCTGAGTGTTGCGAACAAGTAGGGTGCATCGGCGGTCGACAGCAGCAGCGCTACCTGCTCGGGCGTGGTGAGCAGGATGTCGGGCGGATAGCGTCGCTGACGCGTGCGCTTCGATGCGGGCGTGTCTCCGGTGCGGGTCTCGACCCGGATCGGCAATCCCATTTCGGCGACCGGCTGCTCCAGGTTGCGGGCGATGTCCACTGCCAGGGCCTTGAGCGGCGATATGTAGAGGGTATGGAGGCCGCTGCCTGAGGTGCCGGTGCGGCTG
>Ga0126369_10001123_pt1 | contig 18321 bp, 8 predicted proteins | sample PanSoiMetaPlot_1_FD_109646 | JGI IMG/M metagenome (GOLD analysis project Ga0126369, IMG submission 109646) | Tropical forest soil microbial communities from Panama - MetaG Plot_1 | ecosystem: Environmental > Terrestrial > Soil > Tropical forest > Bulk soil | place: Panama | collected 2016-02-17 | reverse complement strand
GAAACCGGGTCTTAATTTGTCCGGCGCATTCATTTGTTTCTTCGCTCTTTTACGGACTGGGTGAGCCTGCCGTAGATGTCTCCCGCGGCAGCTCAGAAGTACAAACCACAACTTAATATATCAGGGGAAAAAGCATGGCTTCTTATCTGCATGAGAAGAGTCTGTGCGCGTCGATCACTACCCGCCTGGGGACGAGATCGATTGCGTTGAAAACCGTTCAAGTTCTGGCATTCGCGTTACTGCCGTTATTCGCGTCATCCAGTCTTGCGCAAAGTAACTACGCCAGCCTCAGCGGCACGGTGTACGATCCGGGCCAAAAAGTTGTCTCGGGCGCCGTGGTGAACCTCACCTCGGCAACCACCGAGGCGGCGCGCCAGGTGACCAGTAACGAGCAGGGCATCTTCCAATTCACCGGCCTGCTGCCGGGCGAATACAAACTCAACGTTCAGAGTCCAAATTTTGCCGCCCTCACGCAAAGCGTCCATCTTGAGGTCGGTCAGCAGATGACCCTGAACGTCAAGCTGGAAGTCGGTTCCATCAGTACCACCGTGAACGTCATGACTGAAGCGGCGACGGTGCTGCGCACCACCGACCCCAGCATCGGCGAGGTCGTCGAGCGGCGCTCAGTCCAGAATCTGCCGCTGAACGGGCGCATGCTGATCGATCTGGTGTTGACGGTTCCGGGGGCCCACGAAAGTCACGGCGCTCAGGCCGGAGACATGAATCCTCTGTACTGGAGACCGGGACAGCGCTCGGCGGTCAGTATCGGCGGGGCGCGGCCCAATGCCAATTACTTTCTTCTCGATGGGACCACGGACACCGATCCGACCTTCAACACGCTGAGCTTGAGCCCTTCGCCGGATGCGGTCCAGGAATTCAAGGTGCAAACGGGAAGTTACGCGGCTGAGATGGGCGGCGCCGGCGGCGGCCAGATCAACATCGTGACCCGCACGGGCTCGAACCAGTTTCACGGGACGGGCTACGAATTCCTGCGGAACAACGTCTTCGACGCGCACACCTTTAACGACATGGGTTCAAATTTTCTGGTGCGAAATAATTTCGGCGCCTCAATCGGCGGACCCATTGCCCGCAATCGCACTTTCTTCTTTGCGAATTACGAAGGCCTGCGCCATATCAAAGCCGACACGATGATTGAGACCGTGCCCACTGAAGATGAAGTGAACGGCGATTTCAGCATGAGTGGGGTGACGATCTATAACCCGTTCAGCTCTCATGCAAACCCGGCGTTCGATCCCTCCAAGCCGGTCAGTCCGAGTAATCCGCAGATCATTCGCGATCCTTTTCCGGACAACAAAATTCCGGCCGGCCTGATCGATCCCGCGGCGCAACTGTTCCTGAGCAAGTACACACCGCGGCCCAACATGGACATGGGCATGATGGGTTGCGGCATGACGATGATGGGCGCGCCGACGGTGGTGGGCGCCGGCGTCGATTGCAACAACTACACTGACGTCCGGAAAGAACGGCACAATACGGATCAGGCGACTTTTCGCATTGATCAGGTGTTCAAGCGCGGCGATAGTCTCGCGGCGCGTTATTCGTTCAGCAGCGAGAAAGGCTTTATGCCGCAGAACCTGCCGGGCTTTGGCGCGTTGCATGACAACCTGGCCCAGCATGGCGCGGTGGCCTGGACGCACATCTTCAGTCCGCAAATTGTAAACATCGGCACGATTACCATCTCGCGTCTGGCGATGCATCGCTCGTCAGAGAACAGCGAGAGCAACGACATCGTGAGCGAGTTGGGAATCAAAGGCGTCGGGTTCGGCGGCCAGGGGGCTTTCGGCGCGCCGTGGTTCAACGTTCAGGGTTACTCCGGCATGGGCGACACGTTTGCGGCCACGCCGATGCACGCCTGGGACACAATCCTGGAAGCGCGCGACGCGCTCACCTGGCAAAAGGGAAAACACAGCCTGAAGATCGGCGGCAGCTATCGCAATTACATCTGGCCGATGTGGGGCTTCTTCCAAAACCGCGGTTACTATCAATTCACGAATGGATTTACGACTCAGACGGCGACCAATGACGGCACCGGCTCGGCGCTCGCCAGCATGTTGCTCGGGCTGCCGGTCGTCAAGCAGAGACAAGCGGGAATTCCGCAGATGCAACTGCGGCAATGGTATGCGGACGCGTTCATCCAGGACGCATTTCAATTGAGCCGCAACACGACCATTCAAATCGGGCTGCGTTACGAGTACATGAGCCCGCTGAAAGACATTCGCTATCCCAATTCGAACTTAACTTTCGTCAACGGGGTGCCGCAGGTTTTTATCGGCGGCCAGCAGGGATACCCGACGGGCCTGATGTTTCCGAACAAGCTGAACTTTGCGCCGCGCTTCGGGATATCGCATCACATCGATCGGTATGGACTGGTAGTGCATGCGGCTTATGGAATCTTTTTTACCCCGGTGGACATGAACACCTGGTGCAACCAGCGCCACAATGTGCCTTACGTTTTTCCTGAGACACAACAGGCCGACAACTTCACGCCCCCGGCAAATATCATCGCCAGCCATTTCAATTTTGGACCGGCAGTGCTGGGCCAAACGACGGTGAGTTTCGCCGCCTTCGAATCGAATCCGCCGCCGCAATACATTCAACAGTGGAGCACGTCGGTCGAAAAGAGCCTGGGCAAGGAGACCACCCTGGAAGTCGGCTATCTCGGATCGCATGGCGTGCATCTGCAGCGATCGCACCTGATTAATAACGCGCCTCCCGGACCCGGCGCGATTGGACCGCGACGGCCATACAAGGTGCTGGCGTTTATCGATGGGACGGTCCTGCCCACCAACATCGTCGTTACCAGCAGCACGTTCCCGGTCAGCGGCATCAATCTGCTGGAGAACTCGGCGCAGAGTTGGTACGACGCCGGCTATGCGAATGTGCGGCGCCGCTTTGCCCGCGGCTGGACGCTGCTGGCGAATTATACGTTTGCGAAGAACCTCACCGATGCGCCCGACTTTCGCTCGCCGATGTTTGAAGCTGCGATTCCGCAAGACAATTCCAACTTGAGCGCTGAGAAGGGACTCTCGTGCGATATCCGGCATCGCTTCGCGGCGAGCGCGGTGTACGACATACCGGCGTTGCACAAGACGGCGTGGACCGACGTGTTGACGAAGAATTGGCGGCTGTCGGCGGTCTACCAGGCGCAGAGCGGATTCCCTCTGACGATTTCAGTATTCGGCGACACCGCGAATGCGGGAACGTTGTTGGGCGAGAATCCCATCCGCGCCAACTACACCGGACAAGCGGTGTTCACCTCGGGTACGCACACCGCGGACAGCTGGTTTAACCCGGCGGCGTTCGCCACTCCGGCCGCTTTCACCTTTGGCAACGTGGGTCGTAATACGGTCTATGGTCCGGGACTACAGACACTCGATCTCGCCATGCAGCGCGAGTTCAACGTGACCGAGAACGTGAAGTTCCAGTTCCGCGCCGAGTTCTTTAACGCGCTCAACCACATTAATCTTGGCACGCCGAATCGCTTCGTCAATACGCCGCAGTTCGGCACGATCACCGAAGCCGCCACGCCCGGACGCGAGATTCAGTTCGGAGCGCGGCTGTCGTTTTGAGAGGTAAGGAAACCGAGAAGATATTCTTTGTGTCTCTGTTCATCCTCCGCGTCTCTGTGGTGAAAAGTTGTTCAGGTAAGAGTGCACCACAGAGAAACAGAGATCCGCAGAGGTTCGCACACTAGGGTAGTGGTACAGTTGGTTCCCGATGTATAACTAACTAATTAGCGTTAATGGTTCGCTTGAGAGAATCTTCTCATTCACGCCGCCGCTTTAGCGCGGCGAGTTGGCTGAGCTAGAAGCTGGAAACCGTTTAAACGGTTTCCGATCCGGTTATGGTGCTCGGCACACCGGGCTAAAGCCGCGGTGTGAATAAGAAACGTCAAACTGTGCCACTATCCATAATAGTGAAACTTGAGTTCATCTCATCGCTTCCCGCGCTGGTAGACACGCACGTAATCGACCAGCATTGTTTGGGGGAATTCGGTCGTGGCATCCGGACTTCCCGGCCAACCGCCGCCGACCGCCACATTCAAAATGATGAAGAACGGGTGATCGTAAACCCACTTTGTTCCTTCAGGCAGGTCTGCCGGCGTTCTGGTCTTGTAAAGAATGCCGTCGCAGTAGAAACGAATAACGTTGGGCTCCCATTCGATGGCGAAGATGTGAAATGAATCAGCGAAGCGCTGACTATTCGGGAGCGCATAGGACGCGGTTGGCCCCTTGTCCCCCGAATAACCCGGACCGTGGATGGTGCCGTGAATGATGGCGGGTTCCCGGCCGATGTTCTCCATGATGTCGATTTCGCCGGAAGCCGGCCAATGAGTGGAATCGATGTTGTCTCCCAGAAGCCAAAACGCCGGCCACAGTCCCTGACCGTATGGAATCTTGATCCGCGCTTCGAATCGGCCGTACTTCGCGCTGAATTTCTTGCTGGTCGTCAAACGCGCCGAAGTGTAGTCGCGCGTGACCTGGTCAGCGCCCGTATATTTTTCTCTAAGTGCCTTGATTACCAGCGACCCCTGGGTTTGATAAGCGTTGTCGACCCGATTCGTGTAGTACTCGAGTTCCTGATTTCCCCAACCATTGCCGCCGACCTCTGCGGTCCACCTGGTTGCATCGACCGGCGCATGGTCGCGGCCGTTGAATTCATCGCCCCAAACCAATTTCCAATCCGACTGGTTCGTCGTCTGGGCGATAGCTGATTCAGGCCGGACGGGTTTCAAAGCAAGAATCATCAAGCCCCCAACCAGAACTACCGAGAGATTTCTGATGAAGGTACCCCGATCCATCTTCATTGTTTCATGGTGACGAAGACTTTGTTGCTGGCGACGCCGCGCAAGCTAACGGTGATTGAAAGATCACCCGTGACCGTCCACTGATCGGGAACTCGCACGATGATTTGCGTCAGCCAGTCATAGCCCGGCACTGTGCCGGCGAACTCAATATCAAGCGGAAAATTTATCCCTTGCGCATCCTGACCCTGAGCGCTGACGATCGAGTAAGTCTCACCCGCATTAAGGCTGATGTTTCCGGCCAGCAGCATGATCCGGGTCCGGTGATCGGCGCTAAAGTTGTTTGCGCCAATCGCCGCTAAGGGATCTCGCAGCCAGGTAACCGAATCGAGCGCCAGCGCCCGTTGTGTCCCCGCTTCGGTGTAGATGACCGGCGGCAGCGGTGTGCCCGACGGCGTCGGCGTCGGAGTCGGGGTCGGTGTTGGTGTTGGAGTCGGTGTCGGCGTGGGAGTCGGTGTCGCAGCCGCCGGCGCGATCACCAGCAGCGTGATGCTCTGCGCGGGCGCAGACAGATTGCAGGTGTTGCCGCTGAAGCTAAGGTCGCTCAGCCGGTTGATTGAATTGGCTGAGGTCAGTTGCCACACCTGGGCCATACCGGCGGCCGGAAAATTCGCGAAGTTTACGGCGGCGAGCGCGCTGTTCGTCAGACTCTTATTGATCACCATTACCGTGAGGGCGCCGTCGCTCGATCGCACCGCCGCGAACGAGGAGAGCGTGTCGGGATCGGGAACGGTATCCGAAACACTCAAGTCGCCAAACGACGATTTTGCGCCGTCATAGTTCCGGTACATCTTCATCGCTTTATATGTTGGCGTGGAAGCATCGGGTGTGGTCCAGCGCGTGGCCAGGTCCAGGCCTTCGCGTCCGAAGATGCCCAGCACGTCGGCCTGCGTAGTGGCGCCGTTGATAAACGATTCCGCCCCCCAGTTATATTCCGTGACTCCGGTTTGCAGCCCGGGGTAATACGAGTTCACCCAACTGCGGATGCGCGGAATCAGAAAAACTTTACTGTTAATCCAGCTGGGATCCGTATAGTTCGGATCCCAGAGCGAGCGCGTCGAACGATTACGCAGGTTGGACATTGCCGGCGAAACGTCATTGCTGAATGCTTCACTACCTAAGCCCAGAGCCTGGCTGCCCTGCGGATACCAATGCACCGTGAATACATCGAGACTTCGCTGGCCCGTCTGCTGATCGTGCTGGCGCAACTGGTCCAGGATCCAGGGCAGAGAATCGACGCCACCGTGTGCTTGTCGATCGGGATACTTCGATGGGTTGTACCCGAGCGAGGGCGCCAGTTGCTGGTCATAGCCGCTGTAGAAATATCCCATCCAGCCCCACTCTTCCGGCCCGAGGACCAGCGCGCCGGGATCCGTCGCCTTCACCTTGCCGCCGTAATCGATGATGTCGTTTTTGATTTCGTCCATCGTGGGCCCGGTCGGATGCACATCACGATGCGTCTCTTGCCAAAGACTCGGCTCGTTATCCATCAGGTAATAACGCAGTCCACCATTTGCGGCGGTCCCCCAGGTGGCGACCAGATGCTGCATCCAGGCTTGTTGGAAAGTTGAGTTGGCGGGAATGTTGGCGTCGTTCGGGTCGTTCCCGGCGACCTTCGATCCATCTGACTTTCTGATGCCGTTGCCGGCGTCCGGAAAGTATTGCGCATCGTTGGCCTGGGCGACGTAGTTGTACTTTGATTGTGAGAAGCTGGACAGCTTGCCCCGGCCGGGACCAAGCTTCGCCACGTAGCCAATCATAGGAATGGTCAGTAGCGTCTGCGCATTGGCGGCTTTGGTCGCGGAGATGAAATCGTCATTGAGCTTCCCGGCGGTGGCGCCGCCGGAATCGAGACTCTCAAAAAACCAGTCGCTGCCGCGATTGTCGCAGTTGCATTGCCAATTGTACTGCGAGGTGGCATTACCGCCGCTGCGATTCAGCGGCGCGTTTAAGTCGGCGAGTTGCGCAGTGCTCGCGAAAGCAACGCCGTAGATGTTCGGGTTGATCGGCTTGCGATTCGTCGCATCGATATTGATCGAGACCGTCGGGCCCTGGGCCGCTCCCACAAAGAAGCGAACCATCGTCAGCCCGGCCAGCAGGCTGATGGCGGCCATGATGGTCCAACGCAGCTTCATTGGTTCCAATATCTGTTAATTCTGCGGGGGGATCCTTTTGCCGGGTGATGTAAACAAACTACTACAACCGGAACGGTGCCGCCAAGAGATTTTCAGTTTTGGGCTGGTTCAAATTGAGAGGTCGTCAAAATGCTGGGAGCGCGGACGCCCTCGTCCGCTCAAGCTAGCGAAGCGGGCTTTGCCTTTTTGTCAATCGCATGCCGAAGGTCTATCGCGCTTCGCGCTCATTGCGGACGGGGCGTCCGCGCTCCCAGCAGCAGCGATTCCCGGTACTGACTGCATTGCGATGATTCTTAATTATCGGCAAGGAATGCCGCCACCGCCGGATTCACTCGCTGTGAATCGCAGGATGGGGCCAGGTGACCACAATCGTTGTCCAATTCGAGTGTCTGGCAGTGCAGCAGGCGGGCAAACTCGCGGGCGGGTCCCGGGGTGACCACATGATCGAACCTGCTCACGATGACAAAGGTTTTCGCATGTACTGCGGCGGCCGCGCGTTCCATCGAGCCGCCAAAGTTCTGCGACACGTCGAGCCCCATCATTGCCTGGGCCTGGCGGATTTTATCGTTGGCATCAAGGGCCGGATCACTTTCCGACTTTTTGAGTTGCGCAAAAAGCTGCTCGCGCGTGACCTTCTGGTTGTAGTTGTCGGGCGTTGTCAGCAGGAGTTCACCGAATTCGTATTCCAGTCTGCGCGCCGGATTTGTCGAATAGTTCCCATTGTTCCAGTCGCGGTCGTTCATGATCGCATCGATCTGTGCCTGCCATAGCAGTAGATCATAAGTGGCCAGCCGCGGCGAACCGACGACCGGGACAGCTTTGTCCATGAAATCAGGATAGGCGACCATCCACTGAAACGTCTGCATGCCGCCCATTGAAACCCCGACGACCGCCTTCACGTGGTCCAGGTGGAGCACTCTGGTCAGCAGTTCATGCTGGGTCTCGACGGTGTCGCGCAGAGTGAATTTCGGGAAGGCCATGCGCGGCTGGAGCTTGCTGTTGGACGGCGACGCCGACACGCCGTTGCCCAGGGCGTCGATGGCGATCACAAAATAATGATCACTATCGACGAGGCGGCCTGGCCCGATGTTCGACTTGAGTTGCTCAGTGGTGCCGCCCGCCCAGGTGGGAAAAATAATCGCGTTTGACTTCTGCTGGTTCAGTTTGCCGAAAGTGCGATAGCCGATCCGGCAATCGCGAATCACTTCGCCGCTGCCGAGCTTGAAATCGCCGAGCGTGGCAAACTGCTGCTCCTGGGCCACCGCAGAGATCGATAGCAGCGCGGTTAGAAAACAGATTCGGAGCGCCAGAGGCGCCAGTCTTTCCATAGTCCCTCTCGAGATGAATAGCGACCGGGTATCAAGCTGCGAGCCACCCGGTCGCTATCGCTCCCGGTACTGACTCCATCGCTACGCGATCGCCCGCGGCTACTTTTGAAACACGAGATTATCCACCGCTACCGTACCATGTTGGGGCGTGCATTGATTGCAGTAGACACTGATGCTGACGGCGGTCAGTTTCTTGAGGACGTCTTTGGTGTCGACTTTCTGCTGCACCCAGGCAGGCTGCGACAGTGACTTTAGCGGGATCAGATAAGTATTGAGACCCGGCTTGATCCGAAACTCCATTTGCGGAAAGCCGGCGTTTAGACTGACGCCCTGGCCGTGACTGGTGAATTCCACCCTTAAATCGTCTACGCCGGTAGCGTAGGCCTGAAACGACAGGTTCTTATAACCGCTCACGTCATCGGGCATCATTTTGCCGTCTTTGGTTGGATGCCCCTGGACTTCCAGGGTGACATTGGCCCACTGATTCGGCGTGGTCAGCGTGTATTCGAACACCGCGGCGTGATTTTTGACATCGCCTTTCGTCACCACGATTTCCGGAGCGCCCGGCGAGGCGTTGGCCAACCCCTTGAATTGCAATGGAGTTGAGTCCTGCGAAGTGAAGATCTGAATCAGGCCCCCGTTGTTACTGACGGCGCGGCCGTTTTCTATCTTCTCAAAATCGGCGTAGACGAACTTGTCACCTTCCTGGGCCGCAGCGCTATGGAAGATGAGCTGCGCCGGAGCTAACGCGGCGGTAACCAGAACCACAATGAATAAGCGAAGAACATTTATAGCGAGAGTCATGGCGAAACATTCCTCCCTGGATTGTATTTTGTTCGAGCCCTGGTGGGAGCGGCGAAATTATATCCCCAAAGTATGCCGTTAAATAAGACAGCATAACCATCAAAAGGCGTCCACCATTGAACGCACCGACAGACGGTCGCGAAAATCCTTGAGCGACAAAGGCGCGTCCGCGTGAAAGTCGATCACGACTGGTTTTCCGGGAATCACGTCGAAGTAATTGTCGGAAAACGCGCCGTCAGAATCGCCGTCCGTAAAATAGACAGCCTTGGCGAACTTGTCCGACTTCACCGTCAAGCGAAAGCCGCCCGGCGCCGTCGCGACGTCATAGGTGACGCCCGGGTGGGGCAGCCGCAGCTCTTTGAACGGCGCGAAGAAATGGTCGTGGGTGGAAACAACTTTGCCCCCGACCACCAGCTCGCAATAAACAAAAGAGCTTTTCGCGTCGGTGCCTTTGAGCAGATCAGCCGGCGCCATGTCGAAATACGATTGGCTGGCCAACGGCGCAATAGTCGTTTCCCGATCCAGCTGCTGCATGACCTTTCCGTTGAAGTCCATCACGCTGATGCGCATCGTGGCGGCCGTTGGCTTGGTCTCGTCTGAGACGACATAGAATTTAAGCCGGCCATCCTCTTCGTGCGGGCTAATCAACAGGTTCGCGTAGAAGTGGCGGGCATAATACTGGAGAGCTTTCCAACGCCCGTAATAGTCGATGCTGGACCAGGAAGCGACCGGCCAGCAATCGTCAATTTGCCAGTACAACGAGCCCATGTTGCGCGGCATGATGCGGCGCAGGTGTTCGGCCCCGGTGCGGATGCCTTCAGCCTGGAGCACCTGACTGACATATAGAAACGATTCGAAATCCTTCGGCTCGGGATATTCCCGCAGCATATATTCGCGGATGAGTTGATTGCCGCGCGGATGGCGCTGGTGGGCCAGCATGATCGGCGATTGAATGTCACGCTCGTTAGGCAGCGTATAAGTCTTGACCGTTTCGATCTGCGGAAACGATTGGAAGCCGTATTCGCTCATGAAACGCGGGCGTTGCTTCTCGTATTCCGAGAAGGGCAAGGCCGCGTGCCACACCTGCCAGTAGTGCGTATCGCCGATGCGTTGAGCTTCGGGGTCTTCCTCCAGATTTGCGCTCGGCGAGCTGGGCCGGTACGGCCGGGTGGGATCGTAAGCGGCGACCACTTGCTGGAGCACGCCGTGAAATATCTTTTTGTAGTCGTCCCAGAGACCGGCCGGCAGATCTTTTTTCCATCCCCAGTGCAGCCAGGCCGTTTCGATTTCGTTGTTCCCGCACCAGACGACTATGCTCGGATGATTGCGCAGGCGGATGACGTTATCGACGGCTTCGTGCCTGACATTATCGAGAAACTCGGAGTTCGCCGGGTACATGCTGCACGCGAACATGAACTCCTGCCACAGCATGATGCCCATCTCGTCGCAGGCTTCATAGAAATCGTCGCTCTCGTAAATTCCGCCACCCCAGACACGCAACATGTTCATGTTCGCATCGCGCGCTGAGCCGACCAGTTGCCGGTACTTCGCTTTGGTGATGCGCGTCGGAAAACTGTCGGCCGGAATCCAGTTGGCGCCCTTGGCAAACACGGGGACGTTATTGATGAAGAAGGCGAAAGTTTTGCCTGACGCGTCCGGGGTTTGACGAAGCTCGAGGGTGCGTATGCCGACGCGCGTATTTTTCTGATCGATCGATGCGCCGTCGACGATTACCTGCGCCTGAAAACCGTAGAGTGGATGTGCCCCCAGGCCATTGGGCCACCAAAGTTGCGGGTGTTGAATGTTGAAGTCCAGCGAGACTTGATTGGCGCCTTTGGCTAAATCAACTTCCTTCTGCGCGACGACCTTGCGGTCATTCAGATTCTTCAGAATGACAACGGCCCGCCCGCCAGTACTCGCCTCGACATCGACATTTGCGTTTAATGACGCGGCGTCGGCGGCGACCCTGGTGGTGATAATCTGGACATTATCCACCCGCGCCCGGTCCCAGACTTCCAAAGAAACTGGACGCCAAATGCCGCTCGTGACAAACCGCGGACCCCAATCCCATCCGTATTGATAAGGGGCTTTGCGAGTGTAGGGCGAAGTCTTTTCGCCCTGATCGTTTGACGCCGGCAGTTGATACTTTATCTGGGCCATCACCGGCAGCACCTCGTTAATCGGCGATCGAAAGCGGACGCGCAAGGTGTTATCGCCCTCCTTCAATGCCGCTTTGACGTCGACCCGCCAAGTACGAAACATGTTGTCGGCTTTAAGGATCAGTCGATCGTTTAGGAAGACCTCAGCGTAGGTGTCCAACCCTTCAAATACCAATTCGAGGTTGTCGCGCGCGAGGGTTCCCGCGGTGACGGCAAACTGTGTCTGGTATTCCCAATCGGTCTTTCCAATCCACTGTTGCTTCTGTTCGTTATCACGATAAAACGGATCGTCTATCAACTTGTTCGCCAGGAGATCAGTGTGCACGCAACCCGGAACCGTGGCGGCATGCCACTGATCTTTACCGGCTTCGCGAAATTGCCAGCCAGTATTGATGGGAACCGACTGTTTGCCGGGGTTGCCTTTGCCGAAACCCGTCTGGGATTGGGCCGGGAAACTGATTGCCAGCAGAAATACCAGGGCGAGCCAAAATTGAAGTTTTGTTTTTAAGAGCATGTTCATATGTTTGCGTCTTTGGCGTGTGCCGGCTTGTCAGCTTTGCTCCCACCGCAAGCAAAAGCGCTGACAAATCACCGCACTCCGAATTTTGCTTTTCTAATTCATGCCTGTTAAAAGATGGCGGCATGCTGAAGCGTAGAGCCGCAATTTTCGCCGCCATCTTATCCGCCACTTCGGCGTTTGTGTCAATCGGAATGTTCAACTCGACACCGCCGGCGCACGCTGAGCAAGCAGACACCGGCGTGCTGCGGGCGCGATTTGCGCACCTGAGACATGGCGTCAATCTGAGCCATTGGTTCGCGCAGTCAGCGAACTATTCCAAAGAGCATCTTGACACCTTTACCACCGCCGAGGACATCGCGCTCATCAAGACGATGGGCTTCGACCATGTGCGCTTTACCGTGGAACCGGCGCCGTTGATGAATGCCGGCGATCCCGCTTCACTGAAGTCGGATTACCTCCGCTATTTCGATGCCGCTCTGGACATGATTCTGGCGCAGCATCTCGCCGTGATCGTAGATATCCATCCGTCAGACGAATTCAAACTGCGGCTGAAGGACGATCGACAGGTCGAGAACTTCGCCAAGTTTTGGCGCGCTCTGGCCCAGCACCTTTCCAGCCGCGATCCCGAAATGGTTTTTTTGGAAACCATCAACGAGCCGATGGTGGAAGATCCCTATCGCTGGTTCGGCGTGCAGGCAAAGCTGGTGGCGGCAATTCGCGCGGGCGCGCCGCGTCACACGATCATCGTTTCCGGCCACCGCTGGTCAGGTCTCTGGGAGATGCTGGCCCTTGAGCCGTACGCGGACGACAATGTGATCTACAACTTTCACTACTACGAGCCTTTCGCCTTCACCCATCAGGGTGCGAACTGGGCCGGCCCAAATCTGCAGTTCTATCGGAATGTGCCTTATCCCTCGAGCCCGGAAGCGGTCGCCAGGATCCTGGACACGGTCGCGGACGAGCCGGCTCGCTTGAATTTGGTGCACTATGGCCAGGACCGCTGGACCCTCGAGCGCATCGACCGCGATATCAGCATGGCGGCCGAGTGGGGCGCGAAGCATCACGTGCTGGTGACCTGCAACGAGTTCGGCGCTTTCCGGCGTTTTTCCGATCCGGCAGATCGCGCTCGTTGGATCGCCGATATGCGCGCGGCACTGGAAAAGCACGGCATCGGGTGGACTATGTGGGACTATGCGGGCGGCTTCTCAGTCGTCAATAAGGTCGACGGGCACGCCACACCGGACGCGGAGACGATAAAGGCGCTCGGGCTTGGTCGTTAATTTGGAGAACGATGGCAGAGTCCCGATTCATCGGGACGGCGACACCGCTTTGGATCGATCCTAGATTGTGACCTAGTGCGTATCCAAAGCGCCGTCGCCGCTGCGCTCTGCCGGCGCACTCCAAAGTTGGAAAACAATGCGAACAGATATCAGAATTAATTGCTGGCTCAACGCCATCATCATCGCCGTCGTTTGCTCAATCAATGTTGCGGCTAACCCGCGGCCGGACAAGACCGTCAACTTTGACCAGGACTGGCGCTTTCATCTTGGGGACGTCGCCGCTGCGAAAGACACAGACTTTGACGACTCACAATGGCGGCAACTGAATCTGCCGCATGACTGGAGCATCGAAGGCCAGTTCGACGAAAACAATCCGGCCGGAACCGGAGGCGGCGCGCTGCCGGGCGGCCTGGGCTGGTATCGCAAAACTTTCAGCGTGCCGGCCGGCGCGAAAGGGAAGCTCGTCTTCATCGAATTTGACGGCGTGTATCGCAATAGCGAGGTGTGGATCAACGGGCAATACCTGGGCAAGCGGCCTTACGGTTACAGCTCGTTTCAGTACGAACTGACGCCGTTTCTCAAATACGGATCACCGAACAATGTGATCGCAGTCAAGGTAGACAATGCTCAACAGCCCAACTCGCGTTGGTATTCGGGCTCGGGCATTTACCGCAATGTCTGGTTGACCACCATCGATAAACTTCACGTCGATCAATGGGGCACCTATGTCACCACTCCGGCGGTCAGCGAACAGTCGGCCAATGTCGCGATCGTAACCAGGGTGCGCAATGAATCGGCGAATCGCGCGCCGGTGAGCCTGGCAAACATCATCTATGACGCCAACGGCCGCGAAGTCGCGCGCGCGGTCGAGAAAAATATTTTTGCCGATGCGGGGCAAGTCGAAGTGCGGCAAACGATAGCCGTAGCCCATCCGGCTTTGTGGTCGGACGAGAGGCCCTACCTCTACAAAGTCGTTTCCGAACTGCAACAGAACGGCCGCACGGTGGATCGCTACGAGACCCCGCTCGGCATTCGCACGTTTGTTTTCGATATCGACAAAGGCTTCCTGCTCAATGGTAAGCCGGTAAAGATTCGCGGCACCTGTAATCATCATGATCTCGGGGCCTTGGGAGCGGCCATCAATACGCGCGCGCTCGAGCGCCAGTTGGAAATGCTGAAAGCGATGGGAGCTAACGGATTGCGTACTTCGCATAATCCGCCGGCCCCTGAACTACTTGACCTGGCCGACCGCATGGGTTTCATCGTCATGGATGAGGCCTTTGACGTCTGGAAGCAGGAGAAGACAAAGTTTGATTACCATCTCGATTGGGACCAGTGGCACCGGCGCGATCTGGAAGACATGGTGCTGCGCGATCGCAACCACCCGAGCATTTTTATCTGGAGCATCGGGAACGAGGTCGCCGAACAGTGGACCGAAAACCCGGCGGCCGGGCAAATTGGCAAAGAGCTTTCGGAGATCGTTCGCGGTCTCGACAAGACCCGGCCGGTTACCTCCGCTTGCAACAACGTGAGTGAACAGAACACCTCGATTGCGTCAGGCGGACTTGATCTGGTGGGCACGAATTATCAGCACAACAAGATTCCGGAATTCCAGAAGATGTTTCCCGGCCGGCCGATAATCGGGACCGAAACCACCTCGGCGCTGCAAACCCGCAATAGCTATGACATGCCGTCAGACAAAATTCGCCGCTGGCCCGAGCGTTGGGACCTGCCCCTCAAGGATGGCAACAAGGATTACTCCTGTTCGGCTTATGAAAATTGCAGCACCCCGTGGGGCTCGACGCATGAAGAGACCTGGAAGATTGTGAAGAAGTATCCGTTCTTTTCCGGTATGTACATCTGGACCGGCTGGGATTACCTGGGCGAGCCCACGCCCTATCCGTGGCCGGCGGTTAGTTCGTATTTCGGGATCATTGATCTCGCCGGGTTCCCTAAAGACAGCTACTACATGTACCAGAGCGAATGGACCAACAAACCGGTGTTGCATCTCTTTCCGCATTGGAACTGGAAGCCGGGCGATGAGGTTGATGTGTGGGCTTATTACAATGACGCGGATGACGTCGAATTGTTTCTCAATGGAAAATCGTTGAGCGTCAAACGCAAGCAGGGCGATGACCTGCATGTTCAGTGGCGCGTGCCGTTTGCGGCCGGGACCCTGCGAGCTGTCTCTCACAAGAATGGCCGGGTGATCCTGACGGACGAAGTGCGCACCGCCGGCGCGCCGGCAAAAATTATCCTGAGCGCCGATCGCAGTTCGATTAAAGCCGACGGCACGGATCTTTCGTTTGTCACAGTGAAGGTTGTCGATCGCGATGGCACTCTCGTCCCGCGCGCCGACAATCTCATTACCTTTGAGTTGAATGGTCCGGGCGCTATCGCCGGCGTCGATAATGGCAGCGAGATCAGCCACGAGTCATTCAAGGCGAATCACCGGCAGGCATTTCATGGCATGGCTCTGGCGATTGTGCAATCAAAAGGAAAAGGCGGGCGGATAAATCTCCAGGCCACCGCGGCCGGATTGGCGCCGGCGTCAATCGCAATTGAGGCACGATGATCCGGTCGCTGGCGCTCCCGGTACTGACCGCTTTTAGACAGAGCCAATATGATTCGCACTCTCCTAATCTTCATTAACTGTCTTGCGCTACTGACCAGCGCCTGGGCAGCGGTTCCGCCGCGGCTCGCAGCGCCCGCTTCAGTCACGACGCTGCGCGTTGAGTACCAGGAGAATCCAGTCGGCATCGACGTGCGCCAGCCGCGCTTGAGTTGGCAAATCCAATCGGACCGGCGCGGCGCCATGCAGTCGGCCTATCAAATCCAGGTTGCGAGCAGCCTGGCAGTGCAGCAGGGACAAGATCTGATTTGGGATTCGGGCAAGATCAAATCTGACCAATCGATCCAGCGCGTTTATGACGGGCCACCGTTGCGCTCGGGGCAGAGATACTTCTGGCGCGTGCGCGTCTGGGATGATGCGGACGAAGCCACGTCGTGGAGCACGCCGGCCCTTTGGGAGATGGGACTGCTGCAACCATCAGATTGGCAGGCCGCCTGGATCGAGCCCAATTTGACTGAGGACCCTTCGACCCCGCAGCCGTCCCCGCTGCTTCGCCACACCTTTGAGACGAAGCGTGCAATCAAGAATGCGGTCGTCTATGTCACCAGTCACGGCCTCTACGAAATGTATTTGAACGGGCAGCGGATCGGTGATCAATTGTTCACGCCGGGTTGGACCAGCTACCACAAGCGCCTCCAATATCAGACCTATAACGTGACCAGATTTCTGCGCCCGGGCGCCAATGCCGTGGGCGTGATCCTCGGCAATGGCTGGTATCGCGGCAATATCGGTTTCAGCGGACACCGCAACTTCTATGGAGATCGACTCGCGCTGCTGATGCAACTGCGCATCGACTATATAGATGGGCACAGCGAAATCGTGGGCACCGATCAGCATTGGAAATCCAGCACCGGTCCTATTCTCATGTCCGAGATCTATCAGGGCGAAACCTATGACGCGCGCCTCGAGAAAGCCGGCTGGACCCTGCCGTCTTATGATGACAAAGACTGGTCGGGGGTAAAGATCGGCGACTATCGCAAAGACAATCTGGTGGCTCCCGCCGGTCCGCCGGTGCGCAGAATCGAAGAACTGAAGCCGGTCCGGATCATCAAGACTCCGCGCGGCGAGACTGTCGCCGACCTGGGCCAGAACATGGTGGGCTGGGTGCGCCTGAAATGCCAGGGAGCGGCGGGGACCACCATCACGCTGCGACACGCCGAAGTGCTGGACAAGGACGGCAACTTCTATACGGCCAACTTGCGCGGCGCCAAACAGACGGTGAAATACACCTTGAAGGGCGACGGTGCGGAAACGTTCGAGCCGCATTTCACCTTTCAGGGATTTCGATATGTAAGCGTGGAAGGCTTCCCCGGAGAATTGACCACGGATAGTTTGACCGGGATCGTAATTCACTCGGACATGGAACGAACGAGTGAGTTCGAGACCTCAAACCCGCTCATCAATCAACTGCAACACAACATTGTCTGGGGGCAGAAGGGAAATTTCCTCGATGTGCCCACCGACTGCCCGCAACGCGATGAGCGATTAGGCTGGACCGGCGATGCGCAGGTGTTTGCCCGCACGGCGATCTTCAACATGAATACCGCCGGGTTCTATACCAAGTGGCTGAAAGATATGGCAGCGGATCAACTGGACAGCGGCAGCGTCCCTTATGTGATTCCCGATGTCTTGTCCGCCACCGGTCGCGGCGGGGGAGCGGCGGGCTGGGCTGATGCCGACGTGATTATTCCCTGGACCATGTATCTCACTTATGGTGATAAGCGGGTCCTGGCCGAACAATACGACAGCATGGCGAAATGGATCGAGTACATGCGCGGCCGGGCCGGAGACGATTACATCTGGGACGGCGATTATCATTTTGGTGACTGGCTGGCGTTTGCTACTACGCGTCCTGATTATCCCGGCGCCACCACCAGCACGGATTTCATCGCCACTGCCTTCTATGCGCACTCGACGGATTTGATGCGTCAGATTGCCCACGTTCTCGGAAAAGAAAATGATGCGGCCCGATATGGCGAGTTATTCGCAAAGATCCGAAGCGCTTTCCAAAAAGAATTTGTGACTGAGAATGGTCGGGTGGGTGAAGGCACGCAGACGGCTTACGTGCTCGCGTTGGAATTTGATCTGTTGCCCGAAACCTTACGCGCTACCGCGGCGGAACGGTTGGCGCACGAAGTGCGGACGCGCGGGCACCTGACGACCGGTTTTCTGGGCACGCCCTACCTTTGCCACGTGCTCAGCCGCTATGGCTATTTGCAGGAGGCGTATCTCTTGTTGAACCGGGACCAGTACCCGTCATGGCTCTATCCGGTGAAGCAGGGAGCTACGACCATCTGGGAACGTTGGGACGGCCGGAAGCCTGATGGCTCATTTCAAGATGCGGGTATGAATTCTTTTAATCACTACGCGTACGGCGCGATCGGTGACTGGATGTATCGCGTAGTGACGGGCATCGAAGTCGACAAAGAATCGCCGGGATACAAACACATTCTCATTCAACCGCAGCCGGGCGGCGGCCTAACGAGTGCCCGCAGCAGTCACCAGACTCAATATGGCAAGGTCGCTTCAGGTTGGCAGTTGAAGGATGGCCGGATCGAACTCGTCGTTGAGATTCCCCCCAACACCCGCGCGACCGTGCGTCTGCCAAACGCTGGCGCCGGCGCCCTGACCGAAGGTG
>Ga0126369_10001121_pt1 | contig 18324 bp, 18 predicted proteins | sample PanSoiMetaPlot_1_FD_109646 | JGI IMG/M metagenome (GOLD analysis project Ga0126369, IMG submission 109646) | Tropical forest soil microbial communities from Panama - MetaG Plot_1 | ecosystem: Environmental > Terrestrial > Soil > Tropical forest > Bulk soil | place: Panama | collected 2016-02-17 | reverse complement strand
CAGTTCTCGACCTATAACCCCTATGTGAGCTACGGTGGCGGGCAGCCTCCGATGACACCGAACTGGGCAGCATTTCAGGGTCCTGGCTATCCGCTCAGCAACATGGGCTCGACGCCAGCAGGGTTCTTCAGCGGCAAGGGCACGTGGGGTCCACTGGCAGCTCAGCTTCCTGCCGGTTGGCAGTTCCAAGGAACACCGGGTTGGCAGTTTGGAGGGTCAGGCTTGCCGACCAAGACCGGATACATCGATCCATCACAGTGGAGCCAATGGTATGGGTCGGCGCCGCAGCCTGTGCAGTGGCCGACCGTTGGAGGAGCAAAGACTGGTGGCAAGCTCTCGCTTCCGCAGACAGGGCCATATGTCGGAGTGACGGAGTTTCAACAGGGTTATCCGTATGCAGGAGGTCCGTACAAGGGCCTGACCGAGAACCAGATGTGGCAGGTTGGAGCGAACATGGGTGCCCAGGGTAGCTTCAATCCAAACCTGCAGGTCTACCCTGGCTCATTCTTCACGGGACTGGAGAGCACCGGCAACGACATGTTCCCCTGGCCGCAATCTCATGCCGGCAACGCTCCGCCTGAGGGCTCGGGCTCGACGCTTGACGCGGGTGGCTTTGGTCAAGGCTGGCAGTATCCGAACCCGACGCCTGCCGGGACCTATCCGTTGATCAACCCATTTACAGGGATGTGGATGTGATGCCAGGTATCTTAGGAACTGGGCTCGACCTCACCGGCCAGAACCAAATGCCGAGGATGCCCGGTCAGCTCCCGCAGCAGGCTCAGGGTCCCGCTCAGTCGCAGTATGCTCGCGCCAACTTTCCTCTCCTGCCTGCCAATCCCGGCAGCATGTTCGGCGGGGCGCAAGGATCGTCAGGCGGTGGCGGAGGGCAGGGTGGCCCTCCTTGGCTATCGGGAAGCTCTCAGAGCTTCGGTCAAGGTAACGCGCCCTGGTGGCGGCAACGCCCGGGGATGCAGCCTTGGGGCCAGATGATGCAACAGCAGCGGCCTCCGCCTTGGCTCAACCAGAACATGCCTTGGGGACAGATGGCGATGCAACCGCAGCAGCAGATCGGCAACTGGTCAGATCAGCTAGGCCAGTGGGCAGCCGGGAACTATGGCCAAATCTAACCGGCTGAGCGAGAGCGAGGTCAAAGCCCTTATTGCCGCCGAGCGCAGCGCAAGCCTATCGAGCGTCACCACATCAAGCTCGACGCTGACCTCGGATCGCAGGAAGGCTTTGCGCTACTATCGCGGTGATGTGAGCGACGACATCCCGATCATCACCGGGCGATCTACCGTGGTGAGCTACGACGTCTCCGATACCATCGAGGGCTTGCTGCCGAGCCTGATGGAAATTTTTGCAGGTTCCGATGATGCGGTGAGGTTCGAGGCGATAGGCCCTGAAGACATCGACGCCGCCGATCAAGAGACCGAGTACATCAAGCACGTGTTCTGGAACCAGAATGACGGATACCTGACGCTCTACTCGATGATCAAGGACGCGCTCCTCGAGAAGCTCGGCATCGTCAAGGTCTGGTGGGACAACGAAACTCGGATGGAGACCGAGACCTACTATGATCAGAGCGACATGCAGCTCTCGCTTATCATGCAGAACAAGGACGTGGTGATCGTCGCCCACAGCCAGAAGATGGACGAGTTTGGTCAGACGCTGCATGACGTGCAGGTCGAGAAGAAAGTGACCTGGGGCTATGCCCACTGTGAGGCGGTGCCGCCAGAGGAGTTCGGGATCGCCAAAAGGGCCCGCAAGATCAAGGACTCGCCTTATTGCTTTCACGAGATCATCAGCACGGAGGCTCAGCTTATCAAGGACGGCTTCGATCCCGATCAGGTGCGAGGCTTGCCGAGCTACGGGAATATCACGAACGCAGAAATCTTCGCACGAGACACCGTCGAGGAGAACTCTCAACGTGGCGACAGCTCGGTCAACCAGGCCATGCGCCCCATCAGGCTCACCGAGCACTACTGCAAGTTCGACTACGAGCGTCGAGGGAAGTCAGAGGCCAAGCTTTACCAGGTGATCACCGGCGGCGAGGATCAGGAGGTCCTGCAGCGCCAGGGAGGGCCGTCGATCTCGGAGTGGGACCAGCAGCCGTTTGCCGGGATCACCCCGTTCGTGATGACTCACAGAGTGTTCGGCATGTCCGTGGCCGAGGTGATCATGGACATCCAGCGCGTCAAGACGGTTCTCATGCGGGCCATGCTGGATAACGCCTACGCGACCAACATGCCGAGGCCGGTGGTCAGCTCTCAGCTGGCTGGCGAGAGCACGCTCGATGACCTTGCAGTGTTTCGGCATGGAGCGCCAATCAGAACCAAGCAACCGGGAGCCATCGAGTGGCAGAAGGTTCCGACGATCATCGACACGGTGTTCCCCATCGTCCAATACATGGACAGCTTGCGGGAGTGGCGTACTGGCGTTACGAGGCAGGGCGCTGGGTTAGACGCAGACGCCCTAAACAACCAGACCGCGACCGCTGCGATGCAGATGTACAATGCGGCTCAGGCCAGGATGAAGCTGATCGCCCGCACGTTTGCCGAGACAGGGATTAAAGACCTCTTCTACCTGCTGCACTCGACCGTGCTGAAGCATAAGAACCAGGCGGACATCATCCGTCTCACCAACAAGTGGATCCCCGTCGACCCAAGAAACTGGAAGGAGCGCAACGACATCACAGTCAGCGTGGGGCTAGGCCAGGGCGGCAAGACCGAGCGCATGATGATGCTCCAGAAGCTGATGGACATGCAGCAGCTGGCCGTGCAGGGCGGTCTCGTCGAGCTGGTGACGCCCAAGAACCTCTATAACTCGGCTCGCGAGGTTGCCAAGATCATCGAGGTTCCCGTGGAGCTGTTCTTCACAGACCCCGGTGACGAGGCCAAGCTCAACCCGAAGCAGCCGCCCGAGATGATCAAGGCTCAGACCGAGATGCAGAAGCTGCAATATCAGGGCCAGGCCGACCAGCAGAAGATGCAAGCTCAGTTCCAGATGGATCAACAGACCAACGACCATCGCATGAACATCGAGCGCATCCAGGCTCAAGCCGATGTGGCCTCTCAGGATCGCAAGACCCAAGCCGAGATTGCCCTAGCCCAAAAGAAGTTTGAGCTTGAGCGCGAGCTTGCCATCATGGAGTTCAACATGAAGTCTCAGACCAACGCGCAAGAGCTGGAGATGAAGAAACAGAACACGATGATGGGGATGGCTCAGTCTAGCCACCAGCACCAGATGGATGTCGAGAAGGCCGAGATGGGAATACATACCTCGGCGCAAGAGCATGCGATGGGAATGCATCACGAGGCTCAGTCGGCTCAGCACGCGGCCGACACGCACGCTCACAAGATGAAGCAGATGCAGCAAGAGCAGGGAGGCGGGCCGATCTCCAGCGCGATCAAGAACCTACAGTCCGGCCAGAAGGAGCACGGCAAGGCCTTGGCAGATATTCTCGAGGCGGTCAATCAGGATCGCGAGATCACGCTAACCCGAGACGCCAAGGGCAAGGCCGCCGGGGCCGTCTCGAAGAGGAGGAAGAACGGTGCCACTCCCACCTAGCATGATGCCCATGCCCAATTACTCGATGCAGAACTTGCAACAACCTTTCCCCCCGCAGGGCTCACCTCCCCCTGGCGGGGCCGCGCCGGGGGCGGCAGACATCGCGCGCATGCTCGCTGCGACAGGCAATGCAGGGGCGCCTCCACCGCCCGGCGGAGCTTATGGTCAGCAGGCTCCCGGCGCACTCTCAAGTGGTATGCCTCCGCAGTGGAACCCGACGACGATGATCCCGCCAAACATGGGTCAGTATGGCATGAGCCCGCAGATGGGGCTGATGGGATCGCTGCCTGGGACCGGAGCTGTGCCACCCGTGCCGCCCGGGACGCAGGCCGGGATGCAAGTCGAGACCTCCGACAAGGCCAAGCAGCAGGGTCAGAACCGTCCCAAGCAGACCGTGCAGGGAAAGGCTCGGCCGCAGGGCCAGCAGCGCTCGAACGATCCCATGCCCAAGCCTCACTCCGGAAGTGAGGGTCAGATGCCTTGGTCGGCTCAGCCCGCCCAGTCTCGCTACGGTACCGGACCTAAGGCGGCTCGATGAGCTGGGGCTTCGTCAAGTTCGAGCTATGCGACAGCCAGGGCAAGCCCGTCCCGTCGCAGCATCCGATCGTCTATCTGGCCGTCAGGTTCATCCAGCGCGTCGTGAAGATGCCCGGCGTCGACAACGTGAGCTACATCGACATGGGCGGGGACGGCTACTGGGTCAAGGGTGACTTCAACAAGATCGCCGTGGAGCTGACAGACAGTCGAGCCATGCAGGACAAGCTAGACGTCGCCGTCACGGCTCTACAGGAGATCGCCGAGAGGAAGCCTGAGGTGACTGAGCGTAACGTCTACTTTATACGCAACACGGTCATGGCAGCTCTTAAGAAGATAGGGATCAACATCGGATGAGCCCGGATCGCAAATGCTGCACCTATTGCAGCCTTGCGCTTTCTGCGATCATCTGTGCGATTGCGATAACTCTAGTTTGGTGGGTGCACCTATGAGCACGCTGTTCCTCATTCTCGCCATGCCGTTCTTGGGCATGGCTGGTTACAACCCGCACGTCTACATCAATGGAGAGTGTCTTGCAGAACCTGGGACTTTCAAGGCTCTTTGGTGTCCTGCTGCTTCTAATGTTCCTCTGCCCAAGCGTAGGTCTCACACAAGAGCGCCACTGGGATCGCTCAGGTGACGGGGAATGGCGTGGTCGGCAAGGAAATGGCTGGCGTGGAGATGGTGGCTGGCACGGTGGAGGTAACGACTTCACCGGAAGCCTCTATAGAGGACTGGGCTTTGGACTTGGTCGCTCTTTCGGCAATTGGGTCTTTGGCTCGCCTCCGGTTGTGGTACAGGCGCCGCCGCCTCCTGTCGTCGTGCAATCACCGCCGGTGGTGGTCGCCCCGGCTATAATCCCCGGCACTCCGCAGTGGTATGCCTATTGTGCTCAACGCTACAGGAGCTTCGATGCGCGCTCTGGCACCTATCTTGGTTATGATGGCTATCGTCACCAATGCTTATAGCGTCGGTTGGTGCCAATGAGCGACAAGGTCTCGAAGGAGAGCGTTCATTATCGGAAGGGAACCATCAAGAAGCACTGCGCGAACTGCGACATGTACGATGATCGCACGTGTAGCTTGGTAGCAGGAAAGATCAACCCATTGGGATTATGTGATCGATGGGTCAGAGGAGGCAAAAAGTAATGCCAACGATTGATGTGACGGAAGACGAGCTGAAACTGATCCTCGGGAGTAGGGCAAGGACAGTCGCTAATCTCTCTAACCGTGATGATCCCGCTGCGATGCAGCTCTTGGTTGAGGCGGTCAACGGACTGACGAGCTTGGCAGCTCCCTTGACCGAGGCTGCCACAGCAGTTTCGGAGGCGCCGGTGACGCCGTAATGGACGCCATCGTCAAGCTTCTGATCGCGGTTGCGATCCTGATCATCGCGTGGTTCATCACCGAGCGCTTCTCGCCCGATCCTCTGATCACCAAGATCGTGCAGGTGCTCCTGTTCCTGATCGCTCTGTTCCTGATCATCAAGCTCCTCTTGCCGATGGTGGGGGTGAGCTTTTGAGTACGGTTCAGTTTGTCGGCTTGGTGGCAGGCTTTGCGGTTGGTTGGTTTGCCACCAAGAAGGCTCTGATCTGCAAGTGCTTCGGACATCGCATATGCCACGGGCCGGGCTATGACTGGTGCTATCGCTGCGGCCTGATCTTGAGGAGACATTCATGGTAACGGAAGCTCTCAACGCCATCATGCAGATCGGCGCTTCACTCATTCGCGGAGCTAGCTTCGAGGAGCAGGCTACGGCCTCTGGCCGCTTTCATGCCGAGCTGATCCGCAACGGTGAGAAGATATGGGAAGATGACTTTCCCAACACCGTGACGACCGAGGGCAAGAACACGGCTCTCGATGGGTTTCTCGCCGCAGGTGCCGTCACCCCAGGGCCTTATATGGGCTTGATCAGCTCGACCTCTTATTCGGCTATCGCCGCCGGTGACACGGCGGCTCAGATCAACGGCACCAACGGCTGGAAGGAGGGAGGGTTGGCGAATGCTCCGACCTACTCTGGTGGTCGCAAGTCCATGTCGTGGTCTGCGGCCTCCGCCGGGTCCAAGGCGACGTCGACCGCCTGCTCCTTTGCCATCACCGGCACTGGGACCGCCAAGGGTGCGTTCATCGTGTTCAGCACGTCTGCCAGCACGACCAACGACAACACCTCTGGCAAGCTCTACAGCGCTGGCCTGTTCTCGGCTCCAGGCGACCGGGCGGTGGTCTCCGGCGACACCCTCAACGTGAGCTATACGGCTTCGCTATAAATGCCTACGATTACGCTAGCTCCAGATGCTGATGATAGTGTCGGGAGCTGGACGAACGAGACTGCCGGGACGACGCTCTACACCTCGGTCGACGAGGCAAGCTCCGACGATACTGATTTTATCAAGAGCCCAAACAACCCGAGCACCTCGATCTGCCGATTGAGACTGTCCGACCCGAGCGGGGCGATGGGCGACACGATGACCGTCGCCGTGCGCTGCAAGGCTTCAGCCGGTACTGTCAATCTCGCCATCAGGCTCAAGGAAGGTTCAACGGTCAGGGCTCAGTGGACCGATACCGGCCTCTCGACTGCATGGACGACGGTCACCCATAACCTGACCTCAGGTGAGAGGGCATCGATCACTGACTTTACCAACCTATACGTCGAGCTTGAGGCTAACCCCGCCACGACGTTGCTCGACATTTATCCGAGCGCTGCATTTGCATATAGCCTTCGTAAGCTGCGCAACGCCTATGCAGGGAGCGCACTTAGGCTCAGGGCTGGCGGTTCGAATGTAGAAACCGACATTGGGTTCACAGCAAACGGAGATTTTGATATCACGGCAGCGGCCTATCAGCTCACCGTGGCGACCAACTATGCCATACGTTCCCAAGAGATGGAGAATGCGTCCTGGGGTTTCAGCGTCGTAGCGGCGACTGCAAATGTTGGTACTGCACCAGATGGAACGTCAACTGCAGACAGGGTGAATGCTTCTGCGACGTCCAGTCCGCAGGGAATTTTTATGACCGGCTCTCCGTCGAGCACGACGGTGACCGGCTCTGCCTATCTTAAGCAGGCCAACTATCGATATGGGTCAATTCGTGTAGGGAATTCGGGCACTGCCGCCAATTGGGGGGCGGCAATGTTTGATCTGCAAACCGGTACGATCACCGATCAGAGCAATGGGTCCGGAGGAAGTGGGCGCGCTGTAAGCATCACGGATGCAGGCAATGGTTGGTATCGCTGTGCGGTGACGATCACTGCTACTGGAGCGAATTTTGTCGGCATCAATGTTTACAATGCCGCCACGACCACTTGGGCGAGCTTTGGCGATACGGCATCATGGACAGGAGTTGCCAACCAAGGCATCTGGGCTTGGGGTGCTCAGCTGGAAAACGGCACTACCATGACGGCTTATATTCCGACCACGAGTGCTACTGTCTCACGTGATGGAAACGGCTACATCAAAACTTGGTACGATCAGAGCGGCAATGGATTAGACCTCACGCAAACCACAACAGCATCGCAGTTCCAATATCTTGCCTCAGGACCGGGAGGCTGGCCGACACTTAAGGGTTCACAACAAGGAGGGGTGCAGACCAACATGCTAAGGGCGTCAACCGACCTCTCCGCTTATATGAGCACGCAGTTTACCATCATGAGTGTGATTAACCCAAACGACGCGGCCACCACAGACAATCTTAATACGGTGATAAGTTGGGGGGACGCGAGCGCATCTACCAATCATATATTCGTTGCCACTCGCGCCCATTCCAGCGACACCCACCATTATGTTGATTTTGGAGGAAACTCCGGCACGGCGCGTCTGTCTTTTTCAGACACCTCCGGTACGTGGTTCAGTGCGAACCACATCTTTGAGGCTTATCGGGATAGCGGGGATACTCAGGCCATCGTCAAGGATAACTCCGTGTTAGTAAGTGCCACGCGAACAGATGACCTGACGACGAGCAGCTCTCAGCTCGTGATTGGAAGCTATTACGCACCTCCGAGCACGTATGCGTCATTTTATGATGGTCAGATTTCCGAGGTCGTCGGCTGGGGAACCGATCTCGGCACCAATCGAAGTGGTGCTCGCGCCAACTTGAATACCTATTACTCGGTCTACTGAGAGCTTCCATGAAATGGATCAGCTTTCTTGCCACACCGGCCATCGTGGCGGCGATGGTGACCGCTGGTATCTATGTCAAGAGCCATCCGCTAGGAAGAGGTTACGTCGCTCCGGCTGATCAGGTTAAGGGGATCACGCTGTGGGATCTGATCAAGTCCAAGAACTTTATCTTCCTGGGAACTGTCGTCTTCCTCACCACTCCCACGGCAACCAACAACACCTACACCAGCGACGCGACGTGGAACAACTCCAACAACAGTGTCGAGGTCATAGGAGCAGGAGGTGGCGGGGCATCGACGATTGCCACCTCCACTGCGGTTGCCTCCGGTGGTGGAGGTGGCGGGTATTCGAAGATAACGAACTTCAGCTTTGCCACTCCCGGCACGACGACCGCAACATGGCAGACAGGAGCCGGAGGAGCCGCAGTCAATAGAACCACGACCGGATCGACTGCCGGTAATGCTGGCGGCTCTACGTGGTTCAACAACGCAACCGATCCCGGCAACGGTGCAGACAACAGCAAGTGCTCGGCGCAAGGGGGCGCCGCAGGAGGCATCACGGCCAGCTCGGGCGGTGCCGGAGGGGCGACAACCAGCAGCTGGGGTCAGACCAAGTTTGCCGGAGGCAGAGGGGGCAATAACACGACCACCGGCACACGCTCTGCAACCGGCGGAGGAGGTGCAGCAGGCTTTCACGCAGCTGGGGGAAATGGGGTTGATGTTGCGGCCAACAATACTGCCGCTGCGGGAGGGCAGGGCGACGGCAGCTTCGGTGGCACTGGCGGAGCCGGATCGACAACGAATGCCGGTGGCAACGGGAACATCGCGACAGAGTGGACGCAGACGAGCCCGTCAGTAAATGCCGGAGCCGGAGGTGGCGGAGGCAATGCCTGTGGGTCAGGATCGACCGGCACGGCTGGTACTGGTGGAGCTTACGGCGGCGGTGGCGGCGGGATCGCAGAGGCGACAAGCGGTAACGTGACGTCCGGTGCGGGCGGAGCCGGTATCGTCATCTTGACTTGGACACCGGCAGGGGCTCAGTCTCTGGTATTCGATCCTACGGTCATGGGAAGAACATTCTTAGCGAGATAGGCCAATGGGTGATGTGACACACACCGCAATCTTCAAGGCTGTTGCCGTAACTGTGCAGCAGGATTTCTTTGAGGTGAAAAGCTCGGCAGCTGCGTCGACCGTCATTCATGGTTGGGCCTTGACACAGTCGAATAAGGCTGGCGATGCCAACGAGGCGGACTTGCAGCTCACCACGAACAGGGGCTTTGGCACTGTCACGTCAGGCTCTGGCGGATCAACGGTCACGAGCACCGTCAGGGTACGCGGCACTCCGGCCTTCGGCGGTACGATTGAGGCCAACAACACAACCAAGATTGCGGTCGGCACTGGCACGTTGACGACAGACTTGGAGACTTATGCTTGGAACATACGCGTGCCCATGATCTTCTGGTACACGCCCGAGACGAGGCCGGTGATCCTGCCCGGCGAGTATTGGACGCTTGAGCTGGAAACCACGCCCGGCAGCAGCACCACGATCTCAGGGACGATCTTCCTCGAACAAGTTGGAACGTAACCGGTGGCTCGCAGTGGTGGTATCTTTCGCCCAAGGTATCTGCCGCCACGCTTACTCGATAATCTGGACGCATTTAGCGTCTCCTCATATGCAGCCGTTTCGTGGGTTTCGGTTTACGCCCCAAGCTCGGGGGCAACTTATGCATCTGATGTCGCCGAGACCGTTACTGCCAGCGATACCGAAAGCTCGCTGGTCACTTGGGTTACAAGCGTCCCGACCGAGACGTCGAGCGCGACCGAAACCGAGAGTACGCTCGCGGTCTTCAAGGGAACCGCCACCGAGGCGATCACCGCAACCGATGCTGAAACTGCTCTAGCAACCTTTATCGCGGCGCTCACGGAGGCAGCGTCCGCAACAGATACCGAGAGTGCCCTGCCGGTCTATCCCGGTACGATCTCGGAAACAGTTACAGCGGCTGATACGGAGAGCGCGCTCGCTGTCTTTATCTGTAGCGATACCGAGGCAACGACTGCCAGTGAAACCGAAACCGCTGCGGCGGTCTTCGCCAGTGCATTAACAGAGGCGGTCGGCGCGACCGATACGGAAAGCGCGCTTGCGGTCTTTGCTTGCAACTACGCCGAGTTTGCTACCCCGACCGATGTTCTAAACGCTCCCGGTTCGAACTATCACGCAGATCTAACTGAAGCGGCGACCGCGACCGAGACGGAAGACGCCTCGATCTCGAACGCGCTCAACGCCTCTATATCGGAAGCGCTTACGGCGACGGAGACAGAGACAGCTACTGGCAGCTTCGGCATCTCTGTCTCGACCGAAGCGCTGACGGCGCTGGATATTGGAAGCGCAGCGGCTGTCTTCGGCTCGACCAACAGCGAAAGTGCGTTAGCCGGAGACACATCAGGCGGCGTTGCTACTTTCGGGGTTTCGGTTGCCGAGCTTCTGTCGGCGCTTGATACCGAAGATGCGATCTTAATATCCGGCGCTCATACATACGACGCCGATCTTAGTGAAAGCATCGCGGCCACAGATTTATTTAGCGCCCCCATAACGGAGGTTGTCAGTCCTGGCGCTAGGATTTCCGGGGGCACGTTCACCCGTAGGCGTTGGAGGGAACTAACAGAGGCTTGGGACGAGCAGCGTCGCCTAGAGATGCAGGCGGCCGAACTCAAGGCCAAGACCAAGAAGAAGCTATCGCTTGATCGAGCCGCCAAGGCGGCCGAGCATGCTCTATACGTTGCACAGGCTTACGATGACATCAGGGTCCAGAACCTCACCAACGCTTTACGAGCGGCGGCGTCTGCCACGAGGTCGGCCGAGGCGATCTCGCGAGCCCAGCACGTGGTGGCAGTGGCTCGTCAGATGGTTGATGAGGAGGAAGATGAGGAGGCAGCGTTGATGCTGATCTTGAGTGGAGGAGGATAGACTACGCAAGGCCGCCAACATCGGCAGACGCGCCGAGGTCCTGCTCGGTGACGAGACTGTGCTGCAGGTGTTCAAGGTGATCGAGCTTGAGCTCTTGCATGAGTTCCGCAATGCGGAGGTTGAGAAGGCTCAAGAGTATTGGAGGCTCTTGCATGCTCATAACGAGATCATTCATCGATTGGAATTAGCGGTCGCCAACGGCCGTGAAGCAGAGCGTGAAATTGAGAGGTTAAACGAAGATGCCCGACGACGTCGCGACTACCCCGACCCCGACACCCGCCACTAGTCCGCAGCCTCCGCAGACGCCACCACCGTCGCAGACGCCAGCGGTCTCGCAGCCCAATGACCCGGTCATTGCGTCCGTGCGAGAGGCGGCCAAGCTGTTGGTCGAACGTCGCAAGGAAAAACAGGCTCAGGCTCAACAGAAGCCAGAGCGAGACATTACTGCTCCGGACCAACCAGAGCAGGCCGCACCTCCGCAGGAAGAACCTGCGGAGCCCAGCGGTGATGCCCCTCAACTCGAACCGGAGCAAGCTCCGCCCATCGAGCCGCCGGGGTCTTGGACTGCGGAAGCACGTCAGAGGTTCTCTGAGCTGCCTCCCGAACTCCAATCCTATGTGATGGAACGGGAGAACGCTCGGGACACCGAGGTGCGCCGCAGGCAGCAAGAGGTCGCTGACTTCATGCGCCAGATGGCGCCTGAGCAGCAGGCCATGATGCAGGCAAGGGCTCAATACGAAGCAGTCCTTCCTGCGCTTGTGCAGAAGTTGCAGGCATCAATGAACTCGGAGTTCGCCGATATCCGCACGGTTGAAGACGTGAAGCGGATGGCGAGCGACGATCCGTTGCGATACACCCGTTATGACGCCGCCATGAAAGAAGCGGTGGCGCTTCAGAACGAGCAGTATCAAGCTAGCCAGCGTCAAGCGCAGGAATACGTCACCAACTGGCAGAGATATGCGGATGATCAAGACCGCAGGTTTGCCGAGAAGGTGCCGGAGTTCTCCGACCCTCAGAAGGCGGAGGCGCTGCAGAAATTAGCCATCACGACACTGGAGAACGATTACGGGTTCAGCCTCCCGGAGATGCAAGCCGGATGGGCTGGTGCGTTCAGGGATTTCCGCATTCAGCAGATGATCCTTGATGCGACCCGCTATCGCCAGCTGGTGAAGAACAAGCCCCAGCCTTCTCGTAGCCTGCCGCCAGTACAGCGACCCGGAGTGGCTCGCGGGCCGGAAGCGGCCAGTCAGTCACAAATTCAAGCCCTCGATCAACAACTCGATAAGACCGGGAACGTGCGTGATGCGGCCAAGCTCTTGTCCGCTCGACGCAGGGCCGGTCGGTAGGAGCTAACATGACTGTTCCATCGCAGACTTATCAGACCTATCAGGAGATAGGTATCCGCGAAGACCTCGCGGACGTGATCTACAGGATCGATCCTGTGGATACACCCTTTATGTCGGCCATCGAGACCGAGAAGGCGACCGCAACGAAACATGAGTGGCAGACGCAAGCGCTTGCCGCTCCCGACACGACGAACGCGGTGGTCGAAGGTGACGATGCCAACACCGACGCCGCGACGCCCACCGTGCGGCTCTACTCCTACACGCAGATTTCCGACAAGGTCGGCCGCGTGTCGGGTACCGCCAGGGCTGTCGATGCGGCAGGTCGAGATGATGAATACGACTACCAGCGCATGCTGAAAGGCTTGGAGCTGAAGCGTGACATCGAGTCGATCCTGCTCAATCGTCAGGTGTCGGCGGCTGGCAGCACCTCGGTCGCTCGCACGTGCTGCGGAGTTCCCAACTGGATATTCTCTAACGACGTGTTCGCAACTGACGGCGGTTCTGCCTCCACCTCGGACGGTACCAACAACCGCACCGAGGGAACGCAGAGGGCGTTCACCGAGCTCGATCTCAAGGCTAGCCTTCAGCTGGCTTGGACGAACGGCGGAAAGCCCGACATGATCCTCGTCGGTGGCTTCAACAAGCAAAGGTTCTCGACCTTCACCGGCAGATCGACGCCCATCGAGCAGGCAACCTCCAAGACCATCGTCGCGGCGGTTGACACGTATGAATCAGATTTCGGACGCTTGCGTGTGGTTCCAGATCGGTTCTCCCGCGCTCGGGACGTGTTGATCCTACAGACCGACATGTGGGCTGTTGCCTACCTTCGGAAGTTCGAGAGCGCCGACTTGGCGAAGACCGGCGACAGCGACAGGTTCCAAATCCTGTCGGAGTACTGCCTGGTCTCTCGTAACGAGAAGGCATCTGGTGGCGTGTTCGACCTGACTACATCGTAATCACTTGAGACAGGTGCGGGGGGCTACGGCCCCCCAATCCTTAAGGAGAAGACCATGCCTCTATCCCCTAACCGACCTCTCGCCGAAGAGAGCGTCACTGTCCCGATGACGGACAGTGGCACGGCGAGCACGGTCTATATCGGTGCTCCGTTCAAGGGCTACGTGAGAAGGATCATGGTGACCCTCGGGGCAACCCCGGTCACGGTGGCGAACAACACGTTCACCGGAAAGATCGCTGGCAATAACATCACGCATGATGCGCTGGTGCAGCCGTTCACTGGCTCTGCCGCCGGTCAGGTCGTGTCTGCTGCCTGCACCTCGGCCAACTGGGTCGATGAAGGGCAGACGATCTCGGTGGCTACTGACGGAGCCGGATCAAGCGTGACGCCCTCGGCCATCACAGTCGTCATCGAAAGACACTGACATGCCCATCGCCCAGCCCATCTGTCGGTTGGGGGCTACCCAATCGGCGGCCTTTACCAATGCAGGGTCCACGGCGATAACGAATGCGTTCGCAGGAGTGACCAATGCCGTTCGCATCGTCGCGCTCACTGCGGACGCGTTCGTGAAGCTCGACAACACTCCCACTGCCGCGACCACGGACGTATTGCTGCAGATCGACAAGCCGGAGTATTTCACCTGCGCTCCGGGCCAGAAGATCGCCGGTCGCGGGGTATCTGGAAGCGGCACGCTCAACGTTACCGAAGTTAGCGAGATGAACGACATGAAACCTCTACGGCTCGGGGCTAACCAATCGATTGCCTATACGGCTACGGCCGGGACGGTCGCCAACGGCTTCGGTGGTCAGACCAACATGGTGCGCGTGGTGGCGACGAGCGCCTGCTATCTCAAGCTCGACAATAGCCCCACAGCAACCACCTCCAATGTCTACATGCCTGCAGGCTCGGTCGAGTATTTTGTAGTTGCGCCCGGCATGAAGGCGAGTGCCGTGCAGGTTGCTGCCGGTGGCACGCTCTATGTCACAGAACTCTCGGGTTAGGTTCTACCGCGAATGCGGTGGTATCACCGTAGAGCATTGGCAAGATTGCGAACCTGTCCTTGAACGCAACAAGCTATTGCGCGATCAGCCGCAAAAATCTGATTGGGGAAGACACGTAGCCTCTATCCCGAACGGGGTGCTGCTCAAGTGGCTGCACGAGGAATGGAACCGAGGCAACTTCATCAAGGCCTTCGGGCCTGAGATGGACGAGCTGGTCGACCGCAAGCTGCGCGATCCCGAATGGAAGCATCTCAGGGTGGACAAGTAGATGGCTGTCACCGATCTCAGCTATATCGGCCTCCAGAATGCTATCATCGACTGGATGGTGCGTCCTGACCTGACCACAGCTCAGATCAAGGATGCCATCTGGCTGTTCGAGTGCGAGGCTACTCGCCGCCTGCGCGTGCGTGACAACGAGACGTCTGTCGATCTCACCACGGTTGCCGGGGTCGCGTCAGTGCCGGATGACTTCGCGTCCTGGCGCACCATGACGTGGAACGGATCGCCCAACATACAGCTCGAATACAACCATCCTAACATCGTGCGCGCGGCCTATGGGACTCCGGTGCAGGATACTCCGCGCTGGTTCACCACCGAGGGCGACACCTTCCTGTTCCGTCCTGTCGACGACGGGCCCTCCGCCTTCACGCTGCGCTATTTCCAGAAGATCAGCAACCTCACTGATACCATGCCGACCAACTGGCTTCTGACCAAGCATGCCGATCTCTATCTCGCTGGGAGCCTATACAACGCTTATAAGTTCGTGCGCGATCCCGATGCGGCTAGCGCCTATAACCAGATCATGCAGGACGCGTTCAACCAGATCATCGATCTGAATGAGCGCTTCAAGGAGCCCGCCGAGCTTCGGCCCATGACGGTGATCGTCTGATGGCTCAGCTGATGGCTTGGGGAGAATGGCGACCGGACGTTTCGTCGCTGGAAGGCTCGCATTCTCCGACCGTGATCAACGCCATCCCGAGGGGCGACGGCTACGGGCCGATGCAGGGATATACGGCCCTTTCGGCCGCGCATGCATCTGCCTGCCAGGGCTTCTTCTCCGCCTTCGGCATGGACGGATCGCTCTCGCTGTTTTCGAGCACGGCTCGACGTCTCTACAAGCTCAACAACGCGACCTTTGCATGGACCGACGTGTCACTCGGTGCCCCCTCCGATTATGCAGCTCTCGCTACCGGCTCTCATTGGCAGTTCGCCCAATGGTATAACCAGGTCATCGCCGTCAACGTCAACGTGGTCCCGCAGAACTACGTGCTCGGAAGCTCGACGCAGTTTGCCAATCTCGGAGGCTCTCCGCCGCAGGCTGCCTGCATCACCACGGTCGGGGCCTTCGTGTTGCTCGGCGGGCTCAACGGCGATAACTGGTCGGTGCAGTGGTCGAGCCGCAACAATCCAGGTGAGTGGACGATAGGCCTGAATGAGGGAGATAAGCAGACATTCAGAGACGGAGGGATCGTGCGCGGGATCGTCGGCGGCGAGTACGGCTTGGTCTTTCAGGATCGCGCCATTCGCCGCATGACCTACTCGCCGGGCAGCGCCACGGTGATGGAGTTTGACGTGCTCTCGCGCGAGCTTGGGCTCTACGCGCCGTATAGCCTAGTGCGCGTGCGCGACATGGTGTTCTTCCTATCCGACGTCGGCTTCCACATGTGGCATCCGCTGGCAGGCTTCAAAGCCATCGGCAAGGAGAGAATAGATCGAACGTTCTTCGACGACCACGATCAGACGCAGAAGCACATGGTGATCGGGGCTTTCGACCCTCAATCCTCGAGGATCGTATGGGCTTATAAGTCAACCACGAGCGGCATCACCGATCAGTTCGACCGCATGATCGTCTACGACTGGCAGCTCGACCGCTGGGCCGGTTGGATCAACATGGCCGGGGAATGGCTCGGGCTCTCGGCCACTCCGGGTCAGACCTTGGAGGGTTTGAACTCACTTGGCAGCATGGATGCGCAGACTGTTCCGTTCGATAGCTATCCCGCTCAGGCCGCGAATACCCTGGCGATGGCAAACGCCTTGCACGCCATCGGGCTACTCAACGGAGCCAATCTCGAGGTGATCCTAGAGACCGCCGAGATCGACATCGGAACGCGCTCATTCATCAACGGGCAGCGTCCGCTGACTGACTGTGCGCAGGTGCTCGGCAGCGTCGCCGGGAAGCCGATACCGGAAACCGATCTCACTTATTCGACCGAGCGCGGGATTACTCGCATCGGCTCGATCCCCTGCCGGGTCGACAATCGCATCGTCAGGTTCAAGAACAGATTTCCGGCTAATTCGGAGTGGCAGTACTCGATAGGAACCGAGCCGGATATCAGACCGAGCGGTGCGCAATGAAGCGACTAAGCTCACAGGAAACGAACCCGCGCCTCGTCAACGACACCATCCGCGATCTTCAGAGCTTGGTCGATACCAAGCCGGGAGGGGCGCTCACTGTCAAGACCGGAACCGGTCAAACGATCATCGACACCTCGTCTGGCCTCAAGGTCAACACCTCGTCCGGCACGTCGGTGATCGACACCACCGGCGGCAAGCTCGTCATCAAGGAGGGTGACGGAACCACAATCGTTGACACGACGACCACCGGTGGTCTCACCCTCAACACGAGTGCCGGCAATGCGGTCGTGACCGTCACCAGCACGCCGGAGATATACATAACTCGCCCGACAGGACAGGAGCAGCTTGTCGTCGGGAACACATTTGGTTTGTTCGACTTCGGTACGATGAATTTTCCCATCTTTTATTTTCAAAATGCGCCGACTGCCGGGGTTGCCGGAGGAGCCCCCGCCATTGTTCTGCAAAGAACCAATATCGGCGCGGGCGGTGATGTTCCTGGCATAATCGCTTTCAAGGAAAAAAATCTATCCGGTACGTACAAGGAATTTGCAAAGATCACCTCGGTTGCCGACACTCTGACCGCCGGTGCCGAGGTTGGGCGGCTAGCCCTCGGCATAACACTGGCTGGGGCAGATCAAACTTTTCAGATCCAAATTCGTGACGGCATGATCGTTGGGGGTCCGAGCGGGTCTTTCAAGGGCGTCGGCACGCTCAACGTACAGAACGGGGTTTATTTAAACGGCAACGGACCTCTGAATGACTATCAAGAGGGCACGTGGACCCCGACGCTGACCACGCAGGGAGTCAACTTCACGTCGGTCACCTACGGCAACAGGAACGGGTTCTATCGCAAGGTTGGCAACATCGTCTTTGTTTGCTGCACGCTCAGCACGACAGCGGTGACCGTCGGGAGCGCCACCGGGAACGTCGTCGTCGCCGGGCTTCCATTCGTGCAGGCCAACAGCAACTATAACACCGGCCTCACGGTTGCCTTCCAGACAGGATGGGTAACGGTAGCCCCCAATGTGGGCTTTATCCCTAATAACTCATCTCAGGTTCAGCTGGAGGGATCGCTATCGACCGCAACCCTTCAACCGGCTAACGTGAGCGCGACCCAAAACTGGGTTTATATGTCGGGATGCTATCCAACATGATCACCAAAAATCAATTCATCGATCAGATCGAGGTGCTAGCTGACGGCCAGCTGCAAGTGCGAGAGGCTATCGTCATCAGCGAGGACGGTCAGGAGCTTGGCCGCTCTTTTCATCGCTATGTGCTCGATCCTGCCACTGACACGACAGATCAGATCACCGATCCTCGCCTGCTGGCCGTCGCTACAGCGGTGTGGGATGACGCTACGGTAACTGCAAGAACGGAACAAGTGAATGCCCTACGCGCGCCGACGCCGCTTGAAGCGCAATCGATTGGCCCTAGCCAGGACGCTGGACCCGCATCGACCCCTGCAGCTGGTGGCAGTTCCACCAGCTG
>Ga0126369_10001120_pt1 | contig 18327 bp, 13 predicted proteins | sample PanSoiMetaPlot_1_FD_109646 | JGI IMG/M metagenome (GOLD analysis project Ga0126369, IMG submission 109646) | Tropical forest soil microbial communities from Panama - MetaG Plot_1 | ecosystem: Environmental > Terrestrial > Soil > Tropical forest > Bulk soil | place: Panama | collected 2016-02-17 | reverse complement strand
GCCAGCGCAATAAGTTATTTAGCAATGAATAAGATAGAGACACGGCGGTGTCGCGAAACCACGTAAAACGCACGCTCCTGAGGAAATTGCCCCAACCGGCCAGCTTCCTGGGTGAACTCACCCGGCGCTTGCCAGCTGCTCGCTGAGGCCTAGTTCAGTTTTGCAACGGGAAAGACTCCACAAATTCAGTTCACTCCCGAAGTAGCGGTCCCTTCCGAATTCGTTGCCGCCTTGATCAGTATGGGCCACCGCGGAAACGCATAATTCCCGGCGGCATCATCGATCACATTGACTTGGCACGTGTAGAATCCCGGCTTCAGCGACTGTAGCGGAATCTCCATCTGGAAAATCACCGCCTTCCGGTCCGCCGCCGTCATCTCGTGCGCCACGATGGGTCTCGTCTCATACACCTTGCTTTCGCCCTGCAGGAATTCAATGTTCGTCAGCACTCGCACCGATCCCTTCGGTTCTTTCGGCTCGCTCGTTCCGTTCGCTGCCTCGGCCGCTTTGCTTTTTGCCGCGTCATACACTTCGTATTGCAGGAACAGCTTCTGGTCCTGCGTGAACACGTGCGTCACACTCGGCACCAATTCTGTTTGTTCGCTCACCAGCGGCTGAAAGCCTTTCTTCTTTTGCGTCGATGGCACCCGCTGGCTGCTTAACACCACGCTGCTCATCCGCATGGGCGTCTTCCGCAAATCCGGAATCCTCACATCCGTTTCGAATGACCCCATGCGCCCGGTTTGATTCTCGCGTACGATAAATTTCAAGTGGTAATTTCCCGGCGCCAGCACAAAACTCGTGTTGTATTGCACGTTCTTCCGGCGCACCTGTTGCGCGCTGTCCACCGTCAGTTTCACGGTGTCGCGCAATTTTCCCACCGGGAATTTCCCGCTTTCCCGCACTTGCCCGATAATGTCTAGCGTCGCCCTGTCCCTATCCTTCTCTTGCACAAAGGGAATCTGCGACCCCGGCACCACCAGCGACACCGACAGGAAGTAGTGCGAATCGTCGGCCCGAAAATAGGCCGTTCCCGCATACACTGCCACATCCGTCTGCGGTAGTTCCGCCGCCAGTTCGTCCTCCAGCTGCTCCTCGCGGTCGGTTTGCTTCATGTGCTGATAGTCGCGGTCTGCGTAATATCCCGCTCGGTATTCCAGCTTCACGTCCGGCCGGTTGAGTTGCACCTTCAGCCGCCGGAAGTGTCCATCCTTCAAATGGTTCGCGCTCGTATAGCCGAGAACGTAATACGCGGAAGTATCCTTCTGCACTTGGCTGAACACTCCGCTCAAATCATTTGTGTCCATGAATGCCTTGCCGCCCGTGTCTGCCGCCAGCGTGTACAGCGTTTCCTGCGAGGCATTATTCCCATTCAAATCATTCAATACCGATGCGCCGCTGTACGCGGATTGACCGTGCAAGCTCGCAGCCTGTGCCTGCCCTCCCGGTGGAAACGCCGACAGTCCCCGCACGTCCACCGGATAGATTGCAACGTTGGCCCGCACGGCCGCTGCCGTCGCCGCTCGCAACGCGGACTGGTTATCCACGCCAGACTGCGTGATCCCATTGCTGAAATAAATCAAACTTTTCTTCTGTGGGATCTTTCCCATCGCCTGCATTACCGTCTGCAACGCCAGCAACTTCCGGTCCGCGCTGAACGTGTTGTAGTCCGTGTCGTCCGGCGTGTACGATCCACTCGTCTCCGCCGCTCCCTCAGAACTTCCCGTGCTTCCGTTCTCGAATCCCTGGCCTTCGGTCGAGTTGTACGCGGCAAGCTTGGCCATGATTTTGCTCTTGTCATCGCTGAAATCCAGGTCCAGGCTTAAATTCGTGGCCAGCGACATCAGCGCCACCAGATCGGCTGGCTGCATTTTTGCATTCACGTATTTCTTTCCCGCATCTACCGCGCGATCAATGTCGTCCGGCTGCATCGCCGAAAAATCAAAAAACAGCAGCATCAGCCGACGGTCGCGGCCTTCCAGGCTCTTTTGTTGACCCGAACTCAACAACTTTCCTGGTCCCGCCGTTCCGCTCACCGTACTTCCTGCCCCGCCCGCCATTGCCAGTTCGTCCACATGCTCGAAGTCGAAGCTCACCAGGTCTTGTTTCTTTCCGTCCTCGTATACCGTGAAATCCTCGCTCTTTAAGTCCTTAATCAAGTCCCCGTGCTTGTCGCGCGCCACCACGTTCACCAACACCACTTCGGTCGACACCCGGACCCGCGCGCCGCTCTGAACAGGCATTGGCGGTTGCTGCGCCAGCACGTTCCCCATCGCCGACCACACCAATACCAGCGCCGTCGCCGTTTTGCCGACTTTTGTCCGCAATCGCATCTTCGCAACTCTCAGAACCGGAATCTTGCCACCATGCTCACTCGCCGCATATTGCCCACTCCCGTCACCTGTCCAAACGTCAGCGAATTCACCACCGTATTAATATTCGAAAAATATGGCGTGTTGAAAATGTTGTTCGCCGTTAGCCGCAAGTCCAGCGACCGCGACTCCCGAATCACAATGGTCTTGTTCACCGACATATTAAATGTGAATTGCGCCGGCCCCAGAATGATATTGCGCCCCGCATCTCCGTACGTGGTCCCACCTGGGCATCCAGGTCCTGGCACGCAAAACGCCGCCGTGTTGAACCACTCCCCTGTCGTCGGATTCGATATTCCTAACGGTTGGCCCGTCAGCACATTGGCTCGCTGCGATCCGCTCACGCCTCGGTTGATGTCCACCGACGCCCCCAAGATCCGTGGCGTGAAATACATTCCCGAGCCAATCGTGAAGCTGCCACTCCACTGCCATCCCCCCAGCACGTGCGACATGGCTCCTGTGGTCACGAACCGCCGCCCATCTCCGAACGGTAGGTCGTAGATCCAGTTCCCGATGAACTTTTGCGCTTGATCGAAACTCGAAAGCCCTCGGTCTCCCGGCAGGTAAAACGGATTCTGCACCACCACCGTTCCTCCGCCTCCGATCGAAGACGCATCATCGATCGATTTGGAGAATACGTAGCTCGCGCCGATTCCCAGCCCTTTCGACATCCTCTTTCTCACGCGCACCGAGCCCGCATGCAGAATCGAATTTCCTTCCGAAGACTCATAAATGAACGGCGCAGCAGCTTCATTCGGCGCAGCCGCGCAGCTGTCCGTCGCCGCGCAACTCGGCACCAGCGCTCGTTCCGTATCCAGACGCGTGCCCTTGGCGCCGTTGTAGCCCACATTCAGCTGTACGTTGCCCGGAAGCTGGCGCTGGATATCCAGGTTCCAGATCTGCACGTAAGCCAGCTTGTAGTTTGGATCCAGCGCATAGTTGTTGGTCACCAACGGCTGCGGACTCGCTGGAAATCCGTTCTCCAGTGTCAGGAAATTTTCGTACGGGCTGATGTTTGTTGCGGTCGTCGCAAACGGTGGCTGGTATGCAAAATTCCTAATGAACGTGCTGTACTGCCCTAAGTTGTAGTTGATTCCGTATCCCGCCCGCACCACGGTGTTTTTGTCCGCTCTCCACGCCAGTCCCACTCGCGGCGCATAGTTATTTCGTTCTGGCCGCACCAGTGATGCGGGGAAAACCCCCGAATAAGGTCCCGTCTGCCCCGGCAGTACCCGAAATCCCGCAATCGATTCTGGGCTGAAACTCGTATCCACATTAGCAATGTGATTGCCAACCTCGGTAAACGGCCCGATATATTCGTAGCGCAATCCCAGATTCAGAGACAATTTCGAAAATATCCGCCAGTCATCCTGCGCAAATAGATCGTAGGAATTCGCCCGAAACTGATATTCCGACGTTCCCGATTGCAGACTCGTTTGTTGCGGCAGTCCCAGCAGGTAGTCCGCAAAATCGATTCCCGTGCCTGGGACCGCCTGCGTGCTTCCGGGCAAATACTCCGCGGTTGCAAATCCCGTAAACACGAAGCTTCCCTCTGCATTTCTCGCAGAACGGAAATCCTGCAGGATCCGCCGGTAGTCGCCACCAAATCGCCAGTTGTGTTTTCCACGGTTCCAAACCACCGAGTCGCTAATCGTATACGTCTGATCGAGTTCGCGGCTCGGTACCGGTCCGTTCAGCCCTGCAAAACTGTTAAACGAAATTCCCGACAGCCCCCAGTTGAAAGGGTCGGTCGAAATTCCGGTAATACCCGCGTTGCCCGCTACGTCGATCACTCCCGAATAAAGATTCGTCGTCGCCACGCGGTTATGGTTGTAGGTGAACCCCGCCGTGTTGGTGATTCGCCCCTTTCCGTACGTCCATCTGGCGTTTCCGTTCCACCCTTGTGTGTTCGTGCTTCCCGCCAGCGACGGGAATGGGTTCACAATCGCCGTCGTATTCCGCGACCAGTTGAATCCTATGTTCAAATTGTTCCGCGGTCCTCCTCTTCCTCCTCCTCGTCCCCCGCCTCCTGCCATTCCTCCCCCGAGCGGCCCGAATCCCGGTCCCCCTGCGGCAAGAAAATTGTGGATCAGCCGTAGGCTCACGCCGTCGGAGTCGCTTTCGTCAGACGTGATGTAGTGAAAGTTTTGCGCGGCTCCCGGCAAATTCGGCAAGGGAATGTAGGGCAACAGTGCGGTGGCTGCCGGACTAAATAAGCCGGGATCAATCACATTGTTCGTGAAAGGCTGGCCCGTCGCGGGATTAAAAATCGTGATCGGATTGCCATTCTTGTCCGTGAGCCCCGAAAAATTGCCATTTCTTTCTGCCACCGTCGGGACCGTACTGAATGCATCGTAAGGTGTGCCGCCACGCGTCCCGTTCCATCCCACCGTAAAGAACGTGCGCTTACTCCAATCGAACAGCCCCGGAACTTTCAAGGGTCCGCCCACGAACGCTCCAAACCTCAGCTGGTTGTAGCTTGCTTTCGCCGCTTCTCGCCCTGTCAGCGAATACGACTGCGCGTCCAGCGCGGCATTGTCGTCCTGAAAATACAAGAATCCGTGCGGCTGGTTGATATTAAACCCGCGTCCCAGTCGTCCCATCATCACAGGGCCTCCGGCCCCGCCAAATCCGCCGCCTGGTCCGCCACCGCCTCCCGGTGCGCCGCCTGGTCCACCACCGGCTCCCGGTCCACCCGCCGTCGCGCCGAACGTTCCCCCCTCTCTCTGCGCGCGATCTCTGAACTCTTGCATCCTTTGTTGCAGCTCGTCCTCGTTCCCGCCTCCAAAATCCTGGCTGCGTCCCTGTGCTCCCGCAATGCTGAATGACTCGGACGAGATATCCGCCCCGGCACCATTCATCGGCAAACTCGATAGATCGCTTGCGCCGACCGTTCCGCCAGTCTCCCCATTCTGGGTATTTCCCACCGCCAGTCCAGAGAGCGCATTGTCCAGCGCCAGGCTTTGAAACCCGCGGCTCGCAGCTGTCGCGTTGTTCGCCCGCTCCGTCTCTTGCCGGGACGCCAGGACCATCTCCGCTTCCACTTTGCCCGCCGGATTCTCTGGATTCAGGATCACTTCGCTGGTCTGCGTGGCGAAGCCCATGAATTCAATCTTCACCACATAGCGGCCACGCGGCAGATTCTTGAATATGAATGATCCGTCCACTCCGCTCGCTACGCTGTACTTTCTCCCCGTGAGCGTGTTCGCTGCGGTTACCGTAACACCTGGCAGCGTTGTTTTTCCGTTTTTAACCGTGCCGCTGATTTGATAGCTCGCGATAGCGGTTTGCGCGGACACAGGCGTCTCTTGTCCTGCCGCTAGACACACAAACACGATCAAGCAAATCAGCGTCAGGCAGACCACCACCACGATCCCGCGTAATACCCCCTTCACGATTTCTCCTAAGGTTTTGGAGGCGTTGCTTCGCTGCCCGGCGCCTTTTGCCCGCTGTGCTGCTCCCTCATTTCCTGCATGCGCTTCCACTGCTCCGCGTTCATCACCAGCACTCCCTTCGGCACGAACACGTCTTTCTGCATCGCACCTTGGGCTATCACGTGATCGCCCACTTGTATCTCCGCCATCGTGATGCTGTCCCGCCCCTTCCGCAGAGAAGTCTCTTCGTTCAATTCCACAGTCTGCGTCACATTGTCGGGCCGCAACACGTCTAGCCGCGGCGCATCGATCGACTTCACCTCTCCCACCACGTAGTCCTTGCCCAGCGTTCCCATTTGCCGGCCGCCTGCTGCGGGTCCGCCCGGGCCTCCCGTCCGCGCCCCCACGATCCTGGCGGTTACGCTGTGATCCCCGCTCTCATCTCCTCGCACCATCACCATGTCCCCGACCTTGAAATCTGTGGCCTTAGCCGGCTCCCGATCCTTTCGAAACTCCGTCTGGCTCGTCAGCTTCACCGTCAGCGTTTGGCCATCCGGCGTTGCCAATTCGATTGCCCCATCGCGTATGACCGTGATTTTCCCGAATAGCGGCCGCGGCCCGCCTTCGGCTCGCTGCCTTGTTCCTGGGTTTTGCGAGGGTACGGCGCCGCTCGCCGGATCCTGGCCGCCTGCGCTTGGTGGATTCTGCCCGCTTGAGCTATCCGGAGCCTGCGCGCGAGCGCCCATGGCTGCGAATAATCCAAGGCAAGCAATGCCAATCATCAACAAAACATCTCTTCGTTTCACCTTGCACCTCAATCCTGAATTCATCCTGCTCCTTAGACGTGCGCGCCGGCTCCCTAGTGTCTTGTGACTGCAGACACCTCTGCGGCGACACCTCTAATAGGCTTCCCTCCAAGCCTTCGGAAGGTTCCCGCCCCACATTGCATTTATTGTCGAGATTCGTAAGAGATCAGCCAGCAGCACGCAAGAATCTTCCACTGCCCTTCGAGTCAGAGACCGCTCAAGCCTTCACTGGAACTTGCAAAATCCTACGACTGGCTTCAACCAAACATCTCGCATACAAATCCGCATTTCCGTTCGCCGATTCCGGATTTGTCACCAACTGCGCCGTCCTGCAACCCGCCCGCCTTCCCGCCTCAACATCCGTCTCCGAATCGCCAATCATCCACGAAGACCGCAAATCGATTAGATGTTCTTTGGCGGCCGCCAATAACATTCCCGGCGCAGGCTTGCGGCAATTACACGATTCTTCCTTCTCGTGTGGGCAATAGTAGATTCCGTCCACCTTGGCTCCGCCTGCCAGAAGTTCCTCGCGCATGCGTTGATGTATCGCTTCTAGCGTTTCGATGCTCAGCAAGCCCTTAGCCACACATCGTTGATTGCTGATCACGATTACGCTCCATCCCGCCCGGTTCAGTAAGCGAATTCCATCGGCCACCTCGGGCAGAAAATGGAAATCTTCCCAACGCGTTATGTAGTTTTCTCCGTCTGCCTTACGATTGATTACGCCGTCCCGATCCAGGAACACGCCCCTTTTCATCCAAAAATCTCCTGCTCTACGATCTCGCAGATCACGTGCCCGATCAGAATGTGGCACTCCTGAATGCGCGCAGTTTCACCGATCGGCGCGCAGATGCAGCTGTCTACGTTTTCGGAGCCCTTGAGTTTGCCGCCGGTTTGTCCCGCCAGCGCGACCGTCCGCAGCCCCATTCTCTTCGCCGTCGCCAGTCCTTGCAAAATATTAGGGGAATTTCCACTGGTCGAAATTCCCACCGCCACGTCTCCGGCGCGTCCGAGCGCCTCAACCTGCCGTGAAAATGCGTGCTCAAATCCGAAGTCGTTTCCAATCGCCGTCAAGCACGATCCATTCACTCCCAGTGCAATCGCCGGAAGCGCTGCGCGGTTGAACGCGAACCGTCCCACGAACTCGGCTGCGATATGTTGCGCGTCCGCTGCGCTTCCACCGTTTCCAAACAGCAGCAGTTTGTTCCCTTGCTTGAACGCCGTCACAATCGCGTTGCACACACACGCAATTTCCGCGATTGTCATAGAATCACTCAGCAGGCTCTGTTGCGCATCGATCGAAGTTTTTATGGACTTCCCAATCCGTCCCTGAAAATCACCCGATGGCTTCATTCACTCTCCGATTTAACTTCCAGACCACTCTCGCTTCCCTCGGTTCCTTCTCCCACGCTGAAATACGTGCAGTCGGGATGTCGAAATACCAGCGCGCTCCCGCTGGCTTCCGGATCCATCATAAATCCTTCCGTCAACTGCACGCCGATATCTTGCGGTTTCAGTATCTTCCAGATGCCCGCCTGATCCTCTAGGTCTGGGCAGGCCGGATACCCAAAGCTATACCGTTTCCCGCGGTACCTCGATGTGAACCGTTGCGCCATGGTCATTTCCGCCGGATCCAGAAATCCCCATTCTTCGCGAATTCGCCGGTGCAGCCATTCCGCACAAGCTTCCGCGGATTCAATCGCCAGCGCCTGCAGCCCGTGCGACCTGAAGTAAAACCCTTCGTTCTTCGCCTGCTCGCCGCGTTCACGCACACCTTCTCCTGCCGTCACCACGAACACCGCCACGTGGTCGCGCTTCCCGCCCTTGGGCTCCAGCACGTAGTCGCTCAAGCAGAGTTGGTCGCCGCCTTTCTGTCTTTTGAATCGCCACGTCTCTACCGGCTCTTTCCCGGCAGGCGCAAACAGATGCAACGCCTCGCCCTCGGCTTGCGCTTCAAAGAATTGCCATACCGCCCGTATCTTCATGAACTCCGTGGCTTCTTTCTTCACCTCTTCCATTTCATTAAACAGCTCGACGGCCTTCGTCTCCCTCGCTGCCAGTTGCATCTCGAAGTTGCCCTTGTACCCCATATGCCGCCCGTACAGCATGAACGGATTAATGTAGCTCCAGATTTCCCTCAAATCGGGCACCAGTCGCACCTTCCGGTCCAGATAACCTACCGGCTGGATTGGCAAATCCGTTCGTATTTTTGGTGAACGTTTCACCGCCGGCTTTTCCACAATCTTCACCGTCGTAGAAACGCTCACTCCGTTCCCACTGGCCAATTGCTCGTTGATCACCCTCGCTCGCGTCGCGGGGTCCATCAATTCATTCATTAGACGCAACCCCGTCATGGCGTCCTTTGCGTAGCACACCGCGTTTCCATAACTCGGTGCTATCTTTTGTTGCGTAAACTTCGCGCTCAGCGCCGCTCCTCCTACCAGTAGCGGCACATCAATTCCTGCATCCTTCAGATCACTCGCCGTGATCACCATCTGTTGCGCGCTTTTCACCAGCAGCCCTGAAAGCCCGATCGCGTCCGGATGGTGCTGCTGATACGCCTTGATCAGCTCTTCCGGCGGCACTTTGATCCCCAGGTTCACAACCTCGAACCCGTTATTCTTCAAAATTATCTCCACCAGATTTTTCCCGATGTCGTGCACGTCTCCCTTCACCGTCGCCAGCACCACTTTCCCGCGCTTCGCCGTGTCTGCTTTCTCCATGAATTGCTCAAGGTGGTTCACCGCTGCCTTCATCGCTTCCGCCGACTGCAGCACCTCCGCCACAATCAATTCGTTCGCGTTGAACAGCCGCCCCACCTCCGCCATTCCGTCCATCAGCGGGCCATTGATAATCGCCAGTGGCGCGGCACCCTCGGCTCGCTTCAGCTCCAAGTCGCCAACCAAGCCGTCTCGTGTGCCTTGAATAATGTAGTTCGCAAGCCTCTGATCCACAGGCAGGTCTTCTGCTTGCACCTTCTCTTTCTTGGTAGCCTTTCGAGAGTATTCCGTGATCGCCGCAATGTGGTACTGGTTGATTGCCGCCTTCTGCTCTTTACTCTGCTGCCTCCAATCACTCGCGACATCGCGCAGCCATGCCGCTTGCGGATGGTCTGCGGGAACGCCCTTGGGCGCATGCTGAAACAACAAATTCTCCGTCAACCGCCGTTCGTGCTCCGGAATCGACGCAAACCGGTCCAGCTTTTCGGTATTCACGATCGCCAGATCCAGCCCGGCTTTCGTGCAGTAGTACAGAAATACCGAGTTCACCACTTCACGCGCGCCGGCCGGCAACCCGAACGACACGTTCGATATTCCCAGTATGGTCCGCGTGTCCGGCAGTGCTTCTTTGATCAGACGAATCCCCTCTATCGTCTCCACCGCGCCGCCAATGTAGTTTTCATCTCCCGTCGCGCACGGAAACACCAGTGGGTCGAAGACAATATCCTCCGGCGCCATCCCATACTTTTTCGTCAGCAATTCGTAAGAGCGCTTCGCAATCTCCAGTTTTCTTTCTCGCGTGAACGCTTGCGCCTGCACCTTGTCCTCGTCGATGCAGCCCACCACGATCGCCGCGCCAAAGTCGTGCGCGATCGGCACCACTTTCTCGAATTTGTCCTCGCCGTCTTCTAGATTGATCGAGTTGATGATGGCTTTCCCTTGGCAATACGTCAGCGCCAATTGCACCGCCGTCGGATCGGTCGTATCGATCATGATCGGCGCCTTGATCTTGCGGATCAGCTTCTCGTAAAACTCGGGAATATCCTTCTTTTCATCCCGCTCGGTGCTTTGCAGACACACATCTACGATGTGCGCTCCGCCCTTTACCTGCCTGCGCCCAACTTCCGTCGCTTCTTCCCACTTTTCTTCCGCCACCAGATTCTTGAACAGCCGCGATCCAATCACATTCGTCCGTTCGCCTACTAGCAAAGGCCGCGTCTGATCGTCTGCCTCAATCGTCTCGATCCCCGAGTACACCGCCCGGTGTGCTTCCGCCGGCCGCACCCGCGGTTTCTTTCCATCCACCATCTGCGAAATTGCGCCGATGTGCTTTTCCGTTGTTCCGCAACAACCTCCCACGATGTTCAGCCATCCGTGGTTCACAAATTTCTCCAGCTGCGCCGCCAGCGTCGTCGGCGTCTCCAGATATTTGCCCTCCTCATCCGGCAAGCCCGCGTTCGGATAGCAGGACACATATTCACCGGTCATCGTGCTCAGTGTCCGGATATGGTCCGTCATGAACTCCGGCCCGGTCGCACAGTTCATCCCGAATGCCAGCGGGTGCGCGTGTCTCAGCGAAGCCCACATCGCCTCCACCGTTTGTCCCGCCAACATTGAGCCCATCGGCTCGATCGTCACCGACACCAGAAAGGGAACTGCCGTCCCGATCTCCCTGCCCAGTCTTTGAATCGCCAAAATCGCGGCCTTGATGTTCCGCGTGTCCTGGCAGGTCTCCACCAGCAGCAGGTCTGATCCTCCCTCGATCAGTCCTTTCGCCTGCACGTAGTAGTTATCAAGCAGGCCTTCGAACGTCACGCCTCCCGTCACGGTAATTGCCTTGGTCGTCGGCCCCATTGACCCCGCCACAAATCGCGGTTTCCCCGGGGTCGAATACTCCTCCGCCGCTTGCCGCGCCAGCGTCGCCGCCCATTTATTCAACTCGTGCGCGTCCGCCCCCAGCCCATATTCGGCCAGCACCAGCGGCGTCCCTCCAAAGCTGTTAGTCTCGACGATGTCCGAGCCCGCTTCGAAATATTTCCGGTGGATGTCCAGCACTACGTCCGGTCTTGTTCGCACCAGGTTCTCGTTGCAGCCTTCCAGCGCCGCTCCGCCAAAATCCGCCGCCGTCAAGGAGCGCTGCTGCAGCATGGTGCCCATCGCGCCATCCAGTACCAGGATGCGCTCCTGCAGCAGCTCTCGTAGTGCCTTGTCCGATTCCTTCAGGTTTCTCATTCCGGCCTTTTTTCTCTCGCGCTTCTTGTAACCTCTGTTCCTACAGGGACCTTTCATCCTTACTTCGCATCCCTCTATTTTACGTGGCTTTGCTCCCGGAATCGACTCCTCTCCCTGTCACTCCCAAACCTCTGAAAACACGTCCAATCTGTCAGTAACAGTTCGTGAACATCTGTCCCCAAGGGCCTTGCCCCTCCGTCTCGCTTTCACTACCCTCAAGTACAGTGGCTACTAAACGCATGTCTCCGAAACTAACTGTCTGCCTGCTCTCCCCACATCCGCTTGTTTTGAGCGAATTTGAGCGTCTTCTTGGCAAAGCCCCTCAGTTCAAGGTCATTGCCAAGCAGCTCGAATCCACCTTGGCCCCCGACCTGCGCAATCTTGAGCCGCCCCGCGCTCAGGTCTTCGTGATTGACGCGCATGCCGCGCGCCAGGCCACTGGTGCTCTGCTCACCAACATTTTGGAACGCTACGCTGACGCTCGCCTTATCGTTGTTGGCGACTCCGTCAGCGAAGCCAATGCCTACTCCCTGCTGCGTCTGGGCGTCAAAGGTATTCTTACTTATGCCGAAGCTCGCGATCAGCTTGCCCGCGCCCTTCCTCTCGTTTCTCAGGGTGGTTTCTGGGTGCCCCGTTCGGTGCTTTCGGGTTTCGTCGATTCCATCCTTACCAGTCAGGGTCGGCGTCTCAAGACGGAATCCATCACCAATCTTAGTCGCCGCGAACAGGAAGTTCTCGATTCGCTCCTCGAGAATCTCTCCAACAAGGAAATCGCCAGCAAGCTCAATATTGCCGAACGCACCGTCAAGTTTCACGTTTCCAACTTGCTCAATAAATTTGGCGTTCGCCGTCGCGCTGACCTGATCCTTTTGACCTTCCAGCGTCGCATGGCCCAGGCTTAGCTCGGCTCGGTTTCAATTCCTAATCTGCATCGGTTGGATGATATCCTCGATTTTTCGGCTATCCCGCAACCCTCCCGGCGTCCCGTATTTCCACTGTTGAATGATGTGTAACTATTGGAAAATAGGGATGTTAGGAACGCAAGGGTAGATATTAAAATTGTACATCCTAGTGCGGTGCCAGCTAGTCCACTTTGCGCAAAACGGCCTAGGAGCTCATCTTTGAACGCCAGATCGGAAAGCACAAACCTGGACTTCCTCCGATCCTGCGCCATTCTCTTTGTCGTTCTTTTTCACCTGCTGCTCTACTTCCAGCACACCACTACCTTGCGTGGCCACCTCAATTTAATGCCCATCGGGCATTTCGGCGTCCTGATCTTTTTTGTTCACACCAGTCTGGTTCTGCTGTTTTCTCTCGAACGCCAGGAATCCGGCGCTCCCGGTACTCCTCTGTTCACGCCTTTCATCATTCGCCGCATTTTTCGTATCTATCCATTGAGCATCTTGGTTGTTGTACTCGTCGAACTGTTCCGTTTCCCCGTTGGCCACCTTCGCGACAGTCAGTTTTTTTTCGTCAACCTGCACGCCACCGGCGTTCTCTCCAACATTTTTCTCCTTCAGGATCTCACGCACACGGAATCGTCAAGCGCTCCTCTCTGGAGCTTGCCCTACGAAATGCGCATGTACCTTCTTCTTCCGCTTGTTTATCTCATCGCCAAGAAATGGCGCTCCCCGCTCCCTCTCGCTTTTCTTTGGATCGCGGCGGTCATTGCCGGCTGGGGCTCTCACTACCTGGAAAAACTTGGCTTCCCGGACTGGTTTATTTTTGCCCCTTGCTTCATGGCCGGCGCACTGGCCTACAAAGCCTCATCGCTTCCTCGCCTCAATCTGCCTACGGCGCTCTGGCCCGTCACTCTCGCTTTCATCACTTTGTTCTATTTGCGCCACGATACCCTTGCTCGCTCTTGGTGGAGTTGCCTGGCCCTCGGTCTGCTGCTTCCGCAATTCCGCGAAATCTCCACTCCCGTGTTCCAGCGGGTCTTCAAACATATTGCCCGGTACTCTTACAGCGTCTATCTCACTCATTTCTTTTTCATCTGGTTGGCTTTCGACCAACTCCATAACCATTCCCTCTGGTTGCGCTGCTTCGTCTTCCTTTTCTTCACCATCACCGCATCTGCTCTCCTCTATCGGTATGTGGAAGAGCCCATGATTTCCCTGGGCCACCGCCTCAGCAACAAACTTCAGAAACGTCGCGTCGCGCCCGAAGTCGCTCCGGCAAATTGAATTTGCATTTCCCCCCTCGACGTCTTAGGTTCTGTCGGGACCGCCTTCTGAGGCGGTCCGCAAACAACCGTTCATTCCGCCTCCACCCGATCTCCACCAGCGCGCCGTTTCCCGATATCTGATCCCTGATATACCCGCTCGCTATTCCCTCACCACACTTCTGTGCTTAAATATCCTCTTCCGTCGCACCACATGACCACATTCTATATCGAACAGTTTGGCTGCCGCGCCACGCAAGCCGACGGCGCCGCCATCGAGCGCCAATTGCGTGATCAGGGTTGTTCCGCCTCTTCCGATCGCTCTTCTGCCGACGTCGTTATCTTGAATACCTGCACCGTCACTGCCGCAGCCGACGCTCAAGCCCGCGACGCCATTCGCAAAATCCACTCGGCGAATCCTGCCACTCGCATCATTGTTACCGGTTGTTACGCTCAACGCGCCCCGGAGGACATCGCCCGTCTCGCTGGGGTTTCCTTCGTCGTCGGCAATTCCCACCAACCGCAGATTCCTCGCCTGGTACAGGAGCTTCCTGCCGCGCCCATTCTCTCTAACCCTACCCTAAGAATTCTGGAAACGCCGCCTGCTTCGCCCTGCGATACCGGGATCGAGACTATTCCTTACCACTCCGCTCCCATCCTTACTGGCAACATTTCAGAGCTCGGCGATGTGCTTGTCGCGCCCGTCCTTGGCGGGGAAGGGAATCGCACCCGCCCAACCCTCAAGATCCAGGACGGCTGCAATTCGCGCTGCTCTTTCTGTGTGATCCCGTTTGTTCGCGGTAAGTCCCGCAGTCTCCCACCACACGCGGTTGGTTCTGAAATTCAACATCTCGCCGATTCTGGCTTTCGCGAGATCGTTCTCAGCGGCATCAATCTCGGCACCTACGGACACGATCTTTCTCCCCGTGTCGAATTCCTCGATCTTCTCCGCCGCATTCTCGACGAAACTTCCGTGCAACGCCTCCGCATCAGCTCCATCGAACCTCTCGACGTTACCGCCGAGCTCATCGATCTTTTTGCTTCCACCGATCGCATCGCCCCGCATTTCCACATGCCCCTGCAATCTGCGTCAGACCGCATCCTTGCCGCCATGCATCGTTGGTATCGCGCCGAGCACTATTCCCGCCGCGTTGAACTCATCCGCGACCGGCTACCCCACGCAGCCATCGGCGCCGACGTCATCACCGGTTTCCCCAGCGAAAGCGATGCGGATCACTCCGCCACTCTGCGCTTCATCGAAGATCGTCCGTTTACCTATCTCCACGTCTTCTCCTACTCACCACGTCCGGGCACCAAAGCTGCGTCCCTGCCAAATCATCTCCCAGGCCGCATCATCAAAGCCCGCGCCCGTGAACTTCGCGCCCTCGCCGAAACCAAATCTGCCGCTTTTCGTAATTCTCAAATAGACCGCACATTGCAACTCCTCACCCTGCGTCGCGGCCCGGCTCACACTGATTCCACTCCCGCGCTCTCAGAAAACTATCTCTCTGTGGAGCTCCCCCTTGTCCTTCCACCCAATCAATTCGTCGCCGCCTCTGTCACTCGTCTCAACGGTACCGTCCTTCTCGCATTGCCCCTTGAGCCTGAGCTCGTGTAGATTGGCCATGCGGTTAGACTGGACGGTTCATGTTCGTTCTCGGTATCTCCACCTTAGGGCGCAGTTCCGCCGTCGCACTCCTCAATGACCGCGGCGTACTCTTTGCCATCGAAGAGGAAAAACTCACTCGTCTCCAGGACTCCACGGAAGTTCCTCGGCTAGCGCTCGATCGTTGCCTGCTTGAAAATCGTTTGAAACTTTCTGAAATCCGCGCTATCGGGCTCGCCGATCGCGTTCTTCCGGCCGCGCGCGGCAAGCGTCATGTGCGTTCCGCTGCGCAGGAGCTGCTTCACCAGCTTCTGCGCGGCGGACCCCGTCCTGCCCACTTCGATCATCATCTCTGTCACGCCGCCAGCGCCTACTACACCTCCGGCTTCGACCGCGCCCTGGTCCTGTCCCTCGATCAAGGCACCGGCTCGCAGTCTGGCCTTATCGCGCTCGGCGACGGCGACGAACTCGAGCCTCTACTCTCCCTGAAATTCCCCGATTCTCTAGGTTGGTTCTATTCCCGCGTCACCGAACTTGCCGGGCTCCGCGCGCTTCGCGATGAACACAAGATTCAATGGCTCAGCAAGGATGGCCAACCGGAATTTCTTCCCGTGTTCCGCAAATTGTTTGTGTGCAAGCCCAACGGCAGCCTCGCTCTCAATCGCCGCTACTATCTGTCCGGTCCGGACCATCGCGGCATTTTCTCGCCGCAGTTTTATCGTGAACTCGGGCTTTCCTCGCGCGGATTTTCCCGCACCCCGGTATGGCGCGCCAATATCGCCCGCAGCGCTCAGGATTGTCTCGAAGAAGTTGTCTTGCAGCTCACCAGCAATTTTCGTGAGCAAACTTCCGCGCGTTCTCTTTGCCTCGCAGGCGGCTTGTTTTTGAATGTTCTGCTCGTGCGCGCCCTCGAATTGCGCGGCGGCTTTGACCATGTCTATGTCCAGCCCGTCTCCGGCAATTCTGGCACCGCCCTCGGCGCCGCTTATCTGGCACTCAAGAAGGCCACAGGCCATTCCGCCCGCGCACCGCTCGCCACTCTTTCCCTCGGCATGCGCGCCGATTCTCAGGAAATCAAGGCTGTCCTCGACAACTGTAAAATCACCTATCACTACCTCTCTGGCGAAGACGAACTCGTCGGCGAAGCCGCGCGCCTGCTCCATCGCGACAAAATTGTTGCCTGGTGCCAGGGCAGCTGCGAATTCGGGCACCGCGCCCTCGGCAATCGAAGCTTGCTGGCTTCGCCCTTTTCCGAATACATCGTGGAGAACGTCAACCAGTACATCAAGCATCGCGAGGAATTCCATCCCTTCGCTCTTTCGGTCCCCGCGGAACGCACTGCCGACTATTTCGAAGCTTCTCCCAACTGCCGGTTCATGGCTTCACTCGCCACGCTCACCAAACCTGTCGCCGGTCTCGAACGCTTCGCCTTCCATGGCAACGCCGTTCGTGTTCACACCGTCGAGCGCAGCGCCAATCCTCTGTTCTGGAAACTGCTCCACAAATTCGGCGAGTCCGCCCCCGCTCCCATCCTCGTCAACACCTCTTTCAACCTCTTCGGCGAGCCTCTGGTCACCGATCCCCGCGGCGCCGTCCGCAGTTTCTATTGCGCGGGCATCGATGCCCTAGCCCTCGGCCCCTTCCTCCTGGTGAAATAAACGCTGCCGATTCCTCTCTTCGCTTGCTCTCTGCTTTGGTAGTGGCCGATCTTCAGGTCGGTTCTTGGGTGGTCTTCTCTGGCGGGTGCGTGGTCCTGCCGCAACCAATTATCATTTCGCATTGTTTCGGACTTCAACTCAAATGATACTGCAACCCCTCATCCCTCAAATATCACCTGCGCCAACGCCTGCTCCGCCGTATGCGTAATACTCACGGCAATATGTTTCACGCCCAATTCATCCGCAATCTTCTTCGCTTCCCCCTTTAGCGCCAACGTCGGCCGTCCTCCGCGCTGTCGCACCACTTCCACATCCACCCAACGCACCCCGTGGCTCCAGCCCGTCCCGAGCGCCTTCATCGCCGCCTCTTTCACCGCGAATCGCCCCGCGTATCGCTCGTACTTATTCTTGAACTGCTCGCAATAGGCCACTTCATCGCGCGTGTACACCCGCCGCAGGAACCGCTCTTTGTGCGCCTCAATCACCGCCTGAATTCGTGGCACCTCCGCAATGTCGATTCCCATTCCCACGATCATGACGCACCTTTGATAGCGGCTTCTCGACACATCTTGGCGTCTGTTTCTTACCTTCTACTAATTGCGATTATACTGTTCAGATTGTGGCTGCCACGAAAACATTCAGAAGAAATCATCGCACGGATCAACACGCAAAGCCTCCCGCGCGCTGCCCCTCCGTTTCTTCGCCGTGGTTGCTGAAGCGCTCCGCCGGGCTGCAAGTTTTACAATTCGCTCCCTTGACGAAAATTCCCTGGCTTGTCCATGGCTTCAGCACGCGTCCCGGGGGAACCAGCATCCTCGACGGAAAGAAAGTTCTGAATCTTGGCTTCCTGGAGTGGGATTCCCGCGAAGCCGTAACAGAAAATCGCCGCCTCTTCCAATCCGCTGTCGCCGCTAGGAGCTCTACTCTGCTCCCCCTGAAGCAGATCCATTCCGACGTCGTTCACCTTTTCTCGAAGTCCGCCGCCGGGCCTCCCAAGGGCGACGCCTCGCTCACAAACGCCCGTGGGCTGTTGCTCGGCGTGCAAACTGCCGATTGCGTACCGATTCTCTTCGTAGATCCCAAAAAGCGCGTAGTCGCCGCTGTTCATGCTGGGTGGCGCGGCACTCTCGCTCGCATCGCTCAAAAGACCGTTGGCCGCATGCAACTCGAATTCGCCTGCAAGCCTGCCGACCTTCTCGCCGCGCTTGGTCCTTCCATCGGTCCTTGTTGTTATGAAGTTGGCGTCGAACTTGTCACCAAATTCACCGCCCAATTCGCTGACGCGCACGATTATTTCGACGAGCCACGCACGGGTGACGAACCCAATCCCATTCAATGGCTCAACATGGCACCTCCTGGCCACCAGCCTCCCCCGAAGAATGTTCGCCTCGATCT
>Ga0126369_10001119_pt1 | contig 18335 bp, 18 predicted proteins | sample PanSoiMetaPlot_1_FD_109646 | JGI IMG/M metagenome (GOLD analysis project Ga0126369, IMG submission 109646) | Tropical forest soil microbial communities from Panama - MetaG Plot_1 | ecosystem: Environmental > Terrestrial > Soil > Tropical forest > Bulk soil | place: Panama | collected 2016-02-17 | reverse complement strand
GCCACCAAGGGTCATTGCCGCGCTGAAGTCGCGCTTGGCGACCTCTTGTTTCAGGGACAGGCCGTGCCGCGCCAGGCGGCGCGCGGCTTGATGTGGCTGACGCTGGGCCGCGACTGCGCCGGCGCCGACGAGACCTGGGTCAAGCCGGTCTATGACAGCGCGTTCAAGCGCGCGAGCGACGACGAACGCGCGCTCGCCCTTGTTTATCTCGAAGACTGGCTCAAAGGCCGGCGGGAATAAATTCAGCGAACGGTAAGGTGGGTTAGCCCCATAGGCGCGTCACGGCGGGTTACCGTGCTTTGCGCCTAACCGATCCTACCGCTTCGCTTCAATACTCAGATCGATCCATACCGGAACGTGGTCCGAAGGCTTTTCCCACGTGCGCACGTGGCGATCGATTCCGGCAGCGTTCAGCTCGTCGGCGGCCGCCGGTGACAAGAGGAGATGGTCAATACGGATGCCGTTATTCTTTTGCCAGGCGCCCGCTTGGTAATCCCAGAATGTAAAGAGCCCGGGTTCGTCGCTGGTCGCGCGTATGGCGTCGGTGAGCCCGAGATTGATCAAGCCACGGAATTCGTCGCGCGTGCGCGGCAAGAATAAAGCGTCGTTCACCCACGCTTGCGGATTGCGGGCATCCGCCGGACTCGGGATCACGTTGTAATCGCCGGCCATGACGAGCGGCTCTTCCAGGCGCAGGCGTTCGCGAGCATAGGCGGAGAGCCGCTTCATCCAGTTGAGCTTGTAGCTGTATTTCTCGGTTTCCGGGGGATTGCCGTTCGGCAGGTAAATGCTGGCGACGCGTAGCGCACCATGAGCGGTAGAAACCAGTGCTTCTATAAAACGGGCGTGGTCGTCCTCGTCGTCTCCTGGAAGACCATTACTGACTTCATCGAATGGGAATTTCGACAACAGCGCGACGCCATTGAACGTCTTTTGGCCGTGCACGGTGACGTTGTAACCGAGCGCCTCGAACGGTTCGCGCGGAAAAGCATCGTCGACGCATTTGGTTTCTTGCAGGCAGACGATGTCCGGCTTGCGCTCGGCAAGCCATGTCACCGCGGAATCGACGCGCTGTTTGATCGAGTTTACGTTCCAGGTGGCGATGCGCACGGCCGTTCGCGCTTCACAGAGCGAAGCTGGTGCCGCAGCCGCAAGACGCGGTGGCCTTTGGATTGTTGACCTTGAATGACGAGCCGATCAGATCGTCCACGAAATCGATCTCGGATCCAGCGATGTAATCGAGCGAAACCGGATCGATCAGTACGGTCGCGCCGCTGCGTTCGATTACGATATCGTCGTCGGCGCGCTGGCGTTCGGTGCCGAATTTATACTGGAAGCCCGAGCAGCCGCCGCCTTCGACGCTGACGCGCAGCATCGTCCCGGCGGGCTCCTGACGCAGAATCTCGCCGATTCGCCGCGCCGCGCGCTCAGTCACGGTGACATTGGCGGTCATGTGCTCTCCGAATCGCAATCGGCCCGATTGCAACACTGCCAACACGATAGTTAAGTGCGGTGGAACCGAAGGTCAATTGCTGGCCGACACGCTCCAGACCGATGGATTTGACCATTTCCCGCGCGCCCTATGCCTGCGATCCGGAACTAAGCCGCGGCCGGCTTTATCCCGAGCCGCCAAGCACAAGCCGCAGCGCGTTTCGGCGCGATTGCGACCGCATCATCCACGCCACCGCGTTTCGCCGTCTCAGGCACAAGACCCAGGTTTTTGTTTCTGACGAGGGCGACCATTATCGCACTCGGCTGACCCATACGCTCGAGGTCGCGCAAATTGCGCGAGCGCTGGCCCGGCGGCTGCGGCTCGATGAGGACCTGGCCGAGGCGTTGGCGCTTGCGCACGACCTCGGCCATCCGCCATTCGGCCATGCCGGAGAGCGCGCACTCGATTCCTGCTTGGCGGCATTCGGCGGCTTCGATCACAATGCTCAGACGCTCCGCGCAGTGACGGTACTGGAGCAGCGCTATCCAGCCTTCGACGGCCTGAACCTGACCTGGGAAACGCTCGAGGGCCTGGTCAAGCACAATGGTCCGCTCACCGACCGCTCGGGCGCGCCGCTTGAGCACTATCGACGGCATGGCGTTCCGGCGTTCATTCTCGATTATTGCCGCACGCAGGATCTGCAGCTCTGGAGCTTCGCCAGCGCTGAAGCGCAAGTCGCCGCCGTCGCCGACGATATCGCTTACGATGCCCACGACATCGACGACGGATTGCGCGCGAAACTGTTTGAGCTCGAAGAGATCGTCGCCGTGCCGATGCCGGGCCGGATCGTCGCCGCCATTCGTGGGGATTATCCCGAACTTGACCACGCTCGGCTGGTTCATGAGCTTATCCGGCGGCTGATCGGCCTGCTGATTGATAACGTCGTCGCCGAGAGTGCCCGCCGGCTTGCCGAGATCAAGCCGCACTCGGCCGATGACGTGCGCCGCGCGGCGGCGCCGGTCGGCGCGTTCTCGCGCGAGGTGGGGGCGGAGGATCGCGCGATCAAAAGCTTCCTCAAGCCGCGAATGTATCGGCACCCGCGGGTCATGAAAGTGATGGACCAGGCTGCCGACGTGGTGCGCGATCTGTTCGCGCGCTACAGCGCCCGGCCGCACGATCTTCCGGCTGAATGGAGCGAGGGCCTGGCGGGGCTCGATGAGGCTGCGCGGGCTCGTCATATCGCCGATTTCATCGCCGGCATGACCGACCGCTATGCGCTGGCTGAGCACGCGCGGCTCTTTGACTCGACTCCGGAATTGCGTTAGGCGCGCGACGCAGCTGAGTTAAAGAGCGCGTAGGCAACGCATGCCGTCGATCGACATCTTCGCCGAAATGCTTAAGCGCGTCCTCGCCGCGAGCGAGGCATTGATCGCGGCCGGCTTATTGCCTTCGGGCATCGACCAATCCCGCGTCGCCGTAGAGCCACCGCGCGATGCCGCGCACGGCGATATGGCAACGAACGCGGCGATGGTGATGGCCAAGGATGCCGGACGCAAGCCGCGCGACCTCGCCGCAATGATCGCGGAGAAACTTCAAGCTGACGCACTGGTAGCCAAGGCCGAAGTGGCCGGCCCGGGATTTGTAAATATCACGCTGCGGCCGGCGGCTTGGATCGACACCTTACGTGCCGCGGTTGGAGCGGGACCGGCTTACGGAAAAATCGACCTCGGCAACGGCGTGCCGGTGAATGTCGAATATGTATCGGCCAATCCGACAGGGCCGATGCATGTCGGTCATTGCCGAGGCGCGGTGTTTGGCGATGCGCTCGCCAATCTGTTGGCGTTCACGGGATTCAAGGTCACGCGCGAGTACTACATCAACGACGCCGGCGTGCAGGTCGATCTTCTCGCTCGCTCCGCTTTTCTGCGCTATCGCGAGGCGCTGGGCGAGAAGATCGGCGCTATTCCCGAAGGGCTTTACCCCGGCGATTATCTCAAACCCGTCGGCGCGGCGATTGCAGCCGAATATGGCGACGCGCTCGCGAACCAATCGGAGGCGAGCTGGCTGCCGATCCTGCGCGAAAAGGCAGTCGCGATGATGATGGAGGCAATCCGCGACGACCTTGCTGCACTTGATGTGAAGCCGGACGTGTTCTTTTCGGAGCGGTCGCTGTTGATGGGCAGCGAGGATCGCGTCGGGGCGACGATCGAACTCTTACGTCAGCGCGGCTACGTCTATGAAGGACGATTGCCGCCGCCGAAGGGCGCGGCGGCCGAAGACTGGGAAGATCGCGAACAAACATTGTTTCGCTCGACCGCTTTTGGCGATGACGTCGACCGGCCGCTCAAGAAATCGGACGGCTCGTACACCTATTTCGCGTCCGATATCGCCTATCACCGTTCGAAGCTCGAGCGCGGGTTTGGCCTGCTGATCGACGTTTGGGGAGCCGATCACGCCGGATACATCAAACGCATGCAGGCGGCCGTGGCGGCTCTGAGCGATCGCCAGGCGGAACTGGACGTAAAGGTCGTTCAACTGGTCAAGCTCTTGCGCGCGGGCCAGCCGGTCAAAATGTCCAAGCGGGCAGGGGAGTTCGTGACGCTTCGCGAAGTCGTGGATGAAGTTGGCCGCGACCCCGTCCGCTTCATGATGCTGTTTCGCAAGAACGATGCGGCACTCGACTTCGACCTTGTCAAAGTGCTGGAACAATCGCGCGACAATCCGGTCTTCTATGTCCAATACGGGCATGCACGGGCCCAATCGGTCTTTCGCAACGCCCGTGCCGCTTTTCCCGACTTGCCCGACGACATCGCTCGATTGGCCGAGCGCGCCGATCTCGCGCGCCTTGATGATTCCGCGGAACTTGCGCTGATGCGCCAGATCGCGCTTTATCCGCGCATACTTGCCGGCGCCGCAGCCGCATACGAACCGCATCGAATTGCCTTTTATTTGTTCGATTTAGCAAGTGAATTTCATGCACTTTGGACACTCGGCAATGCATCGCCACATTTACGCTTCATTATCCAGAATGATCGACAACTGACTGAAGCCCGGCTTGTGCTCGTTGAGGGGGTGGCGACCGTGCTTGCATCGGGACTGGCACTGCTCGGGGTCGAAGCGCCAAACGAGATGCGATAGGTCCGCTCGATTACCGCGGCTGCCGCTCGGCAGTCGCAGACGGCGAATGCGGATCGAATGTTGAATGCCCCTTGGCTTGGTTTCTCCTGTGAACGGCTGAACGAGTCGAAATCTCATGGCTGAAAACGATCAGCGTTCTTATCGCGATCCGCACCGGTGGCGCAGCGAGCAGGAAGCGCCGCGGGCGGAGGCTGACGATCCGCTTGCCGAATTGGCGCGGCTCATCGGTCAGAGCGTGCCGATAAACAAATCGGTTCGCGATCGCAAACCGACGACGCCGGAGAGTGCGGACGCTCGACGCGGCGAGATCGACCACGCCGCGAGCTATCCCGCACCCGAACAGGTTTTTCCAGAGCCACCGAATGCGCGATATTCGGCCCGCGAAGATGAACAATACCTGCGGGACCTCGATCAGGATTACAGCGAAAGCAGAGACGAGCACCACGAACCTGCGGTCGGCGCCAATCCTGCGCCACCACCGCGCGCTTCGCGCTTTCGCCAAGAGCCCGATTTCGCAATAGAACCGTCGCGCGATGCTGGCGATCGCGGCATCGACCAAGCCGCGTATCACGAGACGGCAGACTGGGATGACCGGTCATCGGATCAGCACGACAGCCAATATCTGGATGACTACGAAGACGAGCGACATGACGCCGACGATCATGACTATGGCGACGAATACAGCGAGGATCAGAACAAAGGACGGCGCGGCGGTTTCATTTTTGTCGCTGCGGTCTTTGCATTGGCGGTGCTCGGCACCGCTGGCGCTTTCGCCTACCGCACCATGTTCGGCGCTCCGGCGCTGCCAGCCCTGCCGCCGATCATCAAGGCCGAGGGCGGTCCGAACAAGATCATGCCGAGCGGCGCAAGCTCGGAAGGCGCCACCGTGCGTGAAGCGGATGCGGGTAACGCGGCGTCACGCGAACGCCTGGTGTCGCGAGAGGAGCGGCCGGTCGACATTCCGCCGTCCGTGACGAGCGCAGCCCCGCGGACGGTTGCGACGGTGCCCGTCTTTCCCGACCCGCCGCCGATGGGCGGCCCAGGCGCAGTCGTCGGCTACTCGGCCAACCCGACACCGAACAATCCGGCAATGGCGGCTGAACCGCCAAACCCGGCCGGTCCGGCGATGATCACCGCAACGGCGCCGAATCCGGCGCCAGGCACCACACAAGTCTCGCCCTTGACAGCCGCACCGTCAGGCACAACGGCCATGCCGGCCACACCGGCTGCGTCCGGGCCGAAAAAGATCCGCACCGTGACAATTCGTACGGACCAATCCGGCGCTCCCGACGCCGGCGCCGGCTCTGTTCCGGCGCGGGCGGCCACACAACCCCAGGGTCCCAACGCGCCACTCTCGATCGTGCCTTCGACCGCTGAAGCCCCAGCCCCCGCCGCACCGCCACGTCCGCGGGCCGTCGCCACTCAACCGGCGCCACTCAACAAACCACCGGCAAACGAGACAGCCTCAGCAGAGCCGGCAGCGCCCGCGGCGACAGGTGGCGGCTACGCCGTTCAAGTTTCGTCGCAACGTAGCGAGGAGGAAGCCCATTCCTCGTTCCGCGACTTGCAGGCCAAGTATCCAGACGTGCTCGGCGGTCGCACGCCGATCATCCGCCGCGCCGACCTCGGCGCCAAGGGTATCTTCTTCCGCGCCATGGTGGGTCCTTTTGCTTCGGCGGACCAAGCGACGGACCTGTGTTCAAAGCTGAAAGCCGCCGGCGGCAACTGCCTCGTACAAAAGAATTGATTCGCTGCGGTTCGCGATAGGCGCGCTTGCATTGGCAGCCGCTCGTGCCTCTATTGGGCCATGATCGATTTCAGGCTCCGCTCCTGGATTATGCTCGCGGCTTCGGCCGGCAGCCGGCTGTCATTGCGGTAAATGCGCGCGTTCATCACCGGTCTTTCGGGGGCCATTCTCACTGCGGCGGAACGGCATTTCGTCGAGGAGGCTGACCCCTGGGGGCTGATCCTGTTCAAACGGAATGTGACCACGCCGGATGCGCTGCGCCGATTGATCGGAGAGTTCCGTGCAGCGGTCGGCCGCCAAGCCCCGGTTCTGATCGATCAGGAAGGGGGGCGAGTTCAGCGTTTGGGCCCGCCGCATTGGCCGGCTTATCCGCCAGGAGCCGTCTATGGGGCGGCATTCGACCGCGATCCCGGCGACGGGCTTATGGCCGCCCGCCTGGGCGCGCGGTTAATCGCCAATGATCTGGCGCAGCTCGGCATTGACGTCGACTGCGCACCGGTTGCCGACGTGCCGGCCGCGGGTTCCGATCCGGTTATTGGCGACAGAGCCTATGGCGCGGATCCGCCCAAAATCGCAGCGCTCGCCGGCGCTTTCGCCACGGGCCTGATGGAGGGCGGCGTCTTGCCGGTCCTCAAGCACCTGCCTGGACATGGCCGCGCCGTGGCCGATAGCCACAAACGGCTCCCAGTCGTCACCGTCGACCGAGCCACCCTGGAGGCTACCGATTTTGCCGCTTTCCGGCCGTTGTCCGGTCTGCCTCTAGGGATGACCGCTCATGTTGTGTTTACCGCCATCGATCCGGTCGCGCCGGCGACCACTTCGGCCAATATAGTGAAGCATGTGATTCGCGATTCGATCGGTTTTACCGGACTGCTCATGAGCGATGACATTTCGATGGGTGCACTGTCCGGCTCGCTGTCCGAGCGCAGCCGGGCCGCGATCGTGGCCGGCTGCGACGTGGTGCTTCATTGCAATGGCGATTTGTCGGAAATGGTCGAAGTCGCCGCGCAAGCGCCAGTGCTGGCGGGCGAGGCCGCACGCCGCGCCGGCGCGGCTCTCGCCGCGCGCAAGTCGCCGGCGCCACTCGATGCTGACGCGAGCCGCGCCGCGCTCGCCAAGCTGCTAAACGACTTTCGTCCCGAGGCGGGGTCGCATGAAGCCTGAACAGGAGTTCGAAACCGAATTGGCCGAACGCTCCGGTGACGAACCGTCGCTGGTGGTGGACGTGGAGGGCTTTGAGGGGCCGCTCGATCTGCTCTTGACCCTGGCGCGCCAGCAGAAGGTCGATCTCGCCAAGATTTCCATCCTGGCGCTGGCGGACCAGTACCTCGCTTTCATCGAGGAGGCGCGCAAGATGCGCCTGGAACTCGCCGCCGATTACCTGGTCATGGCGGCGTGGCTCGCGTATTTGAAATCCCGTCTCTTGCTGCCCGAACAGCATCCGGCCGAAGGGCTGAGCGCCGAGGAAATGGCCAATGCGCTGGCATTGCGGCTGCGCCGATTGGAGGCGATCCGCAAATTCGCCGAGCAATTGATGAACCGTCCGCAGCTCGGGCGCGAAGTTTTCCAGCGTGGACAACCCGAGCCGATCGCCGAGATCAAGCATCCGCAATGGTCGGCGACGCTCTATGACCTGCTCTCGGCCTATGCGTCGAGGCGGCAAATCGCGTCGCGATCGGTCGTGCATGTTCCCAAGCGCACGGTCTGGTCGCTTGCCGAAGCGCGTGAAGCCTTGGAGCGGCTGATTGGCCAAAGCATGGACTGGAGCCCGCTCGACCAATATCTGGTGGCCTACCTGGTTGAACCTTCAATGAGAGCGACTGTGCTTGCTTCGAGCTTTGCGGCGGCTCTCGAATTGATTCGTGAAGGCCAGTTGGAGGCGCACCAACAAGGCGCTTTCTCGCCGCTCTATTTGCGCAAGAAACACAATGATGCCGACGGCGCCCTGTCGCAGGGCGGAGCCGCGGAATCGGGGAATGGATAAGAGGGAGAAGAGGCCAATGGGGAAAGTCGCGGAGATGCGGGTGATCGTCGGCGACAAGAAGGATCCCGACCGCGCCGAAGGATTGCGCATCCTCGAAGCTTTGCTGTTCGCCGCCGAAGAGCCCCTGGATGAGAAAGTCCTTGGGTCGCGGCTGCCAGCGGGTATCGATGTGCACGCATTGCTGCAGCAGTTGCAACGCGAATACGCGTCCCGCGGCGTCAATCTCGTGCGCATCGGCGGCAAGTGGACGTTGCGCACCGCGACCGATTTGGCGTGGCTGTTAACGCATGAATCGGTGGTCACGCGGAAGCTGTCGCGGGCCGCGATCGAGACACTGGCGATCGTCGCTTACCATCAACCGGTGACCCGCGCCGAAGTCGAGGAAATCCGCGGCGTGAGCACATCGAAGGGAACGCTCGATGTGCTGCTCGAAACCGGCTGGATCCGGCTGCGTGGCCGGCGCAAGGCGCCAGGCCGGCCGGTCACCTATGGGACCAGCGAGGCCTTCTTGTCCCATTTCGGCCTCGATGCGCTAACCGATTTGCCCGGCCTCGACGAACTCAAAGGCGCAGGACTGGTCGACGCCACGATGCCCGCCGATTTCGCCGTGCCGGTCCCTTCCGACGATCCGGCGCTGCGGGACGACGAAGAACCGCTTGGCCCCGAGGACGTCGATCTCGGCTTGGCGCCGCGCGTTGATCGCTCAGAGGAATAAACGGCGGCGGACATCGATCATTCGTGCCGTTGCCGACCTATAGCCGCAGATGAGGCGCATTTACCTGCGGCGCGGCGGCATTGCCGTTGTGCTTGTTTTTGCCGGTCTCGACGCCTAGTTTCTGGCTTAATCGGCAACTTGCCGACAGGCGCCTTTAAGCACTCTGCGTAAGCGCCTGGCGGACGGAGGATTTTATGGGTTCCTTGAGCATCTGGCACTGGTTGATCGTCGGCGCTGTCGTCCTGCTGGTGTTCGGAGGCCGCAACAAGATTTCGGACATGATGGGCGACGTCGCGCGCGGGATTAAAGCCTTCAAGAAGGGCATGGCCGACGACGACACCGCCGAAACCGCGAAACCCGATGCGCCGGTAAAGACGATCGATCATCAGGCGTCTGCGGACGTCAAACGGCGGGCCGAATCCGAGAGCAAAGTCTAGCTCTGGTGCTCGCGCGCCGGTCGCGGCAGCTTCACATCTTGGTCGGCGGCCGCGGCTGAGAAGGGCGCGGCCGGGGATTTTTCATGTTCGACATTAGCTGGACCGAATTCCTGCTCATCGGCATCGTCGCGCTGATCGTGATCGGGCCGAAAGAGCTGCCGGCTGTGATGCGCTCGCTCGGGCAATGGACGCGCAAAATCCGGAGCTTGGCCGCAGATTTTCAGAATCAGTTTCATGAGGCGATGCGCGAGGCCGAAATGGCCGACCTGAAGAAGCAGGTCGACGACATGGCGTCCGACATCAAGAATTACGATCCGCTCAAGGACGTGCGCGCCGATGTCGAGGCCATCGGCAAGGATTTGGACGAAAGCGTTAAGAGTCCGGGTAAGGCAGCAGACAAAGACGCGGCCAAAGAGACGGCCGATCCGCCGGACGGCGCCGCTGCCGCGGCACCCGCTGAGGCGCTTCCCATCCCTCAAGCCGCAACAGAGCCGGGCGACAAAGAGGTGGCTGATGCCGGCGTCGGCCCCACCGCCCCGGAAGCGGCGGTAGAATCCACGTCGTCGGGTGGCTCAGGCAGGCCGCAATGAGAAGCGAAGAGGAAGAGAAGGAGATCGAGGCCACCAAGGCGCCCCTGATGGATCATCTGATCGAGCTGCGGTCGCGGCTCATCAAGGCGCTTGCGGCGTTCGCGCTGGCCGCCGTTGTGTGCTTTTTCTTCGCGCGTCAGATCTACAATGTGCTCACCTGGCCTTACATCTGGGTCGCGGGGCCGGAAAATTCGAAATTCATCTATACGGGGCTCCTCGAATATTTCGTCGTGCAGTTGAAGCTTGCGCTGTTTGGCGCGGCTTTCATTGCCTTTCCGGTGATCGCGACGCAGATCTATATGTTCGTCGCGCCCGGCCTGTACCGCAACGAACGGCAGGCTTTTCTGCCGTATCTGATCGCGACGCCGATTTTCTTCCTGCTCGGCTCGATGGTCGTCTATCTCGTGGTCTGGCCGATGCTGGCGCGATTTTCGCTCAGCATGCAGCAGTTGGGCGGGCCCGGCCAGGCAACGATCGAGCTTCTTCCCAAAGTCGAGGATTATCTGTCGCTGATGATGAAGCTGATCCTCGCCTTTGGCGTGGCGTTTCAACTTCCGGTCATTCTGACATTGCTCGGTCGGGTCGGCATCGTCACGTCCGAGCAGCTCAAGTCGAAGCGCCGCTACTTCATCGTTATTGCCTTTGTCATCGCCGCCATACTCACCCCGCCGGACGTGTTGAGCCAGATGTCGCTCGCTTTGCCGCTAATCGCTCTCTATGAAGGCTCAGTCTGGTCGGTGCGGCTGGTGGAGCGCCGCATCGCCGCCGAGCGCGCCGCCGCGGCTGCCAAGCCGGCGGAGTGAGTCGGGCATCGTCTTGCTGGGCTTGCCGAGCGATCTGGCGGCCGTTAGGACCGTCACCCTGAGGTGCGAGCCAACGGGACGGCCCAAAGTGGCCGGCCCGATGACAAGCTCCGCGAGCCTCGGAGGGCGACGGTCACCACAGAGCGGCCATTCATCCTTCGAGGCCCGCGCTGCGCGCGGGCACCTCAGGATGACGAGACGAAACCATGCACGATATCCGGTTCATCCGCGAGCATCCCGACGTTTTCGACCGCGCGCTGGTGCGGCGCGGGCTCGCGCCGGAATCAAAGCGCCTGCTCGCGCTGGACGAGGAGCGGCGCAAAAGAATCCTTACATTCGAAACCGCGCAGGCACGCCGCAATGCGGCGTCCAAGGAGATCGGCGAGGCGAAGAAAAGCAAGGACGAGAAAAAGGCGGCCGAGCTCATGGCCGAGGTTGGCACACTCAAAGAAAACATCCCGCAGCTGGAAGCAGCTGAAAAAACAGCCTCGAAAGCGCTGGACGATGCGCTCGCCGAAATTCCGAATATGGCGCTCGACGATGTGCCCGATGGCAAAGATTCAAGCGACAACGTCGAGCATCATCGCTTCGGCGCCAAGCGTAACTATGCCTTCACGCCGAAGCAGCATTTCGAGCTCGGCGAATCGCTTAGACAGATGGACTTCGAAACCGCGGCGAAGCTTTCGGGCGCGCGCTTTGTGGTGCTCAAGCAAGGTCTTGCCCGCCTCGAACGCGCGCTCGGGCAGTTCATGCTCGACGTCCATACCAACGAGCACGGCTATACCGAAGTCGCGCCGCCACTCTTAGTGCGCGACGAGGTGATGTTCGGGACGGGGCAATTACCAAAGTTTGAGGAGGATCAGTTCTGGGCAGTTAGCGGTGAGTTACTCCTTCCTTATTCGGAGGCGGAATTAGACGAAGTTGGAAAAGTTTCGGATGCGATTGCGCTGGGCGCTGCTTTTACCCGCGTGCAGAATAAGCTTAGAAATTCGCGGCTTGGCCTCATCCCGACAGCCGAAGTCCCACTGACCAATCTGGTCCGCGAATCCATCGCCGAAGAAGCGCAATTGCCGATGCGTCTGACCGCCTGCACGCCGTGCTTCCGCGCCGAGGCCGGCGCCGCTGGCAAGGACACCCGCGGCATGATCCGCCAGCATCAGTTCACCAAGGTCGAGCTCGTTTCGATCACCACGCCGGAGCAGTCGCGCGACGAGCACGAACGGATGCTGGCTTGCGCCGAGGAAGTCTTGCGCCGGCTCGATCTGCACTATCGGGTCGTCACGCTCTGCACCGGCGATATGGGTTTTGCCGCGCAGAAGACCTACGACATCGAGGTCTGGCTGCCGGGGCAGAACATGTATCGCGAGATTTCATCGTGCTCGGTGTGCGGTGACTTCCAGGCGCGGCGCATGAATGCGCGCTATCGGGGCAAAGACCGCGATGTCCATCACGTCCACACGCTCAACGGTTCGGGCGTCGCTGTTGGGCGCGCGCTGATCGCGGTCATGGAAACCTATCAGGACGGCGACGGGTCGATTGCGGTGCCGGACGCGTTGCAGACCTATATGGGCGGAATGAAGAAGATTGAAAAAAGCAAGTAGCGAGAAAGCCTATTCGCATCCGTTACTCGCTCCTTGAGAGGAATTCCATTGCGCATCCTGGTAACCAATGACGACGGCATTCATTCGCCGGGCCTGGAAACCTGCGAGGAGATCGCCCGCGCGCTGTCGGATGACGTCTGGGTAGTGGCGCCGGAACACGATCAATCTGGCGTTGCCCATTCGCTCTCGCTCAACGATCCGCTGCGGCTGCGCCAAGTCGACGAGCGCAAATATGCCGTGCGTGGCACGCCGACCGATTGCGTGATCATGGGCGCGCGCCACGTGCTGGAAGGAAAGCAAATCGATCTGGTGTTGTCCGGGGTCAATCGCGGCCGCAATGTCGGCGAGGACGTGATTTATTCCGGAACCGTCGCCGGCGCCATGGAAGGCGCCTTGCTCGGCATTGCCTCGATCGCTTTGTCGCAATCCTACAAATCGCGCAGCAGTCAGCCGCCGTTCTGGCAGACCGCTCTGCGCTTTGCTCCCGACATCATTCGTCGCGTGCTGGACGGCGGCGTGCGCGAGGGCGTGCTGATCAATGTCAATTTTCCCGATTGCCGCCCGGAAGAAGTCAAAGCCGTCGCCGTCACGCCGCTCGGCCGCCGCCGCCAGGAGCGCCTGCATATCGACAAGCGCGTCGATGGCCGCGGTAATCCGTATTACTGGATTGCCTATTCGCGCTTAAGCCCAGTTCATGCGGAACACGGAACGGACATCGCAGTGCTTGACGAACGCTGCATCGCGCTCACCCCACTGCGCATCGACATCACCGACGAGCCGACCATGACCAAGCTCGCCGAGCTATTTACGAAGGGAATTTGAATTTAAAGCGCAGCTAAAGCGAAAATGATTATTTGAGCACGATCTTTTCCGAAAACCGGTATCCACTTTTCGGGATCATGCTCTAGGTGTTTGCCACGGCCTGGATTGCTTCCTCGAGAGCGTCGGCCTGAAACGGCTTCTGCAAAATCGGCGCGGTCCGATAGCCTTCAGGCAGGCCGCGCTGACCATATCCGCTGGCGAAAATAAACGGCAAGCCGCGCTCGACAAGAATCTCAACGACCGGCGTCACCGGCGCGCCGTTTAAATTCACATCGAGCACCGCGACATCGAATTCCGCCTGCTTCGCCAGCGAAATCGCTTCATCGAGGCCGCCCGCCTCCGCTGCGACACTGTGACCAAGATCCGTCAGCATGCCTTCCAGCAGCATGCGGATCATCAGCTCGTCCTCGACGATGAGAACGCGCTTGTTCGCAGCAACCTTACCGTGAGCCATCATGCCAGGACCCCCGTGCTTGCGCCCCAACGCCCGAGACCGCCCTTGGTTCCCTATCCCGACACCGGGATTTGTTTGTGCCTGTGAGACGATCGAGGACTGACGGCGTCATTGCGGGCGCCAGTGTAACCGAGCGGGCGGAGTGCTAAAAAGCGGCGGCAGTACGGATCATGCGAGGCGAACGTGGCCGCAAAGCCAGCCACTGAAGACGTTGAGCGCATGGAATTCCAACTTTCGCTGCGCCGTCGCGGGATCAGCGATCAAGCCGTGCTTCGCGCCCTGGATGAAGTGCCGCGGGAGAATTTTGTCGGCGCCGGCTTCACCGCGAGCGCCTACGCCGACCAGGCCCTGCCAATCGAATGTGGCCAGACGATCAGTCAACCCTTCGTCGTGGCCTATATGACCGAACAGCTTGAAGTGGGTCCGCAGCATCGCGTGCTCGAAATCGGAACGGGCTCCGGCTATCAGGCCGCTGTCCTCTCGCGTCTGGCGCGCGAGGTGGTGACCGTGGAACGCTATCGCACTCTTGCCGACACGGCGAGCGAGAGACTCAGGGCGCTCGGCTATAACAATGTGACGGTCCGCGTCGGCGACGGTATGACCGGCGCGCCGGATATGGCGCCGTTCGATCGCATCATGGTGACCGCCGCGGCCGAAAACGTCCCGGGGGCGCTGGTGACGCAGCTTGCCGACGCGGGCGGGATGGTGCTGCCGGTCGGACCGCGCCATGATGCCCAATATTTGGTTAAGCTGACCAAGCGTCCGGGCGGCGGATTAACCCGCGAAGAGCTTATTGCCGTGCGATTTGTGCCGCTGTTACCGGGGCAAGCGCGAGAATTGTAGCAGCGAAGACACACAATCGATTATTGCGAAATATCTGTCGGCGCTTAAAACCCTGTTTACCGCGAGGTTGTTTATTCGCTCGTCCTTAGTATTGCGTACGAGTGAGTAACCATGCGCGTATCGCCTCGGACGGCCATCTGGCCGCAACTGGTTGCCATTTCGTTAATCGGATTAGGGGTCGCAGGCTGCGCCGATACCACGCGCTTCGGCGACCTGTTCGGTTCGACGAACTCAATCCCTTCACGCAGCGATGCGTACGGCCCGGGCGCCCAGAGCGCATCGACAAACCGTATTGAAGCGACGCCGCTGCCGCATTTGGCCAATACCGACGATGGTTCGTCTGCTTATGGTCGAAGCGCGGGCGGGCATCAGCCGAATGCGAATGGAGCGGCACGTAGCGCCGCGACACCGTCGTATCGCTCGCTGGCCCGGAGCGCATCGCTCCACCCAGCGGCCTCAACGCCGCGTGGCGCACTCGTCGCTCCCGCGGTGGTCCACGTCGTGAAGGCTGGTCAAACCCTCCACAGCATCGCGCACATTTACCACAAGCCGGCAACCGTAATCGCCAGGGCCAATAACCTTTCCGTCGATGCCAAGCTCAAGGCCGGCGAGCGCATCACCATTCCCGATATCAAAGAGGCGTCACAGGCGGCACCAGCGCGGGCAGTCTCCCAACCGACCGGTAATGTGGTCGTGGCGGACGCATCGCAAACCGCGCACGTGGTGGAATCTGCTCCGGCAATGTCCAGTCAAGAGGCTGTCAAAAGCGCGGAGCCCGCCGGCAGCCTGCCGGGATTCCGCTGGCCGGTGCGTGGTCGTGTGATTGCGGCGTTCGGGCCGAAGCCGAACGGTGTGCAAAATGACGGCATCAATCTCGCAGTCCCCGAGGGCACTCCGATCAAGGCGGCGGAAGACGGCGTGGTGGCCTATGCCGGCAGTGAGCTGAAGGGCTATGGCAACCTGGTGCTGGTGCGCCATCCCAATGGTTTCGTCACCGCCTACGCGCATGCCAGCGACATTCTGGTCAAGCGCGGTGAGACCGTAAAACGCGGCCAAGTGATCGCGCATGCCGGTCAAACCGGCAACGTCACCTCGCCGCAATTGCATTTCGAAATCCGTAAGGGCGCGACGCCGGTCGATCCGTCGCAGTATTTGAGCGGGGCTTAGACCAGAGGACGGACAACAGAGAGAACAGACGACGGAAAAGGTCTATCAGTCGTCCGTCGTCTGTCATCTGTCCTCCGATATCCGCACCCCCATCCGTCCGGCCAGATCCTGAACGTATTGCCACGCCACGCGGCCGGAACGCGCGCCGCGCGTTGTGGCCCATTCCAGCGCCTCGCGGCGCAATTCGGCGCCGTCGAACGGCACCCGGTAATGGGCGATGTAGCCCTCGACCATCGCGAGATATTCGTCCTGGCTGCAGCGATGGAAGCCGAGCCAAAGTCCGAAGCGATCCGAAAGCGACACTTTCTCCTCGACAGCCTCGCCGGGATTGATCGCGGTGGCGCGTTCGTTTTCCATCATGTCGCGCGCCAATAAGTGCCGCCGGTTGGAGGTTGCGTAAAAAATCACATTCTCGGGACGGCCCTCGATTCCGCCTTCGAGCATGGTTTTTAGGGATTTGTAGGACGTATCCTCGGCGTCGAAGGACAGGTCGTCGCAAAAAACGATGAACCGCTGCGCCGCGTTGCGCAAAAGACTCATGAGCTCCGGCAGCGACTCGATGTCTTCACGATGGATTTCAATGAGTTTCAATCCGGCGGCGGGATAAGATTTGCCGATGGCGGCATGGGCGGCTTTCACTAGGGACGACTTGCCCATCCCGCGAGCGCCCCACAGAAGCGCATTGTTAGCCGGCAGCCCGCGGGCAAAACGTTCGGTGTTCTCGACCAATAGGTCGCGGACGCGGTCAATTCCTTTGAGAAGGGACATTTCGACACGATTGACGCGTCGAACCGGCGTCAGCCTTCGGCCCTCGGGATGCCAGACGAAGGCTTCGGCACCGGCAAAGTCCGTCGCTTTCGCTGCCGCCGGCGCCAATCGCTCCAGCGCGCCGGCGATGCGGGCGAGAAGCGCGGCGTCGCCGCCGCGCGCTTGGTCCGTCTCCACGCCCGCGCGAGCGGCCTTGTCAGCCGAGGCCTTGTTAGCTGAGGTTTTGCCTGATCGCGCGGGAGATTTTGCCATCTTTGCACCGACTTGCGGCCTTCCCTTAGCCGGGCGGGCAAGCGGCGGCAAGCAGAGGGGCCGCGAACGGCCAAGGCGGGCTTCCGCCACGTTGCAATTGAGCCAACGGCGGCTATAGTCCGCGCCGATTTTGCGCGCGAAATCGGGCCCATCGTGCCAAGCGGCGCGCTCTTTCCTGCGGCCCTTTTCACGCGGCTTTTGGAGGAACGAATGTTTATAACGCCCGCATTCGCGCAAAGCGGTCTGTTCGGCGGCGATTCAACCGGCATGATCACGTCGTTTATGCCGCTGATCCTGATCATCGTGATCATGTACTTCTTGATCCTGCGGCCGCAGCAACAAAAAGTGAAACAGCACCAGGCAATGATCAAATCATTGCGCCGAGGCGACACGGTCGTGACCAATGGCGGTCTGGTCGCCAAGGTCACCAAGGTCATCGATGACGATCATATCGAAATTGAAATTGCCGATGGCGTGCGGGTGCGGCACGTGCGTGCCATGGTCAGCGACGTGCGCGCAAAAGGCGAGCCGGTGAAGGACGACAAGGCAGCGTGACCCTCCCGTGATTGGAATCCGCAGGGGAGGGCGGAGCCGCGCCAACCGAACTGCGCTGGAAGTAAGGAAAACCTGATCCATGTTGTTTTTCACGCGCTGGAAGGCAGCGGCCATTCTGCTCACCGCTCTCGCCGTTTGCCTGTGCGCCTTGCCCAATTTCTTTTCAGACAATGTGGTCCGCCAGTGGCCGGGCTGGGCGCAACGCCACATCGTGCTCGGGCTCGACCTGCAGGGCGGCTCGCACCTGTTGCTGGAAGTCGATTCAGCGGCTGTGCGCAAGGAGCAATTGCAGTCGATTAACGATGATGTGCTGCGCGTGTTGCGGCAGGCGCGCATTCCATTCACCGGCCGCGCCGTCCGCGGCAACAACGTCGAAGTGCACATCACGCGTGATCCCGACATCGACACCGCGGTCGCCAAGCTGCGGGAATTGTCGCAGCCGCTGTCCGGATTTGCCGGCAGCACCGGACAGCGCACCATTACAGTGACCGCGAACGGCAACACTATCACGCTGAGCCCCACCGAGCCCGCCATCACCGAGCGCGTGCGCCAGGCCGTCGATCAATCGATCCAGATCGTCGAACGGCGCGTCAATGAACTCGGCCTGGTCGAGCCGACCATCCAGCGCGAAGGGACCGATCGCATACTCGTTCAGGTGCCGGGTCTGCAGGATCCCTCCCGGTTGAAGGAAATCCTTGGCAAAACGGCGAAGCTCGACTTCCGGATGGTCGACGTTTCGATGTCGCCCGAGCAGGCGGAGCAGGCCCATCCAGCCGATTCCGAAATCCTGCCTGGCGAAACGCAGGGCCAGAAATTTTTGATTGAAAAGCGGGTGCTGGTTTCGGGCGCGGATCTTGTCGACGCGCAACCCGGTTTCGATCAGCGCACCAATGAACCGGTCGTAAATTTCCGCTTCAATTCCGCCGGCGCGCGTAAATTCGCCGAGGTGACGCAAGCCAATGTTGGCAAGCCATTCGCCATCGTACTCGACAACAAGGTCATCTCGGCGCCAGTTATCCGCGAGCCG
>Ga0126369_10001118_pt1 | contig 18342 bp, 17 predicted proteins | sample PanSoiMetaPlot_1_FD_109646 | JGI IMG/M metagenome (GOLD analysis project Ga0126369, IMG submission 109646) | Tropical forest soil microbial communities from Panama - MetaG Plot_1 | ecosystem: Environmental > Terrestrial > Soil > Tropical forest > Bulk soil | place: Panama | collected 2016-02-17 | reverse complement strand
GCCTGGATTATCGGAGCGCTGCTTGGGATCTTGCTCAAATCACTCGAAGCCGTACTTGGGCTCCCCGGCGCATCGATCCGCGTGCCTTCGCCGCCACTCTGGATCTGGGTCGTTTACCTGCTTAGCGTCGGCATTGTCATTTTGTCGATCCACAAGCGCTGGTTTGTTGCCTGCTTTTCCGGTATGGCGGCAGTCCTGGGTATTCAACTGGTGATCGCGTTCAAGGACTTCCAGCCCAAGCCGCCAAGCGCAACGACACTGACCTTCTTAGATGTCGGACAAGGGGACGCGGCACTGGTGGAGTTACCTTCGGGCTTTCGCATGCTGATCGATGGCGGCGGCGTTTCATCCGGTCGATTTCTTGATCTGAGGGACGAGAGCACCTTCTCCATCGGCGAAAGCGTCGTTTCCCCTTATTTATTTTCGCGAGGCATACGCCGGCTGGACGCGGTGGTTTTGACACATGCGCATCACGACCACATGGACGGCCTGTTCAGCGTCATTGACAACTTCGCGGTCGGCGAATTCTGGTTGGGCCGCAATCCGATGATCCCAAGGTATCGGGAATTGATCGAGCGGCTTCAGGAAAAGCAGATCCCGATTCGCTGGGTATCCGCAGGACAGACGATTGGGCCATTCACCGTCCTGCATCCCCCTTGGGGATGGATCCCCAGGCGAAATGACCAGAACAATGATTCCGTGGTCTTGCTCTTGAACACCGGTCAGGCCACCGCGCTTCTAACAGGCGATATCGAGAGAAGCATTCCGGTCCCCGAAAAGGTAGACGTCCTGAAGGTCCCGCACCACGGCAGCAGAGGAGTGCGGGTCCGGCCGAAGGCGGCTATTCGCGTCATCTCGGTGGGAGCTAATAATCCTTTTGGACATCCTCATGAATCGGCCCTGCCGGCTCTTCGCACAGACCGCTTAGGGGCCATAACTGTCACATTGACGGCTCCCCCAAAAGTAGCGTTGACCGAATCATGCTGCTCGTGTAAGCTTGCCTTGGTTTTCAAAAGCCACTAACTCACAAGGACCTTAAAATCTGCGGACTTAGTGGCTTTTGTGTTTTGGAGGAATTTCTGGCAAGGGACTGCAAAAGCGTTCTGATTCTAACCTTGATGGTGGTGGTAATGACGTCGTGCCGGACGTCCGCGCCGGTCAAGGCAGCACGTACCGTCCCGCCGAAGACGCTGGCCGTTCCGCAGCACGTCGAACCTGTCGCCGCAGCAATCCCATCGAAGCTTTCGGAAGTCAACTTTGACGACCCCGTTGAACTGGCACTACTCCAGGCGCGGCTACGTTTCCAGCACGGCGAAGATTTGTACAAGAAAGGTCAGCTGAAGCGAGCGAAAGAAGAATTCAATTCCGCTATAGATCTCATTCTCGAAACCTCCGCAAAGTATCCCAAGCAACCACATCTCGCCCGCGAACTCCTGGACCTCGTTGCGCGCATCAATGCGATGGAACTTGCTGCCATCCGCGACGGCGATGGCATGACGGATCAAGCCGACCAACCGGCCGTTATCGACGATCTCGATCAAGTGGAGACGTTTCCGGCCTTGATTGATCCCAAGCTAAAGAAAACGGTCGAAGACGACGTACGAGCTACCGCTCACGATCTGCCGATCGAAATCAACGACCGCGTTCTTGGATTTCTGGAGTACTACCAGAACGGTCGAGGTCGTAACTCCATCGAATTAGGCCTCGAGCGAGTCGGCCGTTACAAGCCGATGATCGAACGGATTCTCAAGGAAGAAGGCGTGCCGCTGGATCTGATTTATCTCTGCCAGGCCGAAAGCGCTTTCGAACCTCGCGCCTTATCTCGGGCGGCAGCCAAGGGAATGTGGCAGTTCATTTCATCCCGAGGAAAAGAGTACGGCCTGCGCCAAACCTGGTGGATTGACGAACGATCGGATCCGGAAAAATCCACGCGCGCCGCTGCACGTCACTTAAAGGATCTTTATCAGGAATTCGGGGACTGGTACTTGGCGATGGCCGCTTACAACGGCGGCCCGCTGCGAGTTCAACGGGCCCTCGAAAAAACCGGGGCCGATAATTTCTGGACCCTGGCGGATAAGAGGGCGCTGCCGAGAGAGACGATTAATTACGTCCCGAACATCCTCGCCTTAACCATCATCGGGAAGAACCCGGAGAAGTACGGGTTTAGTGTCACGCCGGCGCAAGCAATCGAGACGGAGCGCGTCAGCGTCGACAAGCCGACAGATCTGCGCGTCATCGCGGAGGCTATTAGCCTTCCGGTTGAGGACCTTCGGACTTTGAACACCCACGTCTTGCGCTGGACAACGCCGCCGGACGAACCCGATTTTCAACTTGTTCTTCCGAAAGGCTACGCAGACAAATTTAATGAACAGATTCCGGCGCTTCCAGAAAACAAGCGTATTCTTTTCAGGGAGCATGTGGTGGGCAAGGGCGACACCCTGGCGGCGATCGCAAGAAAATATGGATCGACGGTTGCTGAGATCTCCCAGGCAAACCACTTCGGGAAAACTCCTATTCTGCGGGTTGGGCAATCGTTAGTGATCCCAATGAGCGGCGTTGCGCCATCCCGGGTGGCGTCGAGCGTTGGGACGAGCTCAGACCAGCCTCCACGGTCGCGGACCGCGTCATTATCCACACGGACCACGTTTTATACAGTGCGCGCCGGCGATACTCTCTTTAAGATCGCAGGGCGCTTCAACACCACCGTTGACAAATTGAAAGCGTGGAACCACCTTACATCCAACCGTCTCACCGTCGGCAGCAAACTGGTCGTTTCGGGCACACCGGTTCGCGCCGCCGCCAGCAATGCCAAGAAGGTCGTTCACCAGGTCAAACAGGGAGAAACTTTGGACCGTATTGCCACCACATACAACACATCGGTGGATGCTATACTTTCCTGGAACGAAACCGAAGACCTGAGCGTCATTCATCCAGGGGACCGGATAACGATTTTTCTGGCAGATAACAAGTAGGCCTTTCCCTCCAACGTTTTGGTTCTACGGGCGTCCAAACTACCCGTGACCATGGAAGCTATATTGAAAAGGACTGCACAACGAGTTCACGAGTCGGAAGACGAAAAACTCCTGATCGAGCAGGCGCAAAACGGCGACCGTGAAGCATTTGAGCAACTGGTCCGAAGGCATGACCGGGACATCCTGAGATTGGCGTTCCACATGCTGGGAAATCGCGAAGAGGCGCGTGAAGTTTTCCAAGAGACCTTTCTCAAAGCTTTTCGATCGCTGGGCCGCTTCCGATTCGAATCGAGTTTCTACACCTGGATCTACCGCATCGCGACCAACGTCAGTTTGGATCACCTCCGAAAGCGTCAGACATTAAAAGAGGAAGTTTCCTACGAGTCGGATACAGAAATGCATCCTGACCGTCCGGCGCTCAAGGACACCCTGGCCGCGACGACGTACTACAGCAATCCCGAACGCCGCCTATATGGCAAGGAGGTCGGAGAAAAAATACAAGATGCGCTAAAAACCCTTTCCGAAAAGGAGCGGCTTGTATTTGAATTGAGGCATTATCAGGGGCTGCGACTTAAGATGATCGGTGAAATTATGGGCAGTACCGAGGAGACGGCAAAGAACTATCTCTTCCGGGCCACTCAAAAACTTAGAGCGTATTTGGCGAACGTATGAACGTGAATTGTAAAGATTACCAACACCAAATCACACTCCTTCTCTACGATGAACTGGCCGAAGGAGCGCGTCATGAGCTTGAAGCGCATCTTCGCGATTGTGGCACGTGTAAAGAGGCCTTTGACTCGGAAAGGACGATGCATTCCATGCTGGCGGACGACCCCACAGGCTGGGATGTCCCCGCGGACTTGCTGGTCGAGTCACGCAAGGCACTTGCGGACCAGTTGGATCTTGTAGAGAGAAAGCGATCTTGGTGGCGGATACCAACATTTTCTGTGGTGTTCACACCGATGCGACTCCTGGAATCAGCGGCGCTCATTGCGATGGGACTCGCACTCGGTGTGTACGTCAGCAATCAGCAAGCACGCCAGGTTCAGCCGACGGTTTCAAATCCGCCGTCGGCGGAGAATCCGGCGACGGCCATTCCTCGGAACGGTACGATTTCCAATCTCCAGGTCGTCAATGCCGATCCGGCAACCGGCCAAGTCGAACTTGCGGGGGAAGTCTCACAACCACTCCGCTTCCATGGACGAATGGAAGACGATACCGTTCGGCAGCTTCTGTTTAGTGCGCTTCGCGATGGAAATAATCCGGGATCGAGATTGAAAGCGGTTGAAGTTCTATCGCAAAAACCGACGGATGAATCCATTGAGGAAGCATTGATCAACGCACTCGTTTATGATGACGACGCCGGCGTCCGGATGCGGGCGCTGGAGGGCCTGAAGACATTCGCCAATGAGCAGCACGTACAGGCTGCATTCATGCACACGCTGCAAAATGACGGGAATGCGGGAATACGTATTGAAGCGATAGACGCACTGCTTGCACGGAATCCCAAGGATCCGAAACTGGCCCAGAAGCTCACAGAGGCAACGAAGAAGGACGATAATCCTTATATTCGTACAAAGGTGCTGCAGTTTGTAGGAACCACGAAATGATCCGTCCAATCCGTACACTGCGTGGTGGTCCCATACTCGTAGCGCTCGCCCTGAGCACGTCGGCTTTCGCAAGGTGCCCCATTTCCGACGGCGCCACTCTGGTCGTCAAGGCTGCCGTCGGAGATCTTCAGGTCGATACGACCGGCCGTGACGCTGCCGAAGTACAAGTCGAAAGTAATGCCGTTCAGGTCCAGGAAACCTGCGGTAAGGACACCGTTCAATTCATCAGTAATGGCCCGGATCCCATCAGAGGAACTATTGCATGGAAGATCACCGTGCCGAGGACGGTGCATCTGGACCTCGTCACGATGGCCGGAAATATCAACGTCGGTGATGTCGACGGGAATGTCGTTCTCCGCACCGCAGGCGGTTCGGTGACAGCAGGCCACATCACAGGCAAAGCAGCGATCATCACGCAGGGCGGCTTCATCAAAGCGGGGAATATCGGCGGTGATGCCGAGCTTCGCAGCCAGGGCGGTACGCTTGAAGTCGGTGACGTTGGCGGAAATGCCGAATTGCACACGTCCGCCGGCGTGATCCGCGCGGGTACAATTGCGGGTTCCGTTTTCGCAGAGGCCGGCAGAACCATTTACATTGCGAAGGCCGGTGAAGTGAAGGCAACCACTAACGCAGGTGATATCTCTGTCGGCGATGCGGCTCGCATCAACGCGAAGAGCGGCGGCGGAAACATCACGAGCCGACGGGTGCGTGGTCCGTTCCAAGGTCACACAGAATCGGGCGATATCCGGCTCGACAGTGCGGCTTCGTGGGTCGAAGCTTCGACGCGCGCAGGCAATATCTTCGTGCGTCTGGTTCCGGATAATCTCGACGGCGATCTCCATATGGATCTCGACGCCGGCGTCGGTGACATCACCGTATACCTGCCTCCGCGGCTGCGCGCCTCCGTCGATGCCAGCGTGCAACGGCCGGCTTTCCAATCCCAGCAGATTATTTCTGAGTTTCCAACCGTGCCTGTTCGGCCCGCTCAGGGTATGATTCCGAATAAGTTTTATACCGGAACCCGCTCGGAATCATTGCTGAACGGCGGCGGAAACAAAATCGTCCTGCATACGGCTCTGGGAAAAATCACGATCCGGAAGAATTAACCACAGAGACACAAAGACACAGAGAAAACGACGATTTTCTCTGTGTCTTTGTGTCTCTGTGGTTAATTCTTCTTTCCGCGCACAACACCAATACGCAGCAGCTTGGGATCGAGGTACGTGTCGGCAGCTTTCTTGACCTGATCTGGAGATACGTTGCGGACGAACCGGCTGAAATCACTAACACCCTGAACGCCTTGACCGCTGTAAACCGCTCGCGCGTATTCAAGAACCAGGCTTGCGTGCGTTTGCAGGCCAATCTCATGCTCCCCGATGGAATACGCGATCGACTTCTTCACTTCATCAGCGGTGACTCCATCTTTCCGGAGGCGATCGATTTCGGCCTGCAGCGACTCTTTCACCTTGGACTCATTTTCAGGTGAGAACGCAACATAGGTGTAAATTGCCCCGCCTTTTGTTAAGAAAGCGTTTTCGGTCCTGACCGTGTATGCCAATCCCTGTTTCTCACGGATCGCATCGAAGAACCGGCCGCCAAGGCCGGAAACAATGTTTTCCAGCACGAGGAGTGGATACCGATCGTTACCGGATCGCATCGACCCGGGGAATCCGTACACCAGCGCGGTCTGCTGACGCGAGACGGCTTCTGCAGCCTCTTTTGTTTCCGGTTTCAAACTCGGCGCCGGCAACGAAGCGATCTCGCGCTCGTGCAAATCCTCATTCGTCAACACGTCCGCCAGCGGTGCGATGAGGCCCGTGCCGCTTGTATCGCCTGCGATGATGACTGTTGGCACCAATTGCCGCTGATTCGTCTTGAACCACGCCTGAAGGTCGTCTTTCGTGACTGCCTCGACGGCCGCTTGCGTCCCGATTGAAGGCCGCGCGTAGGGATGATCCTCGAAGAGCGTCTGCATGAACAGGCTTACCGGGTACGCAAAATTGTTTTCGCGAAGCTTCTTGATCCGGGCGATCTGAAGGATTTTCTCTTTTTCGATTTCATCATCCTGGAACGAGGGCTGCTGCAAAACGTCCATGAGGATCTCGAGCGCTTGATCCATCTTCCCGCTCAAGCCATCGACCACATAGCCGAAGAAATCCGCTTCATTGACAACTTCAATACGCGCTCCGGCATTTTCCAGACGCCGGGCGATATCCTCGGAATTGAATCGTTTCGTACCGCGAATTGCGGTACGCAACATCAGTTCGGTGATGCCCGCGTTCTTTGACGACTCGTACAAACGCCCGCCGGGATAAAAGATCCCGAACGACACAAGCGGCAGTCGATGATCCTCCAGGATGTAGACATCAGGGCCCCGGAGAATGGACCGTTTCGTGATGGGCTTCACGAGATCCTGCACGATGCCTTCGCCGGTCTTTGGAATCTCCGCAAGGGCAGGTAGTTCCTGAACAGACCGCTGCTCGATCATTGATGGCACCTTGTCGAGCACAGCCGCGCGGTATTGCTCGAGGTTCAGATTTCGTGTGACCGATTCCGGCAGGTATTCAAACGCGCTGAGATTCTCAAACGTCAAATACTTTTTCGCGACCCGCGCGATGTCATCGACGGAAACCTTCTGGATCGCGGGAATGTAGGCTAAAGCCTTCTTCCAGTCACCCAACGCTTCGTAGTACGCCAGGTCCTGCGCAAGGCCATCCACGGTCTCGAGTTGGTGATAGTAATTCTGCGCGATGAGTGCCTTAGCACGCGCGAGTTGCTCTTTCGTAACGCCGTTTTTCTTGACGTTCTCGATCTCTGCCAGGACGGCGGTTTGAGCTTCGAGTGCTTTGTCGGTTTCGAAATCCACTTCAAAGAAGCCGAGATCCTGAAATGCGTTCAATCCAGCGGAGCCGGTTGTAATCAAACCTTTCTCATCCCGAACATACCGGTTGAAAATCGAAGCGCGACCTTCTCCTAAAATCGCAGCCAGCACTTCCAGAGCGCGCGCATCATCGGTGAGAACTCCGGGTGTGTGAAATCCCAACGCGATGTGACTTTGCTCGATCGGACCACGCTGCCATCCGTAACGTATTTCCTTTTGGTCCGGTTCGGCAGGACTCGAGTCACGTTCGAGGGCCGAGTCATCGGCCGGAACGCTGCCATAATGTTTCACTACTTCAGCAATTGTCTCTTCGACGTCCACCTTGCCGGCAATCGACAAAATGATATTGGAAGGCCGGTAGTACTTCTTTACGTACGCGACGATATCGTCACGCGTCAGCGCCCGCAGACCGTCAGGTGTGCCGATTCGCCATCGTTTCATCCGATGCTGCTGGAAAGCCGTCTCATAGAGCTTCTCCGCCGTTACTGCAGGCGGATTGTCGAGCTTCCGATTGTTTTCTTGGAGAACAACTTCGATTTCCTTTTTGAGCTCACCGGCATCGAAAGCGGAATTCAAAAGCGCGTCGGCTTGAATCTCCAGAGCCTGTTTAAGGTTCTCGGCGGGCACTTCGGTATGGTAGACGGTGCGATCGTAATACGTGGATGCATTCAAATATCCGCCGAGCGCCTGCGTCTGACGAGCGATCTCACCGACGCCGCGCTTCGATGTTCCCTTGAAGAACATGTGCTCGATGACATGGGAAATGCCGGAAATACGATCGTCCTCATCGAAGTAACCTGCCTTGACGTAAGTCGTCACAGTGACGAGCGGTACTGCCTGTTGCTCGCGTATAAGAACGGTGAGTCCATTTTTCAGGATGACCTTTGTGGCCTGTCCTTGATCTTCGCGAAAAGTGTACGGTTCCACGGTTTGCGCCGCCTGAAGAAAAAGAAGTAGTGCTATTAACATAGATCTATTTTACGAGAATGATCATTGACGTAAGACAGAAATACCCGCACCGCACCCGGTGTTTCGAACGAACCCAGGCGTTCGGCCCACTCGACAATGACGGCCGCATTCGGATCATCGAAGATCTCTTCCAGGCCCAGGCCCTCGATTGCTCCAGGCTCGATCCTGTACAAGTCGATGTGATAGACCTTCACACGCCCTGAATACTGGTTGATCAACGTGAACGTGGGACTCGAGACTTCATCCACATCTGTCACATTGAAACCATCAGCGAGTCCCTTGGCAAAGATGGTTTTCCCAGCACCCAGATCTCCAAAGAGAAGGATGTGCGCCGGAATCGGCAGCGATTCCGCGAGTTTTTTTGCGAAGTTGTACGTCTCTTCTTCCGAGGTGGAAACCATGTGCAATCTAGGGACGTGGGGGCTGCCCCCACACAGTGTCCCACGCTTTGGGCAGGAATCGCAGCAGGTCCGTTGCCACTAGCGACTCTTCTCCTATTTCCTCAACGGCGATATCGCCCGCCAGACCATGGAGGTAGACGGCAAGACAAAGGCGCTCAATAAACGGCCCCAGATGCTCTTGCGCCAGAATGCCCGCGATCATTCCCGTGAGGATGTCGCCTGTGCCGCCGGTGGCCATACCCGGGTTACCTGTCGGATTGACGTAGAGAGCGCCATCAGGCGACGCAACAACGGTGCGATGACCCTTCAGCACGACATACGCATTCCGCCGTTTGGCGAAATCTGACGCCACTTCCACACGGTTCGAGGAAACATACTGGACGTCCTTCTCGATCAACCGCGCCATCTCGCCCGGATGCGGCGTCAGCACGGCGCCGCCAAGATCGCCCTCAAATCCGACGAGGGCGTTGAGGGCATCCGCATCAATGACCATCTGCGCGCGGCACTCGGATCCGACCCGACGAACAAATGCACTCGTTTCGGCATGCGTGGTGAGTCCAGGACCAATCGCCACGACGGTTTTGTCCTTCGTCAGGCCGGCGACAGACTGGTTCGCAATCGTGCCCGAGACGGTTTCCTGGAGTGGTTCGGTCATCAATTCCGCCATCGAGACTGCGACAACCGGCAGAACACTCTGCGGTGTGGCCACCGTTACCAGTCCCGCACCTGCACGCAATGCTGCATGCCCGGCCATTGCAGCCGCTCCCGTTTTCCCGCGTGAGCCTCCGATGACAAGAACCCTCCCGTAGGTTCCCTTGTTACTCTCCAAGGCACGGCGTGGCAGTTCGTGCGGCTCGATCAGGTTGAGATTATGAGTTTCGTTGTCGATCAGCTCAGGCGGGTTTCCGATGTCAACGACTATCACGTCGCCTGCATCATCACTGTCGGGCGAGAAAACCAACGACGGCTTCAATGCCGAGAATGTCACGGTCACATCCGCTTGAATCCCAGGCGAAGGAACATCAACAGCAACGACGTCCGCTCGCGGAAAATCCTCCGCAATGCTTTCGATGACACTCCGATACAGGCCCTCCACGGGCCGCCTTGCACCGGTGCCGAGAAGCGCATCGACGATAATGTCGGCATCCAGCAACTCGAGCTTTTCTTCATTCCAGTCGTGATCATCGAGAACGACCGTCGGCGGATAGCCAAGAGCCTTCAGAATATTTAGATTCGTCTTTGCGTCACCTTTGACGTCTTCTTCGGACGCTAAAAGAAATACGAAAGGAAAGCAGCCCTTCTGTATAAGCTGCCGCGCCACGACAAAACCATCTCCACCGTTGTTCCCTCTCCCGCAAAGAATCCCGACGGTGAGTTCCTCGAGGTTCTCGTAACGGTCCTCCAAAACCTCAACCACACGCATGCCCGCGTTTTCCATCAGGATTAGGCTCGGAATTCCGTATTTTTCTGTGGTGAGGCGATCGACTTCGCGGATCTGCTCAGGGGTGAGAATCTTCATAGCCACGGATGACGCGGAGTATGGGGATAATTCAGGAACGGTTGCCTGAATTATCCCCATCATCCGCGAAATCAGCGGCTATTTTTTCACAACTTCGCTGAGATCCGATACCAGCTTTTCCACTGGGATGAGTTGGCCTGTGACACTCTTCCAAATTAGTTTGCCGTTTTCATCGATTAGGAAGTAGTAGCGATTGGCCACTCTCTGCGGACTCAAAGCGCCATAAGCGCTGATGACTTTTGCGTCCGGATCGCTGAGGAAGGTGTTTTTGGCATTCACCGTTTCTTTAAATTTCTGCTGAGATGCTGTCAGATCACGGGAAATGCCGATGACTTCGATGTTCATTTCGTCGAACTTGGGTTGATTAATACCGAACTCGGTAAATTCCCTTGTTCAGCCGGCGGTGAAGGCCATGGGGAAGAAAGCCAGAAGCACTTTCCTCTTACCTGCAAAATCCTTCATCCCAAGGGACCCGCCACGCCCCTGCGATAGTTCGAAATCTGGTGGCTTCTCACCGAGCTTCGGTGTGTTGTCGGCGCCGGGAACTTGCAATTGCGCGAACGCCACAAACGTCATTGACAACACGACGAGCGGGAGCAGCCCAAAGACCGTCTTTCTCATCTGTGCCCTCCAATTGTGGCCGAGATCTTATGCTAAGCTTTCCGCCTTATGCAACTTGCGCACGTAAAAGAACTGGAGAAGAAATATCTATTGGGAACGTATTCCAGGTATGAGCTTCTCGCGGACCGTGGGAGTGGCGTTTATCTCATCGACAAATCCAACAAGCGATATCTCGATCTGCTCGCCGGCATTGCGGTGAATGCGCTTGGTTACAACCATGCCCGAATCAAACAGGTCCTTCGGAAGCAAATCAAGAGACCTATTCATGTTTCAAATCTCATCTATCACGAATATCAGGGACGACTTGCCGAGAAGCTGTGCCGCATATCGGGACTTGATCGTGCCTTCTTTACGAACAGCGGGACGGAGTCCATCGAAGGATGCTTGAAATTCGCACGGGCGTACGCGCGACCCAAGTTTCGCGTCCTGTCGCTTGATCAGTCATTCCACGGCCGGACTTTCGGAGCTCTTTCGGCAACAGGTCAGAAGCAGTATCGCGAGCAGTTCGAACCGCTCGTACCAGGTTTCGAGTTCGTGCAGTTCGACGACGCGGGAGATCTCGAACGAAAGCTCACCGACGACGTCTGCGCTGTCCTGATCGAGACGATTCAAGGTGAAGGCGGCATCCGTCCCATCTCCGAGAAGTTCTATCGCGCCGCGCGCTCCCTTACGAAGCAAAAGGGCGCTCTGCTGATCATGGACGAAATTCAATGCGGCCTCGGACGAACCGGGCAGTGGTTCGCGTTTCACCGGTTTGCGCCGTCGACCGATAAGGAGATGCTGCCGGACATGGTTTCCCTCGCGAAGCCGCTTGGACTAGGAATTCCGCTGGGCGCCATTCTGCTTAACGAAAAAGTTTCGGCTGCAATCCAAACCGGACAACACGGAACGACATTCGGCGGCGGACCGCTGGCGTGCCGGGCGAGTCTCGAATACTTCAACATTATCGAAGATGAAAAGTTGCTCGAGCATGTCAGAACGGTAGGCACCTATTTTAAGGAGCGACTCGAGGAGTTGAAGGACTTGCCGGTCGTCAAAGAAGTCCGAGGCGAAGGGCTCATGCTGGCCTTGGAACTGACGATTCCAGGAAAAGAAATCGTAAAGCAACTATTGCAGCAGGGTTTCATCCTGAATTGCACACATGAGACCGTGCTGCGAATGCTGCCTCCATTCATCATTACCGAAAAACAAATCGATAAATTCGTCCGGGCTTTGCGGCCCGTACTCGAAGCTCAAAAACCGAATGGGTGACGCAAAAATCCTAAGCTCGCGACTTGCATACAAAGGCGGTCATATTCAGGTTCGTGAAGATCGCGTGATTGAACCGTCGGGTCATGAAGGCGTTCGTGAAATTGTGGTGCATCCAGGGGCAGTCTGCATCGTCGCGCGCCCAACAGTGGAAGAAGTCATTATTATCCGGCAATACCGGCACGCCACGGGTCGAGAGCTGCTCGAGATCCCGGCCGGGACGCTTCACGAAGGCGAAGATCCTCGCGAATGCGCGATTCGCGAGTTAGAGGAAGAAACCGGCTATCACGCGGCCAAGATGATAGAGCGATCAAAGTTCTGGACGACGCCGGGATTTACAACAGAGTTCATGTACCTTTACGAAGCGACTGATCTCACAAAAACGCAGGCTAATCCGGATGACGACGAAGCTATTGAAGTCGAGATTGTTCGCCATTCCGAAGCGTTGCAGATGATTCAAGACGGCCGTATTCAGGACGCAAAATCGATCCTGGGCCTCTTCTGGGTGTTCTGTACGGTTCCGGATGAAAATCCGGCACCGAAACAGCCCCTCCACCGTCCAAATACTACGGTTTAGTTACCGAAGGAGATACCAATCTCACGGCCAAAAGCCCTTCCGGACCAGGCGCGCTGCAGCCGCGCCAACCCCTTTTGCGGCATTATCCGTGCCAAGAATGATGGTGCCGAGATGGAGATTGCGGGAACACTGGTCTTGATCAGTGACCCGGTCTTAAAATGCACAAGACCGTCAAAACCCTGCTCGATACCCCACGGCTTCCCCATCCGAAGCCGGAGGTTCTGACTGCGGCGCCAATAACCGCATTTTAAGCTGGGCGATCTCCACCGCCGGTCAGGATGACAATTCGCATGGGCGGACACATTTTTGTTGAAGAGAAGCCATTTTTGAAGTTATCTGTACCCTGTTTATCGGAGGAAATAGCAATGAGAAGAACGGTTGTAGTGGTCGCACTTATATTAGTATTCGCGGCGACATCGATGACCGTCTTAGCTCAGGCCAAGAAACCGCCTGAGAAGGCAAGAGATCCCGTCTGCGGGATCATAGTTGAAAAGGATCCGAATCTTTCCGTGAACCATCGCGGCGAGACGTATTACTTCTGTTCCAAAGCAGACATGGAGAAATTCAAAAAGGAACCCGAGAAGTACGCAAAGAAGAAGTGAGTTATGAGTTATGAGTTTGCTGGATTTACTCAGAACTCATAACTCAAAACTCATAACTTTCTTCCCCTACTTCACCATCCCGAAGATCTTCCTCGCTTCTTCGTACCGTCGATTGCACTCGTCCCAGTTCACATTATCCATGAACGCATCGACATAACGCGCGGCGGCAGCACCGTAATCGATGTGGTATGCGTGCTCAAACATATCGTTCACGAGAATGGGTCGGCCGAATGCGACATTATCCGTGTGATCGAACGCGATGTAATTTCGGAGTTCGCCATCACGAAAATTCAAACTCAAGATTGCCCAGCCGCTTCCACCCCCAAGCGCATTTGATGTAGCACGAAACTCCTGTTCCCACTTGTCAAAGGCCCCGTACTGTTTCGCGAGCGCCTGTTGAAGCGTGCCTGAAGCTTTCCCGGTGCCGCCAAGATTTCCGAAATACTGCTCGTGAAGAATCACGGAATTCGTAGCAATAAGCTCTTCCATCTTCAGGCCCTTTAACTGAAATCCCGGCGCATCTTTCGGCAGGTTCGAAAGCATAGTCTCAATCTGGCCCAGGCGGCGAAATGCGCCGGCATAATTGTTGTCGTAGTGGGACCGAAGAAGTTTTTCGGAAAGCCCCTTGAGCTTCGCCGGATCGAATGGCAGCGGCTTCATCTGCCGTTGTCCCGCCGCCGGTGCAGGCGTTTGCGCGGCGGCAATGCCAGGTAACACCGAGGCTGCCGCGAATGAGGCAATGACTTCGCGTCGGTTCATAGCGACCTCCTATGGATAAATTCAGGAATGTTTTTTGGCGTCTTCCAGCAAACGGCAGGCACGGGTTGGATTGAAAATGCCACAGCTGCAAAATCGGGCAAGCGTTGCGGAAGCTTGTTCAGGTGTGCGTCTTCCCTGCTTGACCCAGTCCAAAAGCTTACGAACGAAGGTGAAGGAAAGCATACCATGTCCACACATTGTGGCGATTTCGAGTGTCTGCCGATCGGCCATTCTGTCGGTCTGGCCGATAAAGCCCAACGAGTATTCCACGCTGTGACGCTCGAGCCCGGCGCGCCGCGCACAGTCGTGAGCTTTTTCGAGCGATGCGCTGATGTTGATGGAGAGACCGAGATCCGCTTGTTTTAATTCTTTAATGAAACCAACAACATCGTCTGCATTGTCAAACACAGCGGAAACCGTAGTTGGACACGAGACACCATTTACAACCGCTTCGTCGTCTCTTTTGTCGACGCGGCGCCAATGCACTGACGGAGTCAAATTTTTCGATGCGTGAAAGATCGCGCCATGACTGGCGTCACCTATATTCACTGGGTTGTACTTCCGTGCGATTTCAAGAAACCGGCGCTGCTTTTCGACGCAATCTGCATCGTTGAAGCCGCGAGCGGGAATGGCAAAGACGATGAAGTCATCATCAAAGCTGTTGCCCGGACCATATCGATGTAGCGTGTTCGTCATATTCACCGCGGAGCGGTGCCAGGAACAATCCGCGACACCCCTTCAGGGTGCGGTCCTTGGCTCGCCACACTCCAGCGTACGCAAAGAACGCGTACGCCTAGCTTAAAATCCCCGGCACGCCTCCGGCGTGCGCACCCGCCTACCGTCGCCGTCCCAGGCCCAAATTCGTTTTCCCGCGAACGTAGGCAAAGCCTTCTTCGGATAAAACTTCATCAAGTGCGCTGTCGCCATTCTCCGCACACCGTGTGGAAACACCTACAGCAACGACGGTGTCGAGCGTTCGGGAAACTTCTTCAATCCTGTGGAGTACGGCCGGAACATTTTCAATCGACGTCTTGAACTCAACGATCGCCGAAAGAATCTTTTCATTCAGGATGTCATCACGAAGTTTGCCCGTCTTCCGATCCGTCATCATGTGCGTGACCGGATTTTTCGCTTCGAACTGGATCCCAATTGCTGCAAGGGCTAATGTCATCTTCTCGATATCACGGAAGCGCACACCCACAGTCGGCCTGCCGAATTCGACGACGTAGCCAACCTCCCCGACACCGACGCGATTGGTCACATCATTTGTCTTCACTTCTTCCGTGCCGCGCCCGTGAACACCCGTGCTCTCATGCGTGACGATCGGATCACTAAAAGCGCGACGAACAACGCGGGGCCAGGAAAGCTCGTCCGGAGTTATTGCAGAAGTCGGACAGACGTCCGGTTCCGGATCGAATCGCAAGCGAAAGGCTTTCAAGAATCGGCGAATTCCTCTTACCAGAGTGGGATTGAGTTTCTCCATGCTCATGCCGCGGTAACACGTGTAGCACTCGACGCACTCGTCCGGATTGACGACTGCTCGATTCCTCGCAGCATCAATTGAGATCGCACCCATCGGGCAAATCGGAATGCAATTGCCGCAGGCTACGCATTTGTGCTGGTCGATGCGCATAAAACTCGATCAGTCAACCACAAATCACAAGTAGAGCACAAAATGTTTTTCCCCGCTGCAATGCGCGTCCGTGCTAGCATCTCGAATTTTGTACTGTAAGGAGGATTTTTGAATGAGTAGATCGGCTTTCGCCGAAAAGCATCCATGGACGTTGCCTTGGTGGAAGGCGGATGGAGAGAATTTCTGGGTCATGGTCTACATCATAGCTATTCATATATTGGCGGCTACAGGACTCATATTGTTTCCCCTGCCTGGTTGGAAGATTTTTTTATCCGCGCTGCTAATGGCGGGCGCAGGTGGTTTGGGTACAACGATCGGCTATCATCGTGGTCTTGCTCATCGGGCGGTTAAACTGCATCCGGTGGTCGAGCAGCTTCTCATTTTCTTCGCATGTTTTAACGGCTCAGGCGCTCCGAGCACGTGGATCGCAAATCATCGAAATCATCATGCGAACTCCGACACTGTCGATGATGTGTCGAGTCCCCGTCATGGCGGCTTCTGGTGGGCACACCTGCGATGGCTCTATCAGTGGGAACCATCCAGCATGCAGAAGTGGTGTCCAGACATGATGCGTCCGCGCTACACGATATGGGCTAAGTTGCAAGCGCCATTGGTCGTAATCTCACTCTGCTTCGGGTATTTCCTATTCGGCTGGCCCGGTTTCTTCTGGCTCGGCGCGATTCGAATGCTTTACTGCCTGCATATGCAGTGCTTCGTGAACAGCCTTCTGCATCTAAAGCCCGGCCTTCCTGAGGGTGTCGACTCCAGCCAAAACATCTGGTGGTTGGGCCCGCTCCAAGTGACAGCGTGGGGTGAAAACTGGCACGGCAATCACCATGCAAAACCGGCGTCTGCATGCTTCAGCCGTCATTGGTGGCAGGTGGACATCGGATGGTATGTGATTCGCTCGCTGGCAGCAGTAGGACTTGCAAACAACATAAGGCGGTAGCAGATCTGACTGATGTTGAATTCTGAATGCTCGATTCCTATCCGAAAATCCGGCAGCAGCCGGGAAACGAGACGGCCCCTCGGGTAGGAATTGGGAATTCGAAATTGAGCATTTGTCAGATCTGACCAAATTTTTTGGCAGGCTATTGCTGATCAATCATTTTCAGTTTTCATCCGAGCTTCTACTGTTGTTCCGCGATAGTAGTGAACAAGGATCTCTTTGTAACTTTTGCCTTCACTCGCCATCACGGCCGCTCCGATCTGGCATAAACCGACACCATGCCCCCAGCCCGCGCCTCGGAGGACGAAACGGCCCGTTTCTTTGTCCACGACGAATGCCGAGCTATACAGGTGCGATCGCGATAATGCGCGGCGTATCTCGAGTTCTTTTCCGATAACGAGGAAGTCCTTCTCGCCGGTGATCTTCAGCCGGTAAATCCTTCCGGAGGGGCCGCGCGCCAGTGATTGCAAATCACGAATGGACCCAAGATCCACTCCCAGCCGGGCTTTGACGAGGTCACGCAATTCTTCGGGAGAATATTCCACGCGCCATCGGTAAAAGTCTTGGGTTTCCTGGTCGAAGCCCGGAAGAATGCGAGCGAGTAGATTCACATCGCGAGTGTTGCAGTACGCAGGCGGTTCGGAACGGATCAGGCTTTCAGCATCGTAAGAACACGATTCTACGGGTCCGTCATAAATGGACTTCAAATACGGAATATCTTGGTCTTCCCAGGCGGTCGAATACTGCTCCGTCACCCCACCGCAGCATTTAGAGAAACGTGCATCGCAGATCCGGCCGGCGTAGAGGAGAAGTTCTCCACGCGTTGAATTGACGGCTTCGGATGCTGCATCTGAGAAGGCTTTGGTGATTCCTTGATATCTTTGACAATGATCGTCCGCGCACACATCAAAATCCGGATGTGCTTCCCGGCCGTACCACCGCACACTCTCGTGTTGCTGTCGCGCTAGCGGTTCGCGGACCGCCTCTGCAGCAGTCCCTTTCGGAAACAGCAGCCAACTGCGGGAAATCACAGCGTGCGCTTTCAAAAGTTCCAGCGGACACGACGCGCTCATCTCCGAAGAGATCACGCTCGTCACATACTCCTCCAGCGGAACATCGTTGATGACGGTGAGCCCATCAGGACGCGAGATAATCCGCAGCGCACCGCGAAACACCTGCCGTTCTTTGCGCTCCCAATGAAAGCCGATCCCGATCGTCATGTTATCCAGAGCGAAAGCGCTCGACGACGCCTCTCCCGGAGTTAGCGTGATGTCCGAAGTGAAACGATGACGCCCGGTCGGGTAAGATCTGCCGGCTACATCTGTGAAAGTGCCCATCAGTTCGACTTCCACGGCTGGCTATGCTTCCATCAATCCCACAGAAATGTTCATAGCTTTGCGGCAACCTCGCGCACTACATCTTCAGGCAAGGTCACTTCTTTGAAAACGGCAGTGATGTCTTCCCCAGAAATTCGCGCAAAATCTTTCTCGAAAGGCGCGACGAAGATCCCGCACAGATCGATGGTGCCGGGACTGACGGTCAATTCGCCGGTGTAGTACACGTTTGGCCGATGCTTGCTTCGTGGAAATAGATAAACGGTC
>Ga0126369_10001117_pt1 | contig 18345 bp, 16 predicted proteins | sample PanSoiMetaPlot_1_FD_109646 | JGI IMG/M metagenome (GOLD analysis project Ga0126369, IMG submission 109646) | Tropical forest soil microbial communities from Panama - MetaG Plot_1 | ecosystem: Environmental > Terrestrial > Soil > Tropical forest > Bulk soil | place: Panama | collected 2016-02-17 | reverse complement strand
TGGCCATCAGCTACGCGTCGAAGGAGACGAAGACCTCATGAGACTGATTGGCGACTTCGAGGGCTTCCGAACCGCGCGCGAAGAGAAGATCAAGTACCTCGAGCGCGTGCCCATCTTCGAGGCGTGCAGCATGCGCCAGCTTCGCGCCGTCGCCGACATCGCGAAGGTCGTCGAGGTGCCGGAGCGCACGATCCTCACGCGGCAGGGCGAGCCCGGCGACGAGTTCTTCATCATCATCGACGGCACGGCACTGGTGACCCTGTCGATGCACAAGCGCCACCGTCTCCGGCCCGGCGAGTTCTTCGGCGAGATGAGCCTGCTCGACGGTGAGCCACGCTCGGCCACCGTGAAGGCCGAGACCGATCTACGCGTCCTGGTGATCAGCCGTGTGAACTTCTGGCAGCTGCTGCGCGAGGTCCCCGATCTGACGCAGAAGATGCTCGTCAATCTGACGCGCCGCATCCGGGAGCTCGAGACCAACATGACCGGCTGACCTGTGAGCCGTCAGCGCCCGTCGATCAGTCGCTCGAGCTGGCTCTCGACGTCGTCGAGCGCGAGCGGCTTGGTCAGCACCGCCTCGGCGCCGGCCGCGAGCAGTCCGGGCGCCATCTCGGGATGCCCGGTGACGCCGAGGATCCGGATGGCTTGGGTTTCCGGGTGGCTCTTCAGGTGGCGGCACACCTCGATCCCGTCGAGCTTGGGCATCATCGCGTCGAGGATCAGGAGCGCGGGTCGCAGCGATCCGAGCTTGATCAGCGCCTCGTAGCCGTCGCTCGCGGTCTCGATCTTGAAGCCGCGTGGATGGTGCGTGAGGAACTCGACGAGCATGTCGACGACCTGAGGCTCGTCGTCGACCACCAGGACGCCCGCGGGCGCGGGCGGGGTCGGGTACGTCGGCATCCGGTGCCGTCGGAGGAAGCGCTGAAATTCCTCGACGGCGATCCGTGCGTGCCCGCCGGGTGTCTTGAACGCGCGAAGGCGGCCTTCCCGGATCCAAACCTTCACCGTCGGCGTCGAGACCTGGCAGTGCGCGGCTGCCTGGCCCGTCGTCAGCGACGCTGGACGGATCGAAGCTTTTGGTTTCTTCGCTTTCTTCACCGGGCTGCCCAATTTCCCCACCAGGCCAGCTCAAAGTCAAGCGTCCGAGCCCCGTGTTGCGGTCGAGCAGGGCTTTTGCTACGGTTCACGGCGTTGTCTGCGCTCGGGATGCCCACGAGGGCCCAGGGAAGGCGGTAAAAGCCGCCGCGACCCCGTCACTGTGATCGGGGACGAAACCCGCGAGTGCCACTGGCCGACGAGGCCGGGAAGGCGCGGGGAGTAGGACGATCCGAGAGCCAGGAGACCTGCCCGAACGCGATCCGTGCAACCGGTCTTCGAGGGAGGTCCGGCTCGGTGGCTCCATCGCTCCTGATCGTGGGCGGCGCGCGCAGCGGCAAGAGCCGCTTCGCCGTCGAGCGTCTCTCGCGCGACGCCCGCATCGTCTTCGTCGCCACCGCCGAAGCGCGCGACGAAAGCATGGCCAAGCGCATCGCGCGCCATCGCGCTGACCGTCCGTTGCGCTGGTCGACGGTGGAGGAGCCGTTCGACCTCGTGCCCGCGCTGCGCGCACTCGAGGGGACGTGCGACGGCATCCTGGTCGACTGTCTCACGCTCTGGGTCTCGAACCTCCTGTTGCGCGGCGACCGCGACGACGCGATCCTCGAGCAGGCCGAGGCGCTCGCGGCGCTGCTCGGCCGCCGCCTTCCGAGCATCACGCTGGTCTCGAACGAGGTCGGGGAGGGCGTCCATCCGGAGACCGCGATGGGTCTCAGGTTCCGCGATCTCTTGGGCAGCGTGAACCAACGCGTCGCCGCCGCCTGCGACATGGTGGTGCTGATGGTCGCAGGGATCCCGCTCACCGTGAAGACCCCGCCGGTGCGGACGTGACCGAGCTCGCCGGCCTCCTCGGCTCGATCACGGCGCCGGCGCGTGACGGCGAGCGCGCCGCGCGCCGCCACCTCGATAGCCTGACGAAGCCGCCCGGAAGTCTCGGACGGCTCGAGGAGCTCGCGGTGCGCCTGGCGATTCTGAGCGGGCGCGCGCCGTCGGTCGCGCGGCCGGTCATCTTCACGTTCGCCGCCGATCACGGAGTCGTCGTCGAGGGCGTCAGCGCGTACCCGCAGATCGTGACCGCCCAGATGGTCGAGAACTTCATCCGGGGCGGCGCCGCCGTGAACGTCCTCGCGCGACAGGCTGGGGCGCGCGTCGTGGTCGCCGATTTCGGCGTCGCGAGCCCGATCGGCCGGTCCCCGGATCTCGTCGCGTGCCCTCTCGGGCCGGGCACCGCGAATATGGCGGCCGGCCCGGCGATGGGCCGCGCGCAGGCGATCCTGGCGATCGAGACCGGGGCGCGGCTCGCCGCCGAGGCGATCGACGCGGGTGCGGATCTGCTGGCGACGGGTGAGATGGGAATCGGAAACACGACGGCCGCGAGTGCGATCACGGCGGCGATCACCGGCGCACCGGCCGAGCAGGTGACGGGCCGGGGCACCGGCGTCGACGATGCGACGCTCGCCCACAAGATCACCGTCGTCCGTCGGGCGCTCGACGTCAACCGGCCCGACTCGCGCGACGGGCTCGACGTGCTCGCGAAGGTGGGCGGCTTCGAGATCGGCGGGCTCGTCGGTGTGATCCTCGCGGGAGCCGCGCGCCGGGTGCCGGTCGTCCTCGACGGATTCATCGCCGGCGCGGCGGCGCTGCTCGCGGTCACCTTGGCGCCGGCGTCGCGGCACACCCTCTTCGCGTCGCATCGGTCGGCCGAGCGCGGTCACGCGCGGGCGCTCGAGCACCTCGAGCTGGAGCCGTATCTCGACCTCGGGCTGCGCCTGGGCGAGGGGACGGGGGCCGCATTGTTCGTTCACCTCGCCAGGGCCGCCGCCCTCGTCTGGGGCGAGATGGCGACCTTCAAGGATGCCGGCGTGAGTACATCGGAGGGGGCCTCGACGGCCCCCTCCGAAGCCTCCCCCGAGAAGGAGATTGCGCCGGCGAAGCCGGCGCTCGAAGAGCGGCCATGACCGCACGCGTGCAGATTGTTGCCGCGATCGCCATGTGGCTCCTGGCCTCGGTGTTTCCGGCCGAGGCCTACACGACGCGCGACATGCTCGGCCGCGACGTGACGCTCGCGTCGCCGCCCCGCCGCATCGTGTCGCTGGTCCCCAGCGTGACCGAGATTCTCTATGCGCTGAGCGCGGAGTCCGCGCTGGTCGGCGTCACCGATTTTTGCGACTTCCCGCCGGAGGCCCGGAGCCGGCCGAAGGTCGGCGGCATGGTCTCGCCGAGCCTCGAGGCGATCGTCGCGCTCCGGCCCGATCTGGTGATCGCCACAAACGAAGGCACGCGCGAGGACACCTTCACCCAGCTCTCGCGCGTCGGCGTGCCGGTCTACCTCGTGGCGGCGCACCACGTGGCCGATGCGACGTCGCTCATGCGGCGACTCGGCGAGCTGACGAGCCGCGAAAACAACGCCGGGCCGCTGGTCGCGCGCCTCGAGCAGCGGATCGACGCCGTCAGGAAGGCCGTGCAGCCGTACGGCCGCCCGCGCGTTCTTTACGTGCTCTGGCCCGAGCCGCTCATCGTGCCCGGCCGCGAGGCGATCGTGACCGAGCTGATCCAGCTGGCTGGCGGTCAGTCCCTCACGGCCGAGGACGCCGATGCCTGGCCGCGCTACAGCCTCGAAGCCGCGGTGGCCAAGAGCCCGGAAGTGATCCTCCTCGCCAACCACGGCGCCGGCACCGGCGCGGTGTCGCTGGAAAAATGGCAGCGTCTGGCCTCCCTGCCGGCCGTCAAGGCCGGCCGCCTGATCTCGGTGAACGGTGACCTCTTGCATCGTTACGGGCCGCGCTTCGTGGACGGCCTCGAGCATCTCGCGCGCGCGATCCACCCTGAGGCCTTCCGGTGAGCCCAGGGCGACGTCTGGCGCTGGTGCTGAGCGGTCTCACGGGAGTGCTGGCGCTCGCCGCGGCCGGAGCACTCTTTCTCGGCAGCGCTCAGCTTCCGCCGGCCGCCGTCATCTCGGCGGTGACGGGGCACGCCGCGCCGGAGTCCGTCGAGCGGGTCGTCACCCTGTCGATCCGTCTACCTCGGATCGCCGCGGCCGTGCTCGCCGGCGGGGCGCTCGCGGTCGCCGGCGCCGCGTTCCAGGCGCTCACGCGCAACCCGCTCGCCGAGCCGTCGGTGCTCGGCATCTCGGCCGGCGCCGCGTTCGGTGTCGTCATCGGGCAGAGCTTCGGTCTCGGCCTGAGCCTTCGCGAGGCGGTGGGCCTCACGGCGTTCGCGTTCGCGGGCGCGCTCGTCGCCGCCGGCGCCGTGTACCTGATCGCCGCGGTCGGCCGCGGGCTCTCGATCCAGACCCTGCTGCTGGCCGGCGTCATCGTGGGGATCTTCTTCTCGGCGGCGATCACGGTCGTGATCTCGCTGCTCGATTTCAACCGGCTCGGCGGCGTCGTGCACTGGCTCCTCGGCAACCTCGCTCCGATCCCGCCCGGCGCGCTCGGTCTGTTCGCGGTGCTGGCGGCGCTCGGCTTCGCGCTCGTGGTGACCCACGCGCGCGAGCTCAACCTGATGGCGCTGGGCGAGGAGGCGCTGCTCCAGCTCGGCGTCGCGGCCGATCGACTCAAGCTGACGATCTTCCTCGGCGCCGCGCTCTTGACGGCGAGCGTGGTCGCGTTCGTTGGCCCCATCGGCTTCGTCGGCCTCATCGTCCCGCACGTGCTGCGCATCCTCCTGGGCTCGGACAACCGCGTGCTGGTCCCTGCGGCCCTTGTCGGCGGCGGCATTTTCCTCCTGCTCGCCGACACCTTGGCCCGCAGCGTCGTCGCCCCGGCCGAGCTCTCGGTCGGCGTGATCACCTCCTTCTGCGGCGCCCCGTTTTTCATCTACCTCCTCCGCACCCGCTACCGCGCCAACCTCTGACCCCAATGCCGACGCTCCATACGACGACGCGCATGGCATCAAGCTTGCGAACCGACCCGGCTGCGCCACGAGATCTCACGAGGCGAGGGAACCGCGGACGACGCGCGCCCAGATGGAGCCCAGCCGCCGCGCAGCAGCGCAGGCGTGCCGCGTGGTCGAACGACCCCTCCCTCGCCCCGGCCCCCCGCCCCCGTGCCTCACGCAAGATCGGAGACGAATGGCGCTCGTAGAGTTCAGCGACGTGAGCTTCGCGTACGAAGCGCCGGCGGAGCGCGGAGCGCGACCGTTTGCGCTCCGCGACGTATCCTTTGCGATCACGCCAGGCGAGATCATCGGCGTGATCGGGCCGAACAGCTCCGGCAAGACGACCTTGATTCGCCTGCTGACGCGGGTCCACGAGCCGGCGTCGGGCGAGATTCGCCTGGAGGGCGTACCGATCGGGCGGATGTCTCGCACGGATCTGGCCCGCCGGGTCGCGGTCGTGCCGCAGGGCATGCTGCCGCAGTTTCCGTTCACGGTCGGCGAGCTCGCGCTGATGGGGCGCTATCCGCACGACCCGGGCCGGTACTTCGAAAGCCCTGGTGACCGAGCCATCGCGCGCGACGCGATGGAGGCGACCGGGGTGCTCGAGCTCGCTGATTCGCCGATCGAGCACCTGAGCGGCGGCGAGCGCCAGCGCGCCGTCATCGCGCGCGCGCTGGCCCAGGAGCCTCAGCTGCTGGTCCTCGACGAGCCCACCGCGCACCTCGACCTGCGCTATCAGGTCGAGGCGGCGGCGCTTCTGCGCCGGTTGAACCGCGAGCGCGGCATGACGGTCCTGCTCGTCTCTCACGATCTCAATCTGGCCGCCGAGGTGTGCGATCGGCTCCTGTTGCTGAACGGTGGCCGCCCGACCGCGATCGGGCCGCCCGAGGCGGTGCTCGACGAGGCGCTGCTCGCCTCGGTCTTTGGCTGCGCCGTGATCGTCGACAAGAACGAGGTGACCGGCCGTCCCATCGTGCGCCTCACCTGGCGGACCGATTCGGCCGAGGTGGAGACTGGCCGCCGCCCCTCGGTGCACCCCGGTGGGAAGGAGTGAGAGAGCCGAGGTAGCCCTTCGAGAATTCGCCCGGGATCAAGGGAAGCCGGTGAGGCTGCACGTGGCCGATGCCGGCACGGACCCGCCACTGTGAGTGGGGAGCAAGCGCCCGGAAGTCGCCACTATCCGCGACGACGCGGACGGGAAGGCTGGGCGCGCGCGGTGATCCACGAGTCAGGAGACCTGTTCCGGGCGATCGCTTCCAATCCTTTCGAGGAAGAAGGAGTGAAGCCCATGTTCTGGATCGTTCGCCTGCTGTTCCTATTCGGTGTGCTGTTCCCCGCCGGGATGCCGGCGGCGCAGGAACCGCCGCAGCCGCCGCAGCGAGACCTCGACCCCGTCGTGATCACCGCGACGAAGCTCGAAACACGCGCCGAGCAGCTCGGCGCCTCCGTAACGGTCGTGCCCGGCGACGACGTGCAGCGATATCACTACGAGTCCGTGGAAGACATCCTGCGCACCGTGCCCGGCGTCGACATCCGCCGTTCTGGCAGCTACGGCAAGATCACCAACATCAGCATCCGCGGCGCCAACGCCAATCAGGTGCAGGTGCTCGTGGACGGCGTTCGAGTGAAGAGTCCGACGACCGGACAGGTCGATCTCTCCGACATCTCTCCGGATCTAATCGAGCGGATCGAGGTGATCCGCGGGCCTCAGTCGACTCTCTACGGCGCCGACGCGATCGGCGGCGTCGTCAACATCATCACGAGGAAGGGCAAGGGGCCGTTCTCGGCCACCGCCGAGGGCGGCATCGGCAACTACGATACCTACACGGGTCGGGGATGGTTCGGCGGCGTCTATTCGCTCCTGGACTATTCGGGGTCGATTTCACATTTCGAGTCGAACGGACAGTTCCAGAACGACGACTCGAACAAGAACGCGGTGAATCTGCGGGTGGGGCTCACGCTGCCGTGGGACAGCTCGGTCGCCTTCACCCTGCGCTGGGACCGGAACGAGACCGGCCTGCCGGTGAAGTTCCTCAACTCGCCGCCGTTCGTCCTGCCTTCGGAGCCGGTGATCGACTCCAACAATCGTCAGACCAGCGAGACGTGGGTGATGGCGCTCGCCGGCCACACCAAGCCCCTGGAGTGGTGGGAGGTCGACGTGCGCGGCGGTCGCTACAAGAACAAGACGACCTTCGTCGATCTTCCGGATCAGGCCGAGGTATGCCCGTTCCTGCCGTTTGCGTCCTGTGAGTTTCCCAGCCGCTTCGTCGTCGACCGCTGGGAGGCCGAGCTGCTGAACCACTTTCACATCGGCAAGTGGTCCACCACGACTATCGGCGGCGAATACCGCACCGAGAGCGGCAACGCGCAAGGCAGCACGCCCTTCGACGCCAGCAGCCATACCTGGTCGGGCCTGTTCGAGCAGACGTTTCGATTCTGGGACCGCCTCTTCATGTCGGCGGGCTTTCGCGTCGAGGACAACAGCGTCTACGGCACCCACTGGACGGAGCGTGGCTCGCTTTCGTACGTGATCCGCGAGTGGGGCACGAGGATCCACGGCGGCGCCGGCTCCGGCTTCCGCGCGCCCACCTTCAACGATCTGTTCTTTCCGGGGTTCTCCGATCCGACCCTGAAGCCCGAGACGAGCTTCTCGTGGGAGGTCGGCGTCGACCAGAAGCTCTGGAAGGATCGGATCCGCCTCGGGCTGACGTACTTCAACAACAAGTTCACGAACCTGATCAGCATCATCCCCACCGACACACCGCCGTTCGTGAAGGGCGTCAACGTCGGCGAGGCGCGCGCCGAGGGTTTCGAGCTCACCTCGGCCGTCGACATCCTGGAGAACCTCACGGCGTGGCTCAACTACACCTACACGGACTCGGAGAATCTCCAGACCCACCGCCTGCTGCCGCGCGAGCCGTACGATCGGCTGAATTTCGGCATGAACTGGCGCCCGATTCCGCGCCTGGAGCTCTTCGCGGACGCGCAGTGGGTGAGCAAGCAGCTCGAGCCCATCTCCGGCGGCTTGTGGCTGTGGAACGGTAGCTACACGGTGGTGAACGCCGGCGCTACGTATCGGCTGTTCCAGCGCTTCGCGTTCATCCAGGGCGTCGATCTCTGGACCCGCATCCAGAACCTCACGAATCAGCACTACTCGGAGGTGCACGGCTTTCCGGCGCTGGGAATCAACGCGCTGGCCGGGCTTCGCGTGACGTTCTAGACTTTGTCGCGCCGGGCCGGACGGCGCCCACGGCGTCGCTGGCCCGGGCTTCTACAACAAACCGAACAAACAGAAAGGAGCGCGCCGCAGACCGCCGAGAGGCTGGGCCCAGCGGCCGAGGCGCATGGGGGAACGATGATCGACGGAGTCGAGCTCGCGGTCGACCGCGAGGCGGTCGTCGTCACGGCGCGCGAGCCGATGACGGTCGTGTCGTCGGCATTCGTCCGCGGCGGGTTCGCCGAGGCGCGCGCGATCGTGAATCTCCACGTCCGGAAGAACATCCCGGAGGCGGAGACGGACGGGATGCTGTCGCGCTTCGTCGAGCGACGCGAGATCCAGGGGCCGTGGGTCGGCCTGCTCACGTCCGCGTGGACGGAGAAGGCGGTCGTCGCCGAGGTTGCAGGATCCGGATTGACCGCGCTCGCGGTCGTGACGGTCGGGCTATCGAACCGCATCGCGGCCGGACAAACCCCGCTCGGCGTCTGGGCGCCGTCGACGATCAACTCGATCGTCGTGGTGGACGGCGCTGCCGAGTCGGCGGCGCTCGTCAACGCGGTCATGACCGTCACGGAGGTCAAGACGTCCTTGCTCGCGTCGCTCGACTTCCGGTGTGACGACGGCCGCATTGCCAGCGGCACGTCGACCGACGCCGTGGTCGTGGCCACGACCGGGCGGGGGCCGCAGTGCCGCTTCGGCGGTCCGATCAGCGACTTCGGCTGGGTGGTCGCCCGCGCCAGCCGCGAGGCGCTCGGCGTCGGGATCCGGCGGTGGATGGCGGAACATCGGTGATCCAGCGGCTTCCGTTGGTCACCCTGCTCGCATCGCTCGCCGCGCACGGTGGGGTGGTTGCGATTCTGTTCTTTCTGGTCTCGGGCGAAACGCATCCCGGCGTGCTCTTCATCGACCTCGAGACGTTGTCCGAGCACGCCGCGCCGGTGGCCGGCGTGGAGCCCAGCCCGACCCCCGCCGGCGGCGCAAAGCGCGGGGCGTCCGGCTCGCCTCGCCCGGCGGGACGCGCAGCCGACCGCTCTGGACCCCCGAGCGCGCCCTCCACTGCGCTACCGTCGCCCGTCGCCCCCGCGTCGCCGGAGCTCGTGCCCTCCAAGGAGCGGGAGGCTGCGACCGCACCGCCAGAAGTCCCGCGCCAGCCGGAGCCCGCTGTCGTGCCGCCGCGCGAGGCCGCTTCCGAGATTGCGTCGCGCAGCGAGGTCAGCACGCCGGCCTCGGAGCCGCGCGCGAGTCCACCAAGCGCGGGCGGCGAGAATGCTGCGTCGTCGCCCGAGACGGTCGGAGGCCCGCGTGGCGCCGCGGGCCAGGGCACGGCCGGCGCGGGGAGCCCGGGCGGCGGCGCGAGTGGAGGGGGCGGCAACGCGGTCGCGTCTGGCGGCCCGGCGGGCGGCACGCCCGGCGCCGAGTACGGAAGCTATCTGGCCCAGATGAGGCGTCGCCTGATGGAAGCGCTCCGATATCCGCCGCCCGCGCGCAGTCGCGGGCTCAGCGGGACCGTGCTCCTGGACATCTCGATCGAGTCGAGCGGCGCCATCGCCAACGTCTCGGTCACGCGCTCGTCATCGCATCCGCTGCTCGACGAGGCTGCGCTCGAGGCCGCGAGGAGCCTCTCTCCGCAGCCCTTCCCCAAGGGTCTCGCGCCCCGGCCGTTGAGGGTCCGGCTGCCGGTTGTCTTCGACCTGCAGTAGTATGCGGGCATGCCCGAACGACCCGTGGTCGAGCATGGCCTCGACGGAACGACGACCGAGTACAACGACATGCCGGTCGCGGGCGACGGCGTGGAGCAACTGCTCGTGCGCCTCTTCACCGAGCACTGGGCCGACGTCACCGTAGGACCGCTGATCGAGGGCGCCGCCTACGAGATCCAGTTCGCCGCGCCGCCGAAGGTGAGCGTCCTCGACGGCTACCTGACCGTCGACACGGGCGCCTGGCACTTCCACCTCTGCGTCAACGACCATCGCGGCACCCGCAGCGCCGAGCTCGCGCGAATCCGGCGCGTCGCCCGCGCGGCGTTCTTCAAGACCGAAGGCGGCTCGTGCGCGCCGGCGACGTGGGGGCTCAGGCTCTGGAACGGCCGGGACGAGCAGATGATCACGATCCTGTTCCCGAATCCTCACTTCGACGAGAAGTGGCAGCGCCTCCGCGAGCCCCGCTGGGAGAAGACGGAGCTCTGGCAAGAGCTCCGGCAGCGATACGCGGGCGGCTGATCGTTGCGCGGAGCGGTCCCGCGCCTCGTCGCGCTGTGCATGGGCGTGATGGCCGCTGCGCCCGTCGGGGCGGGAGCCGAGTCCGAGTCCGAGCGCATCCAGACCGATCGCCCCAGCGTCTCGACGAGCGCCAGCACCGTGCAGCCCGGGGCCTTTCAGATCGAGAGCGGCGCCACGTACTCACGCACGAGTGTCGGCGGGAGCGCCGCCGACAAGCAATTCACGCTCGAGCTCACATTGCGGGCCGGCGTCACGGAGCGGTTGGAGGTCCGGCTCGAAGGCGAGCCTCTTGTCGTGACGAGAAACGAGCATGACGACACGAGCGTCGGCAATCTCACGCTCGACGCGAAATACCGCTTTCTCGACGGGCGGGAGGACAGCTGGCAGCCCTCGCTCGGCGTCCTGCCGTTCGTCACGTTCCTGGTCAGCAACGCGTCGCACGCGGCCAATGTCCCGGCCTTCGGCCTCCTCGGTCTCGCGAGCTTCGATTTTCCTTTGGGGTTGAGCCTGGACGTGAACTTCGGCGTGGGCGGCACGGAGCATCACCCGAAAGGCTATATGGCTCAGGGCTTCGCCTCGGCGGCCCTCTCGCTGGACATCGGCGCGCGGTGGTCGAGCTTCGCCGAGGTGTTCTACAACTCGGCGCAGGAACCGGGCGCGCGCGATTCGGTGGGATTCGACGCCGGCGTCCAATTCTTCCTGACCCGGCTGATTGCGCTCGACGCGGCCGCGCAGACCTCGCTCACAGGGCCCGGACCCGACTATCTATTTCGCACAGGAATGAGCGTCCGGTTCGGGCGATGAGCGCCGCCCCGTGCCTCATGGTGCAAGGCACCGCCTCCGGAGTCGGCAAGAGCCTGCTCGCCGCGGCGTTCTGTCGGATCTTCGCCCGCGCCGGCTATCGAGTCGCGCCGTTCAAATCACAGAATATGGCGCTGAACGCCGCCGTCACGCTCGACGGTGGCGAGATCGGTCGGGCGCAGGCCGCCCAGGCCGCGGCCGCGGGCATCGAGCCGACCGTCGACATGAACCCCATCTTGTTGAAGCCCGAGCCGGGCTATCGCTCGCAGGTGGTGGTGCGGGGCCGTGCGGTCGCTCGCGCCACGTGGCGCGAGTACCAGGCGATGCAGGCCGAGCTCTTGCCGATCGTGGCCGAGAGCCTCGCGCGGCTTCGCTCGGTCTCGGAACTGGTGATCATCGAGGGCGCGGGGAGCCCGGCCGAGATCAACCTGCGCGACAGCGACATCGTCAACATGACGGTCGCCCGCATGGCCGATGCGCCGGTAGTGCTCGTCGGGGACATCGATCGCGGCGGCGTGTTCGCCGCGCTGCTCGGCACCCTAATGCTCCTGGACCCGGCCGACCGAGCGCGGGTCGGCGGCCTGATCGTCAACCGGTTTCGCGGTGACGCGACGATCTTGACCCCCGGGCTCGCCGAGCTCGGCGCCCGCGCCGGCGTGCCGGTGCTCGGCGTCGTGCGGCATCTCGACCCGAGTCTCGTGCCGGCCGAGGACTCGCTCGATCTGGACGAACGGTCTCGCTGGGGCGCTCCGGGCCTGATCGACGTCGCCGTCGTGCGGCTGCCGCTGATCTCGAACTTCGACGATCTCGAGCCGCTCGCAGCCGAGCCCGGCGTCGGCGTGCGCTTCGTCGAGCGCCCGGACGAGCTGCGCGACGCCGACGTCGTCGTGCTGCCGGGCAGCAAGAGCACGGTCGCCGATCTCCAGTGGCTCTTCGCCACCGGTCTCGCCCGGGCGATCGAGCGCGCGGCGGGCGACGGCCGACCGATCGTCGGGCTCTGCGGCGGCTACCAGATGCTCGGCGAGGCCGTGCACGATCCCAATCGCGTCGAGTCCGATGCGCCGTCCACGCGAGCCCTCGGGCTACTGCCGGTCGTGACGACCTTTGCGCGGGAGAAGACGACGGTCCGCGTCCGGGCCCGCGTGACCGGCACGTGCCAGCTTTTTGCGGGCGCCGCCGGGAGCGACGTCGCAGCCTACGAGATTCACGCCGGGCGAACGACCTCCACCGCGGCGAGCCCGTTCACGATCGTCGAGCGCGGCGGCGCTTCCGTCCACGACGCCGACGGCGCGGTCAGCGCAGCCGGCCATGTCGTCGGCACCTACCTTCACGGTCTTTTCGCGAACGATGCGCTGCGCCGCGCGTTCCTCGAGTCGCTGGCCGATCGCAAGGGCGTGGCGCCCGATCCGCGGTGGGGCACACCGCGCGGCGACCGCTATGAAGAGCTTGCCGACGCCGTGGCGCGCGCGGTGGACATGGCCGCCGTGGCCAAGCTCGCGGGGCTCTCATTTCCCAGACGCTGAGCCCCGAAGTTGCGAAGCCCGTCGTCCTGCTCATCGCTCTGGCGATCGACCTCGCGCTCGGCGATCCGCCGAACCGCTACCATCCCGTCGCGTGGCTCGGCCGTTTGCTCGCGGCCGGCCAGCGATGGCTCTGCCGCGGCTCGCCCGTGCGTCTCCTGATCTCGGGCGCCGCGCTCGCCCTCGGCGTGACCGGTCTGGCGGGTTGGGCCGGCGCCTATGTGTCCGAGCTTGCCGCCCGCCTGGGATACGCGGGGCTCGTGCTGGAAGCCCTTGCGCTCACGTGCCTGCTCTCGGTCAGAGGCCTCGTCGAGGCGGCTCGCGAGGTGGCACGGTATCTCGGCGGAGGAGACCTCGCGGCCGCGCGTCGCGCGGTGGGATATCACCTGGTCAGCCGCCCCACCGCGGAGCTCGACGAGGGACACGTGGCCTCGGCGACCATCGAATCCGTCGCCGAGAACCTGACCGACAGCGTGATCGCGCCCGCGTTCTTCTTTCTCGTCGGTGGGCTCGCCGCCGCCGCGATGTACCGGGTCGTCAACACGGCGGACGCGATGTTCGGATATCGTCTCGGGCCGCTCGAGTATTTTGGCAAGGTCGCGGCGCGGCTCGACGATCTTCTGAACCTCATTCCGGCTCGTCTGGCCGGGCTCAGTCTCGTCGTGGGCGCCGGTCCGGCAGGGGAGAGCACGAGAGGAGCGCTCGCGTGCTTGTGGCGCGATCGTCGCCGGACCGCGAGCCCCAACGCCGGCTGGACGATGGCCGCGATGGCGGGCGCGCTCGGCGTGACGCTCGAGAAGCCGGGCGCCTATCGTCTAGGCGCTGGCGCGCTTCCGATCTCTGCCGACATCGCGCGATCGCTGCGGCTGCTGAGGACCGCGATCTGCGTGAGCCTCGGTGTCCTGCTCGCCGTCTCCCTCGCGGGAACGCTGCGCGGGGAGCGCCCTCTAGAGCAGGACAAACGCGCCATGTTGATAAAGACTTTCAGGACACCGGCTGAGACTCTGCGCTAGGCGGCTCACGGCTCGCCTCGGTGCGCTGCCGTGACGGACATCGCCCGAGCCGCAGGCTTTCCAGGGGCGCCGCGTCGTGATGGGCCATGAGCCGCAAGGCGAGGGCGATGCGTGTCGAGGGCGATCGTTCGGTACGGATCGCGGCCCCGCCAGCCCGGGGCGGGTGCTGCGGTTAGCGCATCTCCATCTCTCGCCAAGTCTTCGGTCGGAGCGACGTGCTCCGCGGACAGACTGTCGACTGCTCGGCGCTCGGGAGCGTTATGCGCTCGTCGATGCGAATGCCGTGGCGTCCTGCCAGAGCGTGCGCGTCGGCGGCGTGTCGTTACGAGGCGGCAGCGCGGGCGATGAGCGCGCGCATGTCTCCCGCGACCGCACACGCGATTTCCATCGCCTCCGATGTGCGTCTCCACGCACCCACGCGAGCCGACGCGCAGCTTCAGAAGCTCGCCACACGCGCGACGCCGGCGCGTGGCACGCGATGCGCGGTCTCGCGGCCCGGAGGCGTCGCCTCGCGCCCCGATTTTTCTTCGTCACGACGTGGCGGCACGCAGGTACCCTGATGCGCAGGTGCAACTGACCGATCGGTTGACGAGTGGTGTTCGCGCGGCGCTCGCGAAGGCGGGGCTGCCCGAGCCCGAAGAATGCGCGTGGGAAGTGCCGCGGCAGGCGGAGCACGGCGACTACGCGACCAACGCGCCCATGGTCCTCGCGCGCGCGGCGAAGCGCGCGCCCCGTCAGATCGCCGATCTCGTCGTGAAGAACTTTCCGCCGATGGCCGAGGTCGAGCGGCTCGAGGTCGCCGGCCCCGGCTTCCTCAACGTATTCCTGACGCCGAGCTGGTGCGCCGGCGCGCTGCGCGAGATCCTCGCCGCCGGCGCCGACTACGGCCGCGGCGCGAGCCACGCCGGTCAGCGCATTCTCCTCGAGTTCGTCTCCGCGAATCCCACGGGCCCGCTGGTCATCGTCAACGCGCGCGCGGCCGCGATCGGCGACGCGCTCGCGCGGCTCCTGCGCGCTGAGGGCGCGCGCGTCACGACCGAGTTCTACGTCAACGACGCCGGTAACCAGTTCGAGGCGCTCGCGCGCTCCTTCGAGGCGCGCGTGAAGCAAGAGTTCGGTGAGCCGGCGAGCCTGCCGGAGAACGGCTATCCCGGGGAGTACCTCGTCGATCTCGCCCGGACGTATCGCGCCGAGGGTGGCACGCTGCTCAGCGACGTGCCCGAGCGCGAGCGCCTCGAGCGCTTCGGCCGCTACGCGGTCGCCCACATGGTGGAGGCACAGCGCCGCATCCTCGTCGAGTACGGCGTCGAGTTCGACGTCTGGTCGTCCGAGCAGCGCGACGTGCGCGACAAGCGGCTTCCCGAGAAGGTGCTGGAGGAGTTCAAGGCGCGCGGTCTCAGCTACGACCGGGACGGCGCGCTCTGGTTCCGGTCCTCGGAGAGCGACGAGGCCGGCGACGACAAGGACCGCGTGCTGCGCCGCTCGAGCGGCGAGCCGACCTACTTCGCGGTCGACATCGCCTATCACGAGCACGTGAAGTTCGCCGCGGCCGACCGCCTGATCAACCTGCTCGGCCCCGACCACCACGGCTACGTGGCGCGGATGAAGGCAGCGATGCAGGCGCTCGGGCACCCGCCGGAGAGCTTCGAGGTGATGATCGTGCAGCTGGTGACCCTGCTGCGCGACGGGCAGCCCGTGCGCATGTCGAAGCGCCGGGGTGAGTTCGTCTTGATGGACGAGCTCCTCGAGGAGGTCGGCCGCGATGCCGCCCGCTTCACGTTCCTCACGCGCCGGCACGACAGCCCGCTCGAGTTCGATCTGGCGGTCGCCACCCGGCAGTCGAGCGACAACCCCGTCTATTACGTCCAGTACGCGCACGCGCGCATTCGCTCGATCTTCCGTCAGGCGGCGGAACAGGGCCTCGTGGTCCCACGCCTCACCGACGTCGATACGAGTCCGCTCGTCGAGCCGGCGGACCTGGCCTTGATCAAGCGCCTCCTGCAGTTCGCCGAGGTCGTCAAGGGGGCGACTGGAGCGCTCGAGCCCCACCGCGTCGCCTACTGGCTGCAGCAGCTCGCCGCCGAGTTCCATGCCTGGTACAAGAACCATCGCGTGATCCAGGACGACGTGCGCCTGATGCACGCGCGGCTGGCTCTCTGCGCCACGGTCGCCGCGGTCATCCGTAACGGCCTGGACCTTCTGGGCGTGAGCGCGCCGGAGAGCATGTGATCGCCGTTCGCGCCGATCGGGAGCGCGGCTGATGGGCAGCGCGCGGGGCCGGCGCGCGCCGAGCCGGCTGGCCTCGACGCTCTTCGTTGTCGGCTGCCTCGGCGTGCTCGGGGCCACGTTCATGGCGGGCGTGATGGCCGGGCGCTTCTGGCCGCGTCAGTCTTCGACGCCGAGCGCCACGGTCGCCAAGGAAAGCGCGCCTGCGCGAGGCGCCGACAGGCCCGCGCGCCCGACGGAGCCCGCTCCCGCGCTGACCTTCTACCAGGACTTGACCGCCCCGCTCACCGCGCCGCCGCCCCCTGCGAAGGCGGCGAAGCCCGGCCGCCTCGAGAAGAGCGACAAGGCCGAGGCGGCGCCGAAGCCCGAGCGCGGCGCGCTGCCCGAGGCGTCCGCGCCGGCGTCGAGCCCGGGCGCGTTCACGATCCAGGTCGGCGCCTACAAGGCGCGCGAGCCGGCCGAGGCGCTGCGCGCGCGGCTGGCCGCCGCGGGCCACGACGCGTACGTGGCCGAGATCGACTCGAGCGGGAGCGTGCGGTACCGCGTGCGGATCGGTTCCTTCGCGACCCGCGAGGCGGCGCAGGCGGCCGCCGACAAGATCGCCGGCGAGCGCAAGCTCTCGGCGTTCGTCACCGCCCGGTGAGATGGCGTCGCCCAGGCCCGGACCCGCGCTGGTCGCCGAGAAGGAGATCGCGGCGCGCGTCGTCGAGCTGGGGCGCGCGATCACGCGCGACTACGCCGGGGCCAATCTCGTGCTGGTCGGTGTCCTGCAGGGCGCGATCCCGTTCATCGCCGATCTCATGCGGGCGCTGCCCCTCGATCTCACCGTCGATTTCCTGCGCGCCTCGAGCTACGGCTCCGGCACGACGTCGTCGCGCGCGGTCCGGCTCGTCGCCGACCTGAGCGTCGACATCGCCAATCGCCACGTGCTGGTCGTCGACGACATCGTCGACACGGGCCACACCTTGGCCGCGCTCAAGCGCGAGCTCGAGGCGCGCGGCCCTCTGAGCGTGCGCACGTGCGTCCTCCTGGACAAGACGAGCCGGCGCGAGACCGACGTGACGGTCGACTACGTCGGATTCACGATCCCGAACGTGTTCGTCGTCGGCTACGGGCTCGACTATGACGGCCTCTACCGCAACCTGCCGTACGTCGCCGCGCTGGACGGGATCTGACGCGCCGCTCCACCTTTGAGGCCGGTGCTATAATGAGCGGGCCAGTATGAACCAGGTCTACAAGAACCTTGCGCTCTGGATGGTGATCGGCCTCATTGTCATCCTCCTGTTCACGGTCTTCCAGGGCGCCCAGCAGAGCGGGCAGGAACAGCCGAACTTCTCGGAGTTCCTGAAGGCCGTCGACCAGGGCCGGGTCGAATCGGTCGTCATCCGTGGCAATCTCGTCCAATACTCGCTCAAGGACTCGGCGCAGACCCAGCGCACCTACATCGTCGAGTACCCCGAGCTGATCAAGACGCTCAAGGAGCGCGGCGTCCGCATCGCGGTGAAGCCGCCTGACTCCAACCCGTGGTACGGCATCCTGCTGCAGTGGGTCCCGATGCTCCTGTTCATCGGTGTCTGGATCTTCTTCATGCGGCAGATGCAGGGCGGCGGCGCCAAGGCGCTCTCCTTCGGCAAGGCGCGGGCGCGGATGATCTCCGAGAAGCAGAACAAGGTCACCTTCCAGGACGTCGCGGGTGTCGACGAGGCCAAGGAAGAGCTGCGCGAGATCATCGACTTCCTGAAGGATCCGCAGAAGTTCCAGAAGCTCGGCGGCAAGATCCCGAAGGGCGTGCTGCTCGTCGGGCCTCCCGGCACCGGCAAGACGCTCCTGGCCAAGGCCATCGCCGGCGAGGCGAACGTGCCGTTCTTCTCGATCTCCGGCTCGGACTTCGTCGAGATGTTCGTGGGCGTCGGCGCCTCGCGGGTGCGCGACCTCTTCGAGCAGGGCAAGAAGCACGCCCCGTGCATCATCTTCATGGACGAGATCGACGCGGTGGGCCGCCACCGCGGCGCCGGTCTGGGCGGCGGCCACGACGAGCGCGAGCAGACCCTGAACCAGCTCCTGGTCGAGATGGACGGCTTCGAGACCAACGAAGGCGTCATCCTGATCGCCGCCACCAACCGGCCCGACGTCCTCGACCCCGCGCTGCTGCGGCCCGGGCGCTTCGATCGGCAGGTGGTCGTGCCGCGGCCCGACGTCAAGGGACGCGAGGAGATCCTGCGCGTGCACGCACGCCGGATCCCGCTGGCGCCGAACGTCGAGCTCAAGGTGCTGGCGCGCGGGACGCCGGGCTTCTCGGGCGCCGACCTGGCGAACCTGGTCAACGAGGCGGCGCTCCTGGCCGCGCGGCAGAACAAGAAGCTCGTCGAGATGTC
>Ga0126369_10001116_pt1 | contig 18363 bp, 14 predicted proteins | sample PanSoiMetaPlot_1_FD_109646 | JGI IMG/M metagenome (GOLD analysis project Ga0126369, IMG submission 109646) | Tropical forest soil microbial communities from Panama - MetaG Plot_1 | ecosystem: Environmental > Terrestrial > Soil > Tropical forest > Bulk soil | place: Panama | collected 2016-02-17 | reverse complement strand
GAGCTTGGTCCGGACAGCGTGGGGATCAGCTGGTTGCCGCTCTACCACGATATGGGACTGATCGGAGCGTGGTTGACGCTGCTGCTGCACGGCGTGCCGCTGGTGGTGATGTCGCCACTGGCGTTTTTGACGCGACCGGAGCGCTGGCTGCAGGCGATGAGCAAACACAAGTGCACGGTAACGGCGGCGCCGAATTTTGCCTACGAGCTTTGCGTGCGAAAGATTTCCGATAAGGCGATGGAAGGCGTGGATCTGAGTTCCATGCGTGTGGTAATGAACGGCGCGGAGCCGGTGAACCCGGAGACCCTGGAACGATTTGCGAAACGGTTTGAGAAATATGGGTTCCGCCGCGGAGCGATGCTGCCAGTGTACGGATTGGCGGAGGCTTCGCTGGGCGTGACTTTCCCGCCGCTTGATCGCGGGCCGCGCGTCGAGCGGGTACAGCGCGAAACATTTACCTCGCAAGGACAAGCGATCCCGGCTTCAGCGGGAGATGAAACCGCCATTGCGTTTGTGTCGGTGGGAAAAACGTTCCCGGGGCACGAAGTGCGCATCGTGGATGAGCGCGGCAACGAAGTGCCGGAAAGAACGGAAGGCTTTTTGTGGTTCCGCGGACCTTCGGCAACCAGCGGCTACTTCGAGAATCCTGAAGCAACCGCCAAGTTGTTGCCGGAGGGCCGAACCGCTGCGGACGGCGGATATCCGTGGCTGAATTCGGGTGACCGCGCATTTCGAGTCGACGGAGAGATTTTCATTACCGGCCGAGTGAAGGACATCATCATCAAGGGCGGCCGGAATTTGTATCCGCATGAAGTAGAAGAGCTGGCGGCTCGTGCGGAAGGGATTCGCAAAGGTTGTGTGGTGGCGTTTGGGTTGAAGGATGCGAATACCGGAACCGAAAAACTCGTGATTGTCGCCGAATCGCGCGAGCAGGACGCGGCGAAGCGTGGGGCGATGGTGGCGGCGATGAACGATGAAGTGACGCGCGGATTGGGGCTGCCGCCGGACCGTGTGGAGTTGATTCCTTCCGGCAGCATTCCGAAAACATCGAGTGGAAAGTTGCGCCGGGACGAGACCAAGCAGCTGTACCTGGCTGGGACGCTTTCGGCAGGACGGCCGCCGGCGTGGGTGCAGATCGCAAAATTGGGGACAGGAACGTTTTTGCGGGAAGCCGCCGAGGCCTTGGGCCGCGGGATCCGGAAGGTTTTCGAGAAGATTTATGGTGTGTATTTCATTGTGGTGTTTTTCCTGTGGATTGTGCCGTCGTGGCTGATTGTGAAGCAGATCAGGGACGAGAAGGCGGCGGGGCGGTTCACGTCGCGGGCCCTGCATGTGCTGTTTGCGCTCGCGGGAATCCGCCTTACCGTGGTGGGCAAGCAGTACATGGACACACCCGGCGCGAAGGTGTACGCGTCGAATCACGCGAGTTACTTCGATGTTCTGCCGGTGATGATGGGGATGGGCGTTACCTACCGGTTTGTGGCGAAGGGCGAAGTGAACCAGATGCCCTTCATCGGCACGTTCTTGAACCAGATGGGACATTTGTCGTTTGACCGGCACGACGCGGGCGCGCGGCTCAAGCAGGTGGATGAGATCGAGGAATGCTTGCGGCAAGGGGATTCCGTGTTTGTGTTTCCGGAAGGGACGTTTACACCGGAAGATGGCGTGCGGCCCTTTCAGTTGGGCGCTTTTCGCGGTGCGGTCGCCACCGGTACGCCCGTGATTCCGGTTTCCCTGAAAGGCACGCGACGATTTCTCCGCGACGGAACGGTTCTGCCGCGGCCAACCGTCGTCACGATTACGCTTTCACCGCCGATTTACCCGGCACCAGAATTTCCGGCCAGCGATCCGCATCATTTGCAGGAGATGGTGCGAATGAGGGATTTGGCGAGAGAAGCAATCGCAAGGTATTCGGGAGAACCTATGCTGTGACCTGGTTACGCGCCAGCTCGCTAGTTCCCTAATCGCAAAGACGGAGGCCCAGCATCACTGGGCCTTTTTTTGTTTGCTTAGTGGTCCAGGGTGTAAATGACGGTGATATGGGTGTCTACCCCGATCGGGCGACCGTCGAGAATGGTCGGACGATAGCGCCATTGGCGAACCGCAGCGAGTGCGGATTGAAAAAAGAAGGGATCGCCGGCGATGACCTCGAGCGATTCGATGGTTCCGTCGGCTCCGATGATGGCATGAAGTTCAACACGACCTTCACGACGCATCTGCATTGCGAGCTTTGGATAATCTGGCTGTACGCGATTGATAAGATGTGCCATTTGCTGAAGTTCGCTGACTTTGCGGCGCTCGGCCGCAGAAGGTTGTACATCGGGAGGAGGAGGAACGGGACCTCGCGTATCTCGACGCGTAAGGCTATCGCGAATGCCTGCGGTCGGCGAAACTCGCGGAATAAGATCGTCGGGGTTTCCATCGGTCTGGCTCGATAGCCCCGCACCGCGGGCGGCAATCGTCACCGGGGTTGTCGACGGCGCGCAGACCTTGCCGCATGGCCGGGGGATAGCGCGTACCGGACCGCTCGGCGCGGAACGATGCGCCTTGCCGATCGGAGCGTAGGGCGGAATCGGCGTGAGACTGGGAGCGGAAAGGCGTTCGCTCTTCCCGAGTAGCGGGTAAAGGACGAGCGCCGCTAGCGCGAGGGCTTGCAGAGCAATGGAGACAGCGACGGCGCGCTGCTTGATGCGGCGCGCCCGCTTTTCCGATTGTGGATCGCCTTCAACCAGGCAACTGCGGAACAAACCAAAGGCGTCGCCGGGTACCGTTGGAGCTTCGGGAGTCATCACACACCTCCGAAAAATTTCCTGCGGGTCGTGGGGTGTATTTGCGACGCCAGCCTTCGGAGGTTGCTGCCGAAGGCCGGCGCCGCGCTCGCAGGGATGTGAGGTGCGCGCGTCCTCTGTGTTGTTGGACACCGCAGCTTAGGACAAGTGCCCGTCACAGACAGGAATCAGAAAGATCAGCGCTGTAGAGGAACCGAAGGAAAAGCCACATGGCTCGGCAAAGGGCGCTCAAGCGACACCCACCAAGCCAACAAGCAAGTAGTGTGTTTGTACTAGCTTGCATTTGTGAGTCAGGTGCGTTGCTCGGTGAGGGTAATGGCTTGGCTACATCCAAACACTAAAGGCGCGCATCCAATCTGGCGGACGTGGATCTCAGAAGGAGTAAGCCGATGGAGAGGCATATACCCGAGGTCGTTGGTGTACGCCGCACGGGCTGGGCAGCCCTGGACCGCGATCCGCAGCAGGACGTAGTCGAATACACTTGTCCTCATTGCGGCGCGAAGGGCCAGAAGAAGGCCCGGCGCGAGCGGACCGAATATCGTTTTACCGACGGTTTTCTGCAAGACTTGCAGGGAGAAGGTGTGCAGTGCCACTTTTGCAGACAATCGCTGCGGGTCGTTCCGGTCGTGTTGCTGCACGACCAAGACGAGAAGAAGCGGTTTGAAGCGATGTTTTCGGAAGATCCGCTGGTACACGCGCAATAATCGCGAGTTTTAGGATGGAAAAAGGGCGCCCGCATCATGGGCGCCCTTTTTGTTTTGTGAGACGAGCGGCCCGAGGCCCTTAGCGCCAGTCGCGGTCGTAGTCGCGACGATGTTCGCGATACTCGTGGCGGAGATGTTGCTGGCGCTCGAACGCTTCCCGGCGTTCGTGGGCCCAATGACGCGCCTGCGAGCTGTACGCGCCGAAGCGCTCGACGGCCTCGCGGTAGCGATATTCGGTGTAGGCGATACGGCGATTGCAGTCGTCCCAGTCGTTGGCGTTTGCGGCGGGGGCACCGGCGGCAAGGAAAAGGCCGAGGGCCGCGGTGGCTAGAGCGGTTTTTCCGACAATAGAGCTAAGGTTGAACCGGAGAAGTTTCATGAGAGCCTCCAGGAGCTTGGCCCGGGCTGGATTCGGGGGTGCGTCCTTGAGGATTCAAACACTTGTTTGGTGAAAAAGGTTGCGCTTCAAAAAGAGGCGTCGAACTTGCAAAGCAAAAGGGCACCTGCCAGAAGTGCCCTTTTGCCGTTTTGAAAAGTGGCCACAAAACTGGCCTTTGCAACGCTAGTGACGATCGTGATCGTGATCGTCCCAGTCGCGCTGATCGTGCCAGCGACGTCCATCTTCATCCCACCAGCGGTGAGAGTGTTCCCAGCAGTAGGAGCGGGCTTCGGCTAGTTCGTGGCGCCAGTGGTCGGCTTGCGAGCTTTGCCAGCCGTGCTTTTCAACCGATTCGTGCAGTTTGTGATCCGCTTTGGCGATGCGCTTCTGGCAGTCGTCGTAGGCGCCCACAGCGGGGGTGGCTGCGAACGAAATTGCCGCTGCCAGCGCGATACCCGCGAGCATGCCGTGGGTTGCATTCAGTTTGGAGCTCATTTTTTCTCCTGATTTTAGGTGGGGACAAACACCGAGACTGTTGAAGGGCAAGGTGCATTACGGCTGGGGAAAGTGCAACGATTTCGCCAAAGCTGCGCGGCTGAAAAGAAAGGGATTAGGCTAGGTCCTAGAACGAAAATTTTTCAATACGCTTGCAGGAATGGATCCACTTGCATGTGATACTTCTCCAGGCCCCTGCGGATTTTTTCGAAGGCTTCATCCACGCCGTCGGCATATTGCAAATTGTCGAAATCTTCCTGGCTGATGGTGCCCCAGCGGACCATGTTTTTGAGTTTCAAAACCTCTTCCCAGTATTTTCGGCCGTAGATCAAAATCAGTGTGTGCTTGGGCATTTTGCCGGTTTGCGCAAGGGTCATCATTTCCCAGAGTTCGTCGAGCGTGCCGAAGCCGCCAGGAAAAACGATGAGCGCTTTGGCAATCTGCGCGAACCACAATTTGCGCATGAAGAAGTAATGGAAATTAAAGCTGAGCTCCGGGCTGATATAAGGATTCGCGAATTGCTCGTGCGGCAACTCAATGGAAAGTCCGATGGATTTTCCTCCCGCTTCATAGGCGCCGCGATTGGCGGCCTCCATGATGCCGGGACCGCCGCCCGAGCAGATGACAAAGCGGCGCGGGCGAGGACCGAGGGAGAGGGACCAAGTGGTGATTTTGTGCGAGAGCTCACGCGCCTGTTCGTAATAGATGGACATCTCCAGGGCGCTTCTGGCGGAGCGCAGTTGTTCGCGATGTTTCTTAATGCGCCTGGCACTCCAGCGGGTGGTTTTCATTTTCTTAAGACGCAGGTATCGGGCGGAGGCAGTTTCTCGGGACTCGATGCGCGCAGAGCCGAACATGACAATGGTGTCGCCGATGCCTTGGTTCTTGAGTTGAACCAGGGGATGGATGTACTCGGCGATAATGCGGATGGGACGCGCCGGCGTGCTAGACATGAACTTGTGGTCTTCGTGGGAAGCCTTTGGGGCATGCTGAGGCTTCAGGCGCTTACTGTCGGGCATGAGTGCATTCTCCAAAAAGTGCGAGATTTGATTGTAGGCAGGGCAAAAGGCTCCGGCAACGCCTTTGGGGCGGAGGGCGTCGAATTGAATACGCTGGGGGACGCGTGAGATTGCGGGGTTTGGGGAAGCAAGTGCACAGACTCGTTCGAGTTGTGGCGCTGTCGGCGCTGGCGTCATCGTGTTGCTGGGCCCAGGCCCCCGACGGACCGATCATTGTCGATCCAACGGTGCCGGTCCAGAAGGGGCCGGATTCGATCAAAGTACGCACGGTGCTGGTGAATGCGCCGGTGACGGTGTTGAATGAAAAGGGAGCGATGGTGCACAACCTGGAAGAGTCGGAGTTCACAATTACCGACAACGGAGTGCCGCAAAAGATCACGCATTTCGATCTGGGAGGAGATCCAATTTCGCTGGTCGTGGTAGTGGAACGGAGCGCCAGGATCGCCTCTGCTCTGCCGAGGATTCGCAAGGCTGGGATCTTGATTTCGCAAACCGTAACCGGGCCAACCGGCGAAGGCGCTGTGGTGGCGTACGACGATTACGTGACGACGCTGCTCGACTTCACCGACAGTGCCGATGAAATGGAAAAAACGCTTTCTACCATGCAGCAAGGCTCGTGGGGAACACGGCTGTTTGACGCGATGTCCAAGGGAGTTGAACTGCTGAGCAGGCGGCCGGAAGTTTCAGACACCGACCTGGGCCACCGCCGGGTGATGCTGGTGATTGGCGAGGCGCACGACTCGGGCAGCGAAGAGAAATTGGGCGAGGTTCTGCGGCGGGCACAACTGGCGAACATCACGATATATGCCGTGGGCATTTCGAGCACCAAGGCGGATTTGAAGCGGAAGCCCGAGTACCAGGCACCCCCGCGCGCCACGCCGGAAGGAACTTTCGGACAGCCACCGCCGCCCGGGACCCCACAAACTCCTACGACAGAAATGCAAGCGCAACAATCGGGCAGTGTCCTAGCAGCGGCCGTGGCGATGGCGGTCTGGGCGGTAATCCATGCAAGGGACGAGGTTACCGCGCATCAACTGGAGATTGCGGCTGCAGCGACAGGCGGCCTGCACGTTTCAACCTGGAAGGACGAAACGATTGAAAAGGTCATCGATGAGATGGGTGGGGAGTTACATTCACAATATACGCTGACCTACACGCCGAGCGGCGAGGTGACAGACGGGTATCACGAGATCAAGGTGACCGTGAAGGAAGAAAAGGAGCGCGGGTTGAAAGTGCGGTCGCGGCCTGGATATTACCTGGGGTCGGGCGAGAATTGACGAGCCGGGGCGAGAGCCGTTAGGCGATAAGCGTCATGAAGCAGGAAAGTCCATTTTCGATCCGGCTGGCGACCGCGGAGGATATTCCGGCGCTGCGGGCTTTAATTGATAGATCGGTGCGGGTGTTGCAGCGGGCGGACTATTCGGAGGAGCAACTGGATGCGGCGCTCGGAACCGCCTACGGCGTAGATACGCAATTGATAGCGGACAAAACCTATTACGCAGTGGATGCCATCGGCGCCGATAAAAACAGAGTGCTGGCCGCCTGCGGTGGATGGAGCATGCGGAAGACTTTGTATGGCAGCGACCATGGACCTAACCGAGACAGCGGGTTGCTGGATCCGGCCAAGGATGCGGCGAAGATTCGGGCCTTTTTCGTTCATCCGGCGTGGGTACGGCGCGGACTTGCTACGCTCATTCTAAAGACTTGCGAAGATGTGGCCTATGCCCGGGGATTCCGGCGGTTCGAGATGGGGGCAACCTTAACCGGCGTGCCCATGTATGCGGCGCGCGGATACGCGGAGATGGAGCGAATCGATGTGCCATTGCCCAATGGCTTGCGCCTGCCGGTGGTCCGAATGGGGAAGACGGTCGAGTAGCAGGGCCGAGCCGGTACCGTATTCAGTTGCTTGCGCTAGCGGGCTCTCCAGCGAGAGAAATCTAAAAGAAAAGCAGCGGCGAAAACTAGCGCGGTCTCTTTGGAGAACGCAACAAGCATCCACACCAGAGCAGCAAAGACATTCCATATCCACCTGCCGGGTTAATCGCTCGTTTCGCTCACGGACCTTCGTCTGCAGCACGGTTTTCCGATCCGGTAGCGTAAGCCGTGTCGACTCCGACAGGATTGTCATCGATCGAGATTAGGCGACTTGCTGCCAGAAGGCGGCTTCACGCGAGGCGAGGAGCGCGTCTTTACGGGCGTTCCAGCGGAGAAAATGGGGTGTGCGGGTGTGCGCCGTGTGGTGTTCGCGGGATTCCCAGACTTCGTGAAAAAGGAACGTGCCGGGATGCTCGACGCTGCGATGCAGGTCGTACTGGATGCAGCCTTCTTCCTTGCGCGAGGGCGTGATGAGCGCGCGGAGTTCGGCTTCGAGCAGGAGATGCTGGCCTTCTTTGGCGCGCATGACCACGACCAGGGTGACCGCGTGTTTGGGCAGCTTGGCGGCAACCGCGCCTCGCAGACGGCGGGCGGCCCGCTTGGCGGGCTTGCGGGATTTTGACTTGGCCATGACGGCGGGGATTGTACTCCAAACGAGGGGAAGAGCAAGCAGGTTTTCCCGGTAGCGCACCGGCCGGCGAACTAGCGACGGCCTGCTCGCCGATTGAAACCCCAAGCGGCCGAGCCATGGGCGCTCGACCGGCGCTACGGGTTGGGAAGAAAGGCCAGGCAGACCGGGCTAGGGACGTTTTCGGTCTTAGAGACTTGGGTTGGGGCGCCCATCGAAGGGTTGATCCGGAAAATGGCGATGCTGTTGGAGTTTTGATTTTCGGCGAGGAGGAATTGACCAGTGGGGTCCAAGGCGAAATGGCGCGGTTCCTGGCCGCCAGTGGAAAGGATAGTGGAGCGAGTGAGCGTTCCCTTCGCTGGATCGACGGAGAAGACAGCGATGGAATCGTGACCTCGGTTGGAGGTGAAGAGCCATTTGCCGGAGGGGTCAAGGACGATCTCAGCGGCTTCCTTGCGACCCGAGAATTCTTCGGGCAGAGCGGAAATTTCCTGGATGAGATGAGGTGTTGCTCCCTCCATCGAAAAGACGCTGACGGCGGAACTCATTTCGCCAAGCACGTAGACAAACTTGTGGTTTTGAGAAAATGCGACATGGCGCGGTCCCGTACCGGCGCTCGGCGCAATGGTCGCCGGGGCCGGCTTGAGCGTACCTTTGCTGGCGTCGAAACTGTAGATCAAGACGCGGTCGAGTCCTAAATCAGAAACATAGAGAAAGCGGTTGTCCGAGGAGGTGCCGACCCAATGTGCGTGCGGGCCTTCCTGGCGTTCTTTGTTGGGGCCGAGGGCGCCTTCGTCTTTCACATTCGCCGTCGGCGCGCCGAGTTTGCCGTCGGGAAGGATCGGAAAGACGGTGACGTTGCCGGAGGTGTAGTTGGCGGCGAAGAGATACTTTCCGGTTTTGTCGAAGGCGAGGTGGCAGGGGTCTTCTCCTCGAGCGGGGAGTTGGTTGAGAAGGACCAGCTTGGCGGCCTTGGCGTCGATGGAAAAGGCGCTGATCATACTCTGCTTGCCGGATTCGTTGGCGGCGTAGGCAAATTTGCCGTCGGGATGAATGACAATCCAAGAGGGATTAACGGATTCGGCGGCCAGACCGCGGGGAATGAGTTTGCCGGTGGCGGGATCGAAATCGAAGGCGTAGATGCCTTTGCTCGAGGTTTTGTCGGTGTAGGTGCCGACGAAAACCAGATACAAGCGATCTCGGACGGGTTCACTGAACGATTTGCCTGCGGAAATCGAAAAAAGAGCGACAGAAAACAGAACGAGCGGAGTGATTCTCATGGGGCAATAGTGTACTGCATGTGACACCCGCAAAGAAAAAGCCGCTTCCTGAGAATCGTTCTTCGCCCCCACGCAGGGAAGCCCGGGCGGGGCGACGCAGACGAGATCTATTTCTTCTCTTCGGCTTCTTCTTCCTGGATGACGGCCGATGCGGCCACAGAATCGTCGTGCTCCAGACGCAGCAAGCGGACTCCTTGTGTCGAGCGGCCGGCTTCGCGGATTTCGCTGGCGTGGACGCGGATGACCTTGCCGTGTTCGGTGATGATCATGACGTCGGACTCTTCGGTGACCTGAAGTGTGGCGACGACCGAGCCGTTACGGTCGGTGGTTTTCATGTTTACGACGCCCTTACCGCCACGCGACGTGATGCGGTACTCGGCAAGAGCGGTGCGCTTGCCGTAGCCCTTTTCGGCGACGGTGAGCATCAGCGTTGTGAGCGAGTCCTTAATGTCCTCGTTGTCGAGCTCTTCAAGATTCTGCGTGGTCTTCTTGCGTTCCTTAGCGATGATTTCGAAGTCGGGCTGCACTGCGTCCATGCTGACGACGTAATCGTCCTTTTCAAGGTCCATGCCGTTGACGCCGCCGGCGTTGCGGCCCATGGCGCGCACTTCGGTTTCACGGAACAGGATGGCCTGGCCTTCGTGGCTGGCCAAGAAGATCATCTGCTTGCCGTCGGTGAGCTTGGCGCCGATTAGTTCATCCTTGTCTTCCAGATTGATGGCGATGATGCCGGTCGAACGTGGATTAGAGAATTCGGTGAGCGCGGACTTTTTCACCGTGCCGTTCTTGGTGGCCATGAAGACAAAGCGGCCTTCTTCTTCGAGGTTTGTGGCGGCAACCAGAGCGGTGAGTTTTTCATCTTCCTGGAATTTCACGAGGCTCGAGATGGCCTTTCCGCGCGTGGCGGCGGCCGCTTCAGGCAGCTCGTAGACCTTGAGCCAGTAGACGCGGCCCTTGGAGGTGAAAAGCAAAATGTAACTGTGCGCCGAGGCGACAAACAGATGCTCGACGAAGTCCTCTTCCTTGGTTTTCGCGCCGATGCGGCCTTTGCCACCGCGCGACTGGTGGCGATAGGTCTCAACCGGAGTTCGCTTGATATAGCCAGCATGGCTCACGGTGATAAGCATGTCGGTATCGGCGATGAGGTCCTCGAGCTTGATCTCGTCGACTTTGTCGACGATTTGCGTGCGGCGGTCGTCGCCGTACGTTTTGTGGATTTCCTTGAGCTCGCCGATGATGACGGACTTGAGCTTCTTTTCGCTGGACAGGATTTCTTCCAGTTCGGCAATACGCTCGCGGATGGACTTCAGTTCCTTTTGGATTTCATCGATCGAAAGCTGGGTGAGGCGGTGGAGTTGCAGTTCGAGGATGGCGTCAATCTGTGGATAACTGAGATTGAGACCGGAACTGCCGCGGCCTGCGGCTTCCACTTCCGGCGCGCCCTGGAAGCGATACTTGCGGCCGTCGAGTTTCACGCCTTCGATCTTTTTGGACTTGCCGTTCTCGGCGATGGTGACGTCCTGCTCGCTGAAATATTTGAACAAGTTTTCTTTGGCATCGGAGCGGCTCGAGCTGCCACGGATGATGCGGATGACGTTGTCAAGATGGTCGAGAGCGACCTGGTAGCCGACCAAGATGTGCTCGCGTTCGCGGGCTTTGCGGAGTTCGAAACGGGAACGGCGGCTGACGACGTCGCGGCGGTGATCGATGAAGAGCCGAATGAATTCGAGCAGGCCCATTTCGCGCGGCTGGCCGCCGACAATGGCGAGCAGGATCATGCCGAAGGATTCCTGCATCTGGGTGTGCTTGAAGAGGTTGTTGAGGATGAGCTGGGACTCTTCGCCGCGTTTCAGTTCGACGACAACGCGCATGCCGTCGCGGTCGCTTTCATCGCGAACATCGGAGATACCTTCGATCTTTTTGTTGGAGACAAGCTCGGCAATACGCTCGATGAGCTTGGCCTTGTTAACCTGATACGGAATTTCGGTGATGACGATGTTTTCACGGTCCTTGCCGATTTCTTCGATGGCGGCCTTGGCGCGCATGGTGAAACTGCCTCGGCCGGATTTGTAGGCCTGCTCGATGCCTTCACGGCCGGCAATGAAGCCGCCAGTCGGAAGATCGGGCCCGGGAACATACTTCATTACTTCCTTGAGAGTGATTTCCGGCTTTTCGATTGTGGCGATGGTAGCGTCGATCACTTCGCGGAGGTTGTGCGGGGGAATGTTGGTGGCCATGCCGACGGCGATCCCGCTGGCGCCGTTGACGAGAAGATTCGGTACGCGCGTGGGAAGAACGGTTGGTTCTTTTTCGGTTTCGTCGAAGTTGGGTATGAAGTCGACGGTTTCTTTCTCGATGTCGGCGAGCAGTTCTTCGGAGATTTTGGCAAGGCGGGCTTCGGTGTACCGCATGGCCGCAGGCATGTCTCCGTCGACCGAGCCGAAGTTTCCCTGGCCGTCCACAAGCGGGTAACGCATGTTGAAGTCCTGTGCCATGCGCACCAGGGCGTCATAGACGGGCGCGTCGCCGTGCGGGTGATACTTGCCCAGGACTTCACCGACGATCTTGGCGCACTTGCGGTAGGCCTTGGTCGAGGTGAGGCCAAGTTCGTACATCCCGAACAGAATGCGGCGATGCACGGGCTTGAGACCGTCGCGGACATCCGGAAGCGCGAGCCCGATGATTACGCTCATGGCGTAGTCGAGATAGGACTTGCGCATGTCGGCTTCGATGTCTACCGGAAGCAGTATGGATTGGTTCTGTTCGTCGGCCATTTGTCCTCTTGCAGTGCCTAGCTATTTCGCGGCTAGTGACTGGTGAAAATCGCTTAGTTCCCTTTTGCGGCGCTCTCGATCACGTAAGCTTTCACGGAATCGAAAGCGTCAGCCGCGTTAGTGAAACGCCGCGGCGCGAAAAACTCTTCCAGCTGCTCCAGAAAGGAATCGCGATCCGCTTCCGTACGGAAGCTGACAGCGACGCCTCTTACGTTATCCGGCGCGGCCGTGGGCGTGGCGCGAAATTCGCTGACGCTCAAGCCGCGGAGACTCGGCAGGGTTGTCCAGCCCAGCTGGTACATCATGCTCGCCGGCCCTGCCCGCGCGCGACAAAGAAAGCCGCCCTGTAATCCAATGTCGGCCCTTTGCTTGCGAGGCCACTCATCAGCAGGACCCGGGAATTGGCCGGCTGCCCGTTCATGGATTAAATGTCGAGGTTGACGACTTCAAGGGCGTTGTCTTCGATGAATTTGCGGCGATCTTCAACATTTTCACCCATGAGCGTTGTGAAGATCTTTTCGGCTTCGACCACGTCTTCAAGTTTGACTTGCAGAAGAGTGCGGGTGTCCGCGTTCATAGTGGTTTCCCAGAGCTGTTCGGGATTCATTTCGCCAAGGCCTTTGAATCGCGTGATGGTGAAGTCTTTCTTGGCGTCTTCCATGACGTAGCTGAGAACGTCGGTGGCCTTTTCCTTGGAAGCCTTGTCTCCATTGCGCGTGATGACGAAAGGCGGCTTGTTGTATTCCTCGATTTGGCGCGCGAGGGCGCGAAGCCGCTTGTATTCAGGAGTTGACGCCAGGGCCCAATTGATTTTCTGGTGGTGTGGCGCGCCAAACTGGATTTCATAGAGGCTGTGCTCTTCGTCGAAGGCGACTTTGCCTTCGAGCTTGAGTTTGGCTTTCTCGACTTCCTTGAGGAGTTTGTCGATCAGCTTCTTTTCCTCGAAATCGGATTTCTTGTCGAGGCCGCTTCCTGCGAGGATCTCGACCAGGCCGGCGTCTTTCAGACGACGCGCGAGCTTCGCGGCGGTAGCTTCGTGCTCCTGGACATTGAGCAGAAAACTTGTGAGGCCCGCGCCTTGTAGCGTGACACCTTCTTTGGCCTTGACGACGTGGTCTTCGGTCGCACGTTTCATCAATTCGCGCGCGAAATCACGTTCGTCGCGAATATAGCGTTCATTCTTGCCGCGTTTCACCCGGTAGAGAGGGGGCTGCGCAATGTAGACGTGGCCGCGTTCCATGAGTTCCTTCATGTGGCGGAAGAAGAAGGTCAGCAGCAGGGTGCGGATGTGCGAGCCGTCGACGTCGGCGTCGGTCATAAGAATGATTTTGTGGTAGCGAAGCTTGCCGGCGTCGAAATCGTCCTTACCAATGCCGGTGCCGAGCGCGGTGATAATGGCACGAATTTCCTCATGGCCGAGCATCTTGTCGTAGCGGGCCTTTTCGACGTTGAGGATTTTGCCTTTGAGGGGAAGGATGGCCTGGTATTTGCGGTCTCGCCCTTGTTTGGCGGAACCACCTGCTGACTCGCCCTCGACCACAAAGAGTTCGCAGCGGGCGGGATCGCGTTCCTGGCAGTCGGCGAGCTTGCCGGGCAGGCCGCTCGAATCGAGCGCTGATTTGCGGCGCGTCAGTTCACGGGCCTTGCGCGCAGCTTCGCGGGCGCGGGCAGCGTCAATGCACTTTCCGATAATGCGGCGGGCGACGGTCGAATGCTTGTCGAACCATTCGCCAAGCTTCTCATTGACGAGCTGCTCGACGTCGCCTTTGATGTCGCTGTTGAGCTTGCCCTTGGTCTGTCCTTCGAATTGTGGCTGCGGCAGACGCACGCTGACGACGGCGACAAGGCCTTCGCGGACGTCGTCGCCGGAGATGGTGACTTCGTCCTTCTGTTCTTTCAGCATTCCGGTGCTGGAGGCGAAGTTGTTGATGGAGCGCGTGAGCGCAGAACGGAATCCGGAAAGGTGCGTACCTCCGTCCACGGTGTTGATGGTGTTGGCGAAGGCAAAGACATTTTCGCCGTAGGTGTCGTTGTACTGCAGGGCGATTTCCATTTCGACATTGCCCTTCTTGCCTTCCATGTAGATCGGGGAATCGTGCAGCGTGCTTTTGCCGCGGTTCAAGTGTTTGACAAATTCGGCAATACCGCCGGTAAAACGGAATTCGGCCGACTTTTCGGTGCGCTCATCGTTGAGCGTAATTTTCAGACCTTTGTTGAGAAAAGCGTACTCGCGAAGGCGCGTGGCCAGCGTGTCGTAGCTGAAGACGGTTTTTTCGAAAATCGTCGGATCCGGATGAAACGTTACCTTGGTGCCGGTCTTGCGGGTTTTTCCCGTCTGCTTGAGTTTGCAGGTGGGTTTGCCTCTTTCGTAGGTCTGTTCCCAGACAGCCCCATCGCGCTGAATTTCGAGTTCAAGCCAATCGGAGAGGGCGTTGACGACCGAAACGCCGACACCATGAAGACCACCAGAAACTTTATAGGTTTCGCTGTCAAATTTGCCGCCGGCATGCAAAACGGTGAGCACAACCTCAGCGGCGGGACGCTTTTCGGTGGCATGCATGTCGACGGGGATGCCGCGGCCGTTGTCTACGACAGTGACCGAGTTGTCAGCGTGAACCGTGACGTTGACCTCGTCAGCGTGGCCAGCCATGGCCTCGTCGACCGAATTGTCCACAACTTCCCAGACCAGGTGGTGAAGACCCATTTCGCCGGTTGAGCCGATGTACATCGCGGGGCGCAGACGAACGGCTTCGAGCCCGCCGAGGACTTTGATGGATTTCGCGTCGTACTGATGTCCGACCTTCCCAGTCACTGTTTCTTTGTCGCCCATTTGGTCTCCTGACGTGCGAAGCCTGCGGCCTTTTGGTCGCGCGAACCGAGTTTCTCCACACCAGGAGAGGTTCGCCGGCGACCACTAAAATCGAATTTGCGAAGCAAGGAAAGGCGTGATGACTGAAATCCGCAACCGTCGCCTTACCCTTTGACTGCGATCCGCGGCCAGATCGAAGCTCGTAGGGTTTCCTGCTTCATCCCATCCCGCGATCCGGGACGTGGCGAAGACTTATGTTCTCCAGGCTGCCGGACCAGCTCCTGGCGCAGAGCTTTGGCGGTCGCGGCCTGGCGGACGTGTCGATTGGGAGGAAAAAACGGCCGATCGACAACCATCAAATTTTACTGGAAATGTGCGGATTTCTCAAGTTTCTCAAGCTAGGTTGTGGATAACTAAAACACTCACAATCAGTAGGTTACGACGCCCTCTGGGCAGGGAGCACGCCCCCGATTTGGCAAGGGAAAATGATCTTGCCCCTACCGGGAACGGGCTGCTTAAAGAGGCGAAAACGTGGCAAAGACGCGTGAAAAACGCCTTCCGAGCCTTTCGCGGTCTGGTTGATTTTGCAGCGAAGACCCCGTTGGAATTTCGGAAAGGATATGGAGGGCAGCAGTCGGAGTGGCCTGCGGAAAGTATGGATTTCAGATACGCATGGGCATGATGACGTAGCGGTAGCGGTAGCTTTCATCGGCGAGCGGACGCATCTGGCCAGCGGACTGTTCGTCTTTGAGCTCGATGCTGATGGGACCTTCGGCCGCCGCAGAAAGAAAGTCGAGCACGTAGCTTGAGTTAAAGCCAATGGCGATGTTTTCGCCTTTGTACTCTTTGTCGATGGTTTCCTTGGCTTCGCCATATTCGGGGCTGGAGGCGGAGATTTCAACGCCTTCCTGGGAGACCGCGAGTTTTACGGCGTGAGAACGCTGGTCGGCGAGTTGTGAAACGCGGCGAACAGCGTCGCTAAACTCACCGCGCTCGAGGACGACGTTTTTGTTGTTTTCGCGCGGGAGAACCGCTTCGTAGTTCGGGAACTGGCCGGTGAGGATACGCGAAATCAGGAGCCGATGGCCAACCTGGAAGAACAGATGGCTTTCGTCTTTGGCGAATTCAAGATGGGCATCGGAGCCTGCGGCGGCGGAAAGTTTTTCGACTTCATCCATGGCTTTCTTTGGGATGAGCACGCGGACTTCGCCGTTCAGGCCTGCGAGTTTTTGATCGGTTTCAGCCAGGGCCAGACGGTGGCCGTCGGTAGCGACCATGGCCAGAGTCTCCGGCTTGAGAATGAGCAAGCCGCCGTTGAGGGTGTAGCGCGATTCCTCCATGGAGATGGCAAACTTTGTCTTGCCGATGAGGCTTTCCAGCACGGCAGCGGGAATTTTCACAAGCGTGTGCGGCATTGCCGGCAACGCGGGGAAGTTTTCCTTGGCCATGCCGACAAGCTTGTATTTCTTTTTATCGCTGACAATTTCAACCCAATGATTGTCGAGGAGTTTGCACTTAATCTCGCCTTCAGGGAGGAGTCGGACCAACTCGAGTAGTTTCTTGGCGGGGATCGTGCCGGCGCCCTCCTTCCTGACCTTGGCTTCGCAGGAGGTGCGGACGCTCAGCTCAAGGTCTGTGGCCGTGATGGTGACGCGGCTGCCCTTGGCTTCAACAAGCAGGTTCGAGAGAATCGGAATGGTGGTCTTGCGTTCCACTACACCTTGCGTGGTAGTGAGCTCGTTGAGCAGAGCGGACTTGCTTACGCTGAATTCCATGAATTGACTTTCCTCACGTGCGGTGCCGGTTGCCGTCATTTGGCATTCCCCCGTAGAAGTGACCCGCTAGCGTACTGTACTCGTTTTTTGGCTAAGTATAAAGTGCGCAGGTACTCGAGAGACTGTGGAAATGAGAGGAATTGAGGATTTCTTGTCGAGGCCTTTTATTTGGCTGGCGAAGAAATTTTCACAGAACCAAGAAACTCACAAAAGCAATCAAATAGAAAATGATCTTTTAGGACTTGTTGTTGTGATGAGTGTTGTGGATTGGTGGAAAAGTGCAAGGACGCGTGATGCGACGGTGTTTTTGCGGCCTGTGTGCGGTGGATTTTTGAGCGGACTTGCGGAAAAACTGGCGGTTGATGACGTGCGGGAGCAAATTCACGCGTCGGGATGCACAAGCCGTCCGCATCTTTCCCACGCGAAGTTCACAGTTTGCTCACAAGGAATTCGGCTGAGGAATGTTTGCATCAGGCACTGAGGAAAGGAAAAATCTCGATGATTTCCACCCAAGGATTGTTCGAAGCGCACTTCACCGTCGCCAATCTTGAGCGATCCATGAAGTTTTACGGCAAAAAACTTGGCCTTGAGTTGGCGACAGAGCTCAGAAAACCTCGCGTGGCGTTTTACTGGCTCGGCGGGCGCGGGAAATCAATGCTCGGGTTGTGGGAGGCGGGGCCGGGACCGCAGCGCATGAGTTTGCATGTGGCGTTCACGGCAAGACTTGAAGACGTGATTGAGGCGCCAAAGTTTCTTCGACGCAAAGGCATTCAGGCATTGGATTTTGCAGAAAGACCGACAAAGCAGGCCGTGGTGATTGCATGGATGCCGGCCGCAGTCGTCTACTTCCATGATCCTGACGACAACTTGCTGGAACTGGCGGCCATGCTTCCTGGCAAACCACGGCCGGAGGCTGGAGTCGTTCCCTGGAACCAGTGGAAGAAGTAGGTGGCCGACCAGCTCGCTTACTGAAGGGCGTCCATCAGACGGGTGATGGTGCGATTGAGTTCCTTGTCGGAACGGCGCAGTTCCTCGATCTTGTTGATCGAATGAAGAACCGTGGTGTGATGTTTGCCGCCGAATTGCCGGCCGATTTCGGGAAGCGAGGCGGTGGTGAGTTGCTTCACGATGTACATGGCCACCTGACGCGGGAAAGCGATGGCGCGGGTGTTGCTCCGAACCTTGAGATCCTGCTCGCGCAGGTTGTAGTGCTCACTGACGCGCTTCTGGATAAGATCGATAGTGACGCGCTTTTCCTGCGAAGCGATGATATTGCGAAGCACCTGCTGCGCGGTCGTCAGAGAGACCACCGTACCGGTAAGCGAAGCATAAGCCATCAACCGGGTTAGTGCACCTTCCAGCTCGCGGACATTCGATTTGATCGCGCGGGCAATGTACTCGGCAACTTCATCGGGCAGGTTGAAGCGGTCGTTTTCCGCCTTTTTCTGAAGGATGGCGATTTTCGTTTCCAGATCGGGCGGCTGAATATCCGCAATCAATCCCCATTCAAATCGAGAGCGAAGTCGTTCCTCAATCGAGTTGATATCCTTCGGCAAACAGTCAGAGGAGATAACGATCTGCTTCTGCTGCTCGTAAAGCGCGTTAAAAGTGTGGAAGAACTCTTCCTGGGTGCGCTCTTTGCCCGCGATGAACTGGATATCGTCGACAAGCAGCACGTCCACGGTGTGGAAGCGGTCGCGGAAGCTGATCATGCGATCGAAACGCAGCGAGTTGATGACCTCGATGGTGAACTTTTCCGCGCTCACATAGCAGAGCCGCGCAGCAGGATTCTTCTTCTTGATCACATGTCCAATCGCATGCATCAAGTGGGTTTTG
>Ga0126369_10001115_pt1 | contig 18374 bp, 7 predicted proteins | sample PanSoiMetaPlot_1_FD_109646 | JGI IMG/M metagenome (GOLD analysis project Ga0126369, IMG submission 109646) | Tropical forest soil microbial communities from Panama - MetaG Plot_1 | ecosystem: Environmental > Terrestrial > Soil > Tropical forest > Bulk soil | place: Panama | collected 2016-02-17 | reverse complement strand
TGCGCAGCTTTTATGTGGCCGCGCTGAACCGGCCCAATCCGCCGTCAGCCGCCGATGCGACCGCCAACATGCCGTCCTTCAGCGAATGGCTGCGCGATACACAGGCCGTGCAGCGGGGTGTAATTGTCGGGCAAGGGAACTGGCAGGCGACACTCGATGCGAATCGGCTGGCATTCATGCAGGACTTTGTGATGCGGGCAGAGTTTGTAGGACTGTATCCGACGACCGACACTCCCACCCAATACATCAACAAGTTGTACAGCCACGCACTGTCACGCACGCCGACATCAACTGAACTGGCAAATGCTTTGACTCTGTTTGGCAGCGCCACGAGCGCCAACGATGCGACCGCGCGCGGCCAGGCGCTGCTGCAAGTGACGCAGGCCTCAGATTTCATCAATCGCGAGCTACCGCGCACGTTCGTGCAGATCGAGTACTTTGGCTACCTGCGGCGGAATCCGAACGACCCGCCTGACACGGACTTCAGCGGTTATAACTTCTGGCTGAACAAATTGATTCTATTCAACAACGATTTCCTGGCGGCCGAGATGGTCAAAGCCTTTCTCAGTTCAGCTGAGTACCGCCGGCGTTTTGGGCCGTAAGAGTGAATCAATAGCGTAGGGTCAAAAAGTCCTGACGGCCGATCGAGCGCGCCAGTGGCTGCGAAGCGAGGTCTGCTGCTAATAAAGGTTGAGCTAGCCGCGGGCTGTTAATATTTCAGCGTTATAAGGACGCTTACCCGAAAGCGTTGATCGACGCCTTGTCGCTGACTGCGTGAGAAAGTCATTGCGTTCCAGCCTGCAATTCTGCGATTCTCGATCAGCATGTTGCCCTTGATGGGCGGCCATCGCAGAATGGTGCACCAGACTCCTGCGATGTGAAATCCCAACCTTCGAGATTTTTCCGAGCATTTCGCTCAACAGGAAACTACCCGTGATGAACACTAAGCTGTCCGTGCCGATCGCAGTTGCCGTGGTTACGATTTCATTCTTCTGCTTGTCAGGGTGTGACAGAATGTCTCACGAACCTACCGTGAGCGCGTCGCAACCAAGTAACCCGCCGCCTGGTGTCGAATCCGTTCCTAATCCAGATCTTTCGATGTCGGTAGAGGATGCTTACGCGGCGATTCCTCATCGCCGGACCGAGATGAACTTTGCCACATCAAAACTCTCGGAGGCGGACCGCAGCTATCTGGCTGTTGCTTTTAGTGTGATCGACCAGTCAATTAGACTTCGCGTCACTGCGTATCGGACATTTTCAGAGTCTCCGGACGCGAATTTGATTTCCGAGATGGATCGGATGATTGTGTTCATGCAGAAAGTCGAACCACCTGCTCGACTATCTGCTTATCACGAACTTCTGATCAGCGCGCTGCGCGACCAACGAGCCTTTTTCGCGGAATGGCAAAGCGCGGGCCCGCAGTTTCAATACGGCAGTCCCGGCACGATTGCTTCACACCCGAAAGTGCAAAGCGCCTCGCAAGCGCTCAGCCACGCATACCAGATTCTAATGAACGAATACTCAGGCGAGGACAGCCATAATCAAGACGCATTTTTTGATTATCACTGCGCGTTGGATTTTCTATAGGACTACACCGCGACGATCGCGACGTTTCAAGTTCACTCGATCAAACAGTTGCTGCCAAACGGGCCGGGCGCGGCGCGCCCTGAATTTTCACCGGCAATTGTGGCGCGCAGCAGACTCTGACCAAGCGCTCGCGGTCGCGCTGCATTTCGGAATCAGTTTTAAGCCAGCCCATGGTTTCTTTAAGGACGCGCGTCGCTTCAGCGTCCGGCGGATCGATGATTCGGTAGTGCATCCATTGGCCCTGACGGCGGGCATCGACTATGCCGGCGCGGCGCAAATACGCCAGATGGCGACTGATTTTCGGTTGGTTCGTCTTCAGGATCTCGACAAAGAAGCAAACACAAACTTCGTCTGCTTGCATCAGGTTGAGCAGCCGCAGCCGAGTGCGATCGCCAAGCGCCCTAAAGAACTGCGCCTTATCAAATGACTTTGTCTTGCGAGTCATAACCACATCCTAACACAGCCAAAAGATATTCGCCTTGACATATATATGAGCAGGGACTAGGCTGCATATATTCGCCTGTGCGTATATGGAAGCAGTGATATAGCGATAGGAGAGGAATCATGTCTACTAATATTGAAGATGCTGTGAAGACACGGTACGGCGCAGTGGCGGTCGCCAATTTGTCTTCGAAAGATGAGGGGGTACACGCGGTGGCTGAGGCCTTTGGCTACTCAGCTGAGGAATTGGCCGCAATACCAGCCGAAGCAAATATGGGTTTGTCGTGCGGTAATCCCACCGCAATGGCAAACCTGCGCGAAGGCGAAGTAGTAGTCGATCTCGGTTCAGGCGGGGGTTTGGACGTCTTTCTCGCGGCGGCAAAAGTCGGACCCGCAGGTAAGGCAATCGGTATCGACATGACGCCCGAAATGATCGAATTGGCGCTGCGTAATGCGGCAAGAGCGAAGGATGGTCAAGGGTACTCGAACGTTGAGTTTCATCTAGCGACAATTGATGAATTGCCCTTGGCCGACAACTCAGTTGATTGCGTAATTAGTAACTGCGTGATCAATCTAGCACCCGATAAGCCTGCAGTGTTTCGAGAAATCGCGCGCGTGCTGAAACCGGGAGGACGTCTGGCCGTGAGTGATATTGCTTTGAAGCAATCGCTGCCACCGGAAGTTGGACAGGACATCATGGCCTACGTGGGCTGCATCGCCGGAGCCATCCTGGTCGAGGATTACAAACGTCAGTTAAGCGACGCCGGCTTCTCTCAGGTGCAGGTGATTGATTCCAACTCGGACCTGAATGCCTATGCCAAGATTGAGAATCAGTCGGGTTGCTGCTCGCCGCCAATGACGCAAATCGCTTCTGAGGCACGCCTATCCTCGGGTGCTTACTCTTGCTGCGCACCATCCCCGGTACGGGAAGAACAACCGCTGAATGCATTGGCAGAATTACTGAGGCGTTACCACGTCAATGACTACGCAGCGAGCGTGAAGGTGTTTGCGATTAAGTGAGTGAACCTGGCCACAGCACGCCTACGCTGATCCGCCGCCTGACAGCGGAGTCAATCGGCACTGCGTTTCTCTTAGCAGCTGTCGTCGGCTCAGGCATCATGGGCGAGCGTCTGGCGAGTGGGAACGTCGCAATTGCTTTGCTCGCCAACACACTCGCCACTGGTGCGGCCTTGGTGGCGTTGATTCTTACCTTCGGGCCGATTTCCGGGGCGCATTTCAATCCCGCCGTAACCGTGGCTGATGCTGCCCAGGGAGGTCTCGCGTGGCGAGAAGTTCCCGTCTATGTAGTGGCACAAATTATTGGAAGCTTCGCGGGTGTCGTGGCAGCACATTTGATGTTTGGCTTGCCTGTGCTATCCGCTTCGCGGCATCCGCGCGCGGGGGCCGCACAGATATTCAGTGAGTTCGTCGCTTCTTTTGGATTGCTTTCTGTTATCTGGGGCTGCGCGCGATTTCGATCTCAGGTTATTCCGTTCGCAGTTGCCGCTTACATCACCTCGGCCTATTGGTTCACGGCGTCGACATCGTTTGCCAATCCGGCAGTAACTCTGGCGCGCTCTTTTAGCGACACGTTTGCAGGGATTCGACCCAACGATGCCCCTGGGTTCATCGTCGCGCAACTTGGCGGAGCGATGACGGCGACGTTGCTTTTCCGCTGGTTAGTGCCGGCGCTTCCAAAGGAGGCCGATGCAGTAATGGTGACGCACGATCATGAATCATAAGAAACGAGTCCTGATTCTTTGCACGGGTAATTCCGCGCGCAGCCAGATGGCGGAGGGTTTTTTGCGGCACGATGCGGGCGATCGCTTTGAAGTGGAAAGCGCCGGAGTAGATCCAACTGCCGTCAAACCGGAAGCTATTAAGGTGATGAGGGAGATTGGAATCGATATCTCAAACCATCGGTCGAAATCAGTGGATGAGTTTACTGCTGAAGAATTCGACTACGTGATTACTGTTTGTGATAACGCAAACGAACAGTGTCCCGTGTTTCCTGGGAATACTGAACGGATTCACTGGAGCTTCGACGATCCAGCAGCCACTGAGGGCGATGAGATCACGAGACTCTCAGTCTTTCGTCGCGTTCGGGGTGAGATATGTCAGCGACTAAAGCAGTGGTTGATGACGAGTTCCAGTGAGTGAATTTTGGGTGTCCGACAGGTGGTCTTATCAAAGCTAAATTAATTGATACACCGTCCCGCAAGCGTCCCGCAGCGACACGCAAATCAGGCAACGCATGTACGGTATGCAACGCAGTCACGTACATCTTTTCTGAGTGATTTTGTAAGTATTGAAAATAAAGGATTCAAGATTCAGATTCCCAAGCTGAGAATAGCGAGTTCGAGCCTCGTCACCCGCTCCAGTTTTCTTAGTACCGCTTCATCCAGGTGGTGAATGAATTTCGGAAAAGCACAACTCTCCAACAGATCGTGAATAGCTTGGCAGGCCGACCCGGCGTTTGACTTGCGCCAGGGGCCACAACTCTTTATTGCTCTCTCGCACGCACACTATTTTCGATTTGAATCGGAGAGAGCGCGCGCGCTCGCTGCGCGGACGCCGCGTCCCGCGAATTGATTAAGCGGACATCGTCCCCCAAACGTGACATAGCCGCCGGGCCACTGGGACTACGGCTTCGCGTTCTTCCGCTTCCACTTCGGTGTTTCGGCCACCTGGCCCTCCGGCGTGACCACGACTTCGGTGTTCTTGTTTCCCCTCACCAGATCCGCCTCGTAACGAATTTTCGGAGTGTCCAGCTTCACAATCTTTCTGTCCTTTATCTCCGCGCGGACCTCGTCTGTCTCAACCTGCAGCAGGCTTCCGCCGGCATTTCGAATCGCCTCCAGCGCCGGCGCCGGAATCGTGCTTGTGGGTACGGGCTTCTCGCGTTCCAGGATCGTACCATCTGCGGCGACGTCCATTTCGCCCTGCCCGTTCCTAAATTCAAAATCATAGACGACGATGCCGTGCTCTTTTTCGACCGCCGACTTGGCAATGGTGCAATCAGGGCATTCGCCTTTGAGCGCCTCGGCGACGGCCGCCGGCAGCTTCGGCTTTTTCGTCCTTCCCGATTTCGACTGGGCGTTGCAAACAGTCGCAAGAACAAGAACTATCAAACTTCCAGAACACAAGAGAGACGCTATGCGGTTCATGGTGGCTCCTAGGATGTTGTTGCTATTTAAGGGCTGCCATTATTAGCTTAATGACGGGTTGTCTTCAACTGTTTTCAACACTCTTGACCTCAATTGTCGCTTCATGAAGTACCTGGACACGATGTCAGTGCCATCACCCGTTATCGGCCAGCGAAAAAAGAATTCGGGCGCCCATCGCGTAGGGCCGGCATTTCCCAAGCAAAACTCGATAATCCGCAAAAAATGAGTAATTCTACTCATATAAATTAAGCGACCTCGCTCACGCGGCGCCGGCTCGCCTTTGCTATAACCCAACCATCGAAATCGGGCGAATCCATGGCCGGATTAGTAATCGTCGACCACAGCCTGGAGATCGCCGTTGTAAAAAACCCCTACGAAAGGAATGCAACTAATAATCAAGATAAAGCTGGAGAGCTTGCCGATTTCGCAGTGTAATTAATGTTTCCCCATTTGATTGTCTATCGTTTCAGTCTTAGTTCGCGTCTCTTTCGATAAATGACGCCCTGAATATCACGCCGCACTGGCGCGCGCGGTCTACTGCCGCGCTCACCCCGCCGGCGACAAAATAGAATGATGCAAAACCGGAGGGCCAGGAAAGGCGCGCGCCGTTGGATGATTATCGCCGCGGCGTGTGTGGCTATCTGCCTGGCCGCGGTCAGCGGTTCGATCATTCCCCGTCGCGGCAAGGCCGCTTCCACCGGAACTTCCGCGCTGTTAACGATCCAGGGCAGCGGCGCAGCCACCACTACGGGCGATTTCGTTTCCTCCAATAATCCGTCCGGAATCAGCGGGCTAAACACCTATTATCGATTCTTCATAGAGGTCCCGCCGGGCTTAGATCGATTGAAAATCGAGATTTTCGATGCCGATGTAGGCGCCGGCGGCATTGGGGAAGCCAACTCCGGCCGCGATCGGTCGAGAAATGAGAGCTTCGATACCTCAGTTCAGTACCACCTGATCGATCCTAACGGAAACGCGCAGACGACCACATTCTCGACGGGCAATGCGACAGGTCCGACCGGTGCAGATAACGGCTGGCTGGCCCTCTATGATTCGACCACCAACACGACAGCGGGCCACTGGGAGTTGCGGGTTGATATGTCGTCGGCGGTGACGAACGGTGACGATATTAATGCCATCGGTATCCGCGCCAGTGACGGCGACCCGACGTCGGGTGGAACCGAACTGAACATTTACGCCGATTCGTACTATCCCATTGGCGTTAATCCACCGCCGGGGGATTTCGACCCCAGCACCTCGCGAACCTATTCGATCTTTCCTTACATTACTTCAGGCTGCAGTTGCTCGAAGAACGATTTCGACTATGACAGCGATAGCAACAACGGCAACAACAATGTCGGCTCACTCACGTTTACCAGCCGGCAGGGTTTCGAGAAAACCTTTGGCAGTTCCGCGCTCTCAGCCAGCAACGCGTGGAGTCGAGGCGTGATTAATGGCTGGAACACTGACAGCCTCGGGCTTGACTATGGTATTTGGACTCTCAGCGCGAAGATCAATTCATATTTCTTGAATGGCTTTCAGAACGGAAATCTGGCGACGCTCTACATGAGTAATGACCAGGCCGCCGCCAATCCGCCCACAACCAATCCGGCCGCAAATTCATTCCGGCTTTATCTGCCGAAAGACTCGGGAGATCCGCCCGACAAGCCCTTTCTCAAGGAGGAAATTATCGGTCCCGCGAACCCACCGGGAGTCGGTCAGACGGAAGAGGTCATCATTTGGATCCAGATGGCGAATCCGAGCGCCTACCCGATCACCTTCTCAGCGACGAATCTGGTGACCGTGCACGTCCCGGGTGGCGGCGCTGTTTTCGATGGCCGCGCGTCAGCCTCAGCGGGTACGATTGTGAGCCAGCCCTCGATCGGAGGCACCGGCGACGTTACCTGGAATCCCGGCACGGTGCCGTCCGGCGGCGTATCCTACATGAGCTACTGGGTGAAGGCGACGGCTACGTCGGCGGGCCAAAGAATACCGGTGACCGGTACTCCCGCGTCCGGCAACGGCACGCGAGCGCAATTTATTGACGAGACGGGGAATACCAACCAGACTCGCGCGCTTTATCATTTTGGGCCGCTCTGCGAGCTGGCGGTGACGCAAGGCTTACTCGCTAACCAGAGGGCTTCAAATTGTTCTTTCGCTTTCTCAAACCCGCCGAACGGTACAGTCGGCACTCCGTACTCTCAAGGAGAACCTCTGAATCCGATCATCACCGGGGGTTCACTTCCGCCGGGCCTGACGCTCGGTGGCGGGTCCATATCGGGTACGCCGACCACCGCCGGGACCTACAAGTTCGACGTCTTGGGGTCAAGTACTGGCTTTCTCTGCGCGGGCAGCGCCGAACTTACCATAATAATTACCCAGACGTACTCGATCGGCGGGCAAATAACTCAGGGCGGGAACGCATTGTCCGGGGTCACCGTGACTCTAAGCGGATCGAGCAGTGCCACGACCACGACCGACGGCAGCGGCAATTATTCGTTCCCGGCACTTAACAAGGGCGGCAACTACACGATCACTCCGTCTTTGACCAACTACACCTTCGCGCCCACTAGCCAGACCTTCAATAATCTTTCTGCCGATCAGACGCAGAATTTCACAGCATGCTTGAACAACGTTACGGTCACGAACAGCAGCGACAGTGGCCAGGGCAGCCTGCGTCAGGCCTTGAGTGACGTATGTAGCGGCGGCGCCATCAACTTCGCGATACCGAGTAACGACACAAACCACACGGGTGGTGTAAACACTATCAAGCTCACCTCCGGTCAGCTGACGATTGCCAAGGACGTCACGATTAAGGGGCCCAACAGCGGAGCGAATACCGATCCGATCGTTGTGAGCGGTAACAATACGAGCCGCGTCCTCAGCATCAGTTCCGGCACAGTCACGCTTGATACGCTGACGATTGCGAACGGCAGGCTCAGCACTGGCAGTAGCGGCGCCGGCATCTCTAATGCCGGGTCGTTGACCATCCTCAGCAGCACGATTTCGGGGAATCAAATCACAGGTGGCAGCAGCACCAACACCGGCGCCGGTATTGCCAACCTCAGTGGCACGTTGACGATGGTAAACAGCACCGTCTCAGGTAACACCAATGGCGGTGGCACTCTTAACCTTGGCGGCGGCCTGTTTGCTACCGGGACCGTGACCATCACCGACAGCACCTTCTCAAACAATACGGTCGACGGTCCCAGCGTGAACGAGGGCGCCGCGATCTTGAGCCAGGGCACGCTGACTCTTACCGGAGTCACCATTGCCGGCAATTCGGCGAACAGTGGTGTCGGCAATAATGGTGGTGGGCTTTTTATTGACCTCGGCACAGCCAGCGCGCGGAATACGATAATCTCCGGGAACACGGCGGCGACTAATCCAAATCTGCGGGGTTCACTCACCTCATCCTTCAACAACCTGATTGATACTCCGGCGGCGCAGTTGAAGCTGGGCCCGCTGGCTAACAACAGTGGGCCGACGCAGACCATGGCTCTGCAAGCCGGCAGTATCGCCATCGAGGGCGGCACGGACGTGACCACGCTGAGTGGCAATGGCGGTTCGATAAACAATTCGCAGACCAGTTTCATCGTTACCAATGCGACGGCGATTCCGTCCGCGATCAGCTTCGTAATCCAGATTGAAAACGAGCAGATGATTGTCACCGGCAAGACGGGCAATCAATTGACGGTGACCCGCCATGCGAACGGCACTACGGCGGCCGCGCACAATGACGGGGTGGGAGTTAATCCGGCATTCGATCAGCGCGGTTCCGGCTTCAAGCGCAAGACACTGGCCGCGGTTGATATCGGCGCGTTTGAGTTGGCGCCGAGTGCGGGCGTGTCGATGAGCGATACGGGCGTCCCCGCGAATGATAACGACGGCACAATGAATGGTGTCGACACGATCAACTCGGCCGCCGCCGTCAGTGCCGTCGCCTTCACCGACGAGGTGTCGAACACGGGGAATTTCACCGATACATTTAACGTCACGGCGACTTCCGGTTCTTTTCCGGGCGGCACGAGCTTCAGTTTCTTCCAGGGCGATGGAGTAACGCCCCTAAGCGATACTAACAGCGACAGCATCCCGGATACCGGACCGCTCGCCGCCGGAGCCAGCTTTACTGTGATTGTGAAAGCCGCGCTGCCGTTCGGGACCACCGGTGGTCCATTTAATGCGACGGCCAAGGCGACCTCAACGACGACCGGCGTGGCAAATGCGGGCGCCAACGGGAGTGTTACTAATCGCGTCGTCAACGTTACACACACCTCCGGCGTCGCGATCAGCGATACGGGCATCGCGGCTAATGATAATGACGGCACGATAAACGGCATTGACACCATCAACAGCGGGCCAGGCCAGAGCGTCTTCTTCACCGACGTGGTAACGAACAACGGTGACGGCAATGACGCGTTTAATGTGAGCGTTCCGTCAAACACGTTTCCGGGCGGAACAACCTTCACCTTCTATAAGACTGACGGCGTGACGCTGCTGACCGACACAACGACAGATACGATTCCCGATACGGGTTCACTGACGGCGGGCAGCAGTTACACCGTGATCGTCAAAGCGAGTTTGCCGGCGTCGGCGATTGGTGGTCCATTTAACGCCACGGTCACGGCGACGTCGACTGCGAGCGGGTATTTCAATCCCGGGGCGAACGCGAGCATGCTCGACCGTCTGGTATCTGTTCCCCAGACTGCTGCCGTCATCATCAGTGATACCGGCGTCCCGGCTAATGATAACGACGGCACGATAAACGGAGTCGACACCGTTAACTCAGTTCAGCACGGCGGCGTCGTTAGTTTTACCGATGTGATTACCAACACCGGAACTGGCGCCGACGCTTTTAATGTTACGGTGCCGTCGAACACCTTCCCCGCCGGTACGATCTTCAGCATTTATCAAAGTGATGGCGTTACGGCGCTGACCGATACAAACGGCGATAATATTCCCGACACCGGATCAACAAACGCTGGAAATGACGCCACGATTGTCGTCAAAGCGGCCCTCCCTCAATCAGCGACCGGTGGCCCATTCAACGCGACCGTGACGGCGACTTCTACTGCTGCGGGCGCGTCGAATGCCGGCGCGAACGGCAGCATGATTGACCGCCTGATTGCCATCGCGCCGTGCCCGAGCACCACCGTGACTACCACGGCGGACAGTGGGCCGGGCAGCCTGCGTGATGTGATCGCGAACGCTTGTGACCAGAGCGCCATTACATTTGACACGGCAACGGGCAACGCATTTGATCCAACATCCGCGCCCCACACCATCACGCTGACTTCCGGCGAATTGGCGATAAGTAAGAGCCTGACCGTAACGGGCCCAGCTGCAAATCAACTGACGATCAGCGGTAACAACGCGAGCCGCGTGTTCGATATTACGGCGGGCACAGTCAACCTCAACGGCTTGACCGTCACCGGTGGAAATAGCGGCGGTATTCGCAACGGTGGGGCCACGCTGATGCTGGCAAACATCGCGGTGAGCGGCAATGCTTCCAGCGGCGCTGATGGTGGCGGCATCTTCAATCAATTTGGAACGCTTACGATCGTCGGCAGCACGTTGAGCAACAACGCTGGCCCGCGTGGCGGTGGCATCCGAACCGATCGTCCGCTGACGATCATCAACAGCACTATCAGCGGCAATTCTGCGTCGCTGAGCGGTGGTGGTATTGCGAACTTAGGCGGTGGGTTGACGCTGATCAATGCAACGGTCACGAACAATACTTCAGACTCGGACGACAACGGCGTTGGTGATGGCGGCGGCGTGTTGACCGATAACGTGAATTTCCTCCTGAAGAACTCGCTCGTGGCCGGGAATTTCAAAGGGACGAGTAGTCCCATAGCCGACGACATTTTCGCCACGGGCGGAGGCGGGACTGACCCCGCGAGTTCATTTAACCTGATTGGCATTGGCGGTGCCGCAGGATTGGCAGACGGTCTGAACCACAACCAGGTGGGTGAGGTGGATGCGAAGCTCGGAGCGCTGGCAAACAACGGCGGCGCAACTATGACCCACGCGTTGCTCGACGGGAGTCCGGCCATTGACGCGGGCGCAGACGTAACCACGCTCACGGGAAATGGAGGCGCGATTGATAACGCCGCTGTGACTTTCGGCTTGGCCGACGGGTCCTGGATACCGGCAGACGATAATTTCCTGATTCAGATCGACAGCGAGCAGATGAGTGTGACCTCAAAGACGGGGAACACACTTACGGTGGTGCGGGGCGCAAATGGCACGACGGCGGCGGCGCACAATGATGGCGCGGGAGTAAATCCTGCATTCGACCAGCGTGGCAGCGGCTTTCCACGCCAGGTGGGCCCGATTGATATTGGCGCGTACGAGCTGGCCTGTACGACGCCGGCGACGCCTTCACCTACGAACGGCGGGCCTTACTGCGAGGGTCAGACAATCCAACTCGGCACTGACGCGGTAGCCAACGCTACGTATTCATGGACCGGACCCGGTGGCTTCACCTCTTCGGATCAGAATCCTACGCGTCCCAATGCCACCAACGCTTTTGCAGGAGTCTATTCAGTCGCCGTCACCTTCGATGGTTGCGCTTCGGCGGCCGGCAACACGACTGTAGTAGTGAATTCATATCCGTCCACGCCCACGATTAGCGCCGACATAAATGGCACAGGGACGCAGGATCAAGCGTGTCCGGAAGAGCCGCTGACACTGCATGCAAATTCCGCCGGAGCCATCTCGTTTCAATGGTACAGCGATAACACGCCCATCGGGGACGGCACGTCGACACTGATCGTCACCACCGCCGGCAATTACAGCGTCGCAGCCACGAACGGCACGTGTGCCGCGCGCTCGGCGACCTATGTAGTACAGAATCCGACGCCGCACACGCCTGTTATCAGCGCGAATGGCCCGACGACTTTGTGTGACGGCGGCAGTGTGGTGCTGCAGTCCGACAGTCCGACGGGAATTCAGTGGTACAAGGACGGCGTGGCGATTTCAGGCGCAAACAGTCAAAACTACACCGCCAATCAAGCGGGAACTTACACGGCGCTGCTCAACGCGCTCGGCTGTCACAGCCAATTCGGCAACGATATCGTGGTCACCGTCAATCCATTGCCGGCGACTCCGACAATCAACGAGGGTGGTCCAACTACCTTCTGTCAGGGCGGCAGCGTTGATCTCAGTTCGAGCAGCGCCAGTGGTAATCAATGGTATCTGAACGGCAATCCAATCGGCGGGGCAATTAATCAGGTTTACAGCGCGACGGCGAGTGGCAACTACACGGTCATCGTGACGGATGGCAATAGTTGTGCGAGCCCAGCTTCAATCGCGAAAACCGTCACCGTCAACCCGCTCCCGCCGACGCCAACGATTACGCCGGGCGGCGCCACAACCTTCTGTCAGGGCGGCAGCGTCGATCTCAGTTCGAGCAGCGCCAGCGGCAATCAGTGGTATCTGAACGGCAATCCAATCGGCGGCGCCACCAATCAGGTTTACAGCGCGACGGCGACTGGCAACTACACCGTCACCGTGACTGATGGCAACGGCTGCAGCTCCACATCTTTGGCCACCGCCGTGACCGTCAATTCAATACCATCAACGCCGACGATCACGGCGAGCGGCCCGACAACATTTTCGAGTGCTGGCTCGGTGACGCTCAACTCCGACAGCGCAACCGGTAACCAGTGGTACTTAAATGGAAACGCCATCGGTGGCGCTACTGACCAGGCCTACGTAGCGAGCGCGGGCGGCGACTACACCGTCATTGTCACGACCAGCGGTTGTAGCAGTTCACCTTCAGCGGCGACAACTGTGACTATCTGTCCCACCTCATCGACGGTCACTAATGCAAATGATAGCGGCCCCGGGAGTTTGCGCGATGTGATTGCCAATGTCTGCGACGGCGCCACGATTACCTTCGATACCGGAGCGGGCCAGGCATTCGATCCGGCCACGGTGCCGCATACGATCACTTTGACGAGTGGCGAGCTGGCGATCACGAAAGGGCTTACGATCAATGGTCCGGGCGCGAACGCTTTGACGATTTCCGGTAATCAGGCGGGCCGGGTCTTCAACATCGGTTCAGGTACGGTGACCATCTCCGGTTTGACTATTACGCAGGGACTGGCGAATGCGTCCGTGGCTCCGGCGAATGCAGGAGGCGGAATCTACAACGCCGGAAATTTGACTCTCGACAGTTGCGTTATCACGAACAACACGTCGGATTTCGCCGGCGGAGGTATCTACAACAACACTGGCGGAGCTTTGACCATCACGAACAGCACGATTTCGGGAAATTCGGCCAACGGCGCGGGCGGCGGTGGCGGTATCGCTGACTTTAACGGCAGCACGCTCAACGTGTCGAATAGCACGATTAGCGGCAACTCGGCGGCTGGCCAGGGCGGCGGCGTGCTCAATCAGAATTCCAACGCAACTTTTGCCAACACCACAATTAGCGGCAACACGGCAGGCACTGACGGCGATGGCGGCGGCCTTGAAAACCAGGCCTCCTCCGCCGGTTCCTCGGTAGCGCGTCTGACTAACTGCACCATCACCAACAACACGGCGAAGCGTGGCAGCGCGATCGTTACCGTCGACCTATCCAACAATGCCGTAAGCGCGGAAACTGCGCTGGGAAATAGTTTGATAGCTGGCAATGCGGGACCGAACTTCTTCGTTTCCGGCACGCACACAATCCTGACCGATCAGGGTAATAATCTTGACAGCGACGGCACCAGCGCGCTCACCAACGGGCTTAATGGTGACCAGATCGGAACCATTGGCTCGCCAATCAACGCTATGCTGGCGCCGCTCGGAAATTACGGCGGTACGACCCAGACGCATGCGTTGCTTCCCGGCAGCCCGGCGCTTGACGTTGGAAATAACACCCTGGCGAACAAAGCCGGGTTAACAAACGATCAAAGAGGAACGGGATTTAATCGGATCGTCAACACCACCGTCGACATTGGCGCTTTCGAATCGAACGGGTTTTCAATCTCCAGCACGAGCGGCACGCCGCAGAGCGTGCCGATTAACACGACCTTTGCGGCGCTAGTCGCTACCGTCACCAGCTCGTTCAACGAGCCAGTGGCTGGCGGCATTGTCACCCTCAGCGCGCCCAACAGCGGGGCCAGCGCTGTATTTCCCGGCAATGTTACGAGCATCAACGTTACGCTGAACGCCGACGGCCAGGTCATTCAAACGCCGACGGCGAACGGCATCGCCGGTCCCTACAGCGTCGTGGCCAGTTTGCCCGGCAATTCGACGACGGCAAACTTCGCGCTGACAAACCTCAAGGGTAGCCAGGCAATCAGTGTCTCTATCCATGCGCCGGCAAACGCTGTCTACAACGCGAACTTCACGGTGGCGGCCACATCCACATCCGGATTGCCGGTGACTTACAGCAGCGCCGGTTCGTGCACCAACGTGGGCCCGGTGTTCACGATGACGAGCGGCACCGTGGCCTGCACGGTGAAGTACGATCAGCCGGGTGATGGCAACTTCAGCGCGGCCCCGCAAATGACGGAGTCGGTCGCAGCCCAGAAGGCGACTCAAACAATCGCGGTCAATACTCATGCGCCGGCCAACGCGGCCTTCAACACGAACTTTACGGTGGCCGCGACGGCCACATCGGCCCTCGGGGTGACTTACAGCAGCAGCGGCTCATGCACGAACGTGGGCCCGGTGTTCACGATGACGAGCGGCGGCGGCGCCTGCACAGTGAAGTACGATCAGGCTGGTGATGGTAACTACAGCGCCGCGTCGCAAGTGACCGAGTCAGTCACGGCCCAGAAGGCTACTCAAATCATCACGGTCAATACTCATGCGCCGGCCAGCGGGGCCTTCAACACGAACTTTACGGTGGCGGCGACGGCAGCGTCAGCCCTGGGGGTGACTTACAGCAGCAGCGGCTCATGCACGAACGTGGGCCCGGTGTTCACGATGACGAGCGGTGGGGGCGCCTGCACCGTGAAGTACGATCAGCCGGGTGATAGTAACTACAGCGCCGCGTCGCAAGTGACTGAGTCAGTCACGGCCCAGAAGGCGACTCAGACTGTTAGTGTGAACACCCATGCGCCGGCGACGGCGACTTACAATACGAATTTCACCGTGGCGGCCACGGCAACTTCAGGCCTCGGTGTCAGCTACAGCAGCGCCGGCTCGTGCACGAACGTCGGAGCTGTATTCACGATGACGAGCGGCACTGGCGCCTGCACCGTGAAGTACGACCAGGCGGGTGATGGTAACTACAACGCGGCGTCGCAAGTGCTTGAATCAGTCACGGCCCAGAAGGCGACGCAAACGATTAGTGTCAGTACGCATGCGCCGGGTACTGCTACTTACAACACGAACTTTGCGGTGGCCGCCACGGCTACTTCGGGGCTGACCGTGGGCTACAGCAGCGCTGGTGTCTGTACGAGTGCCGGCGCGACCTTCACGATGACCAGCGGCACCGGCGCCTGCACCGTGAAGTACGATCAGGCCGGCGACAGTAACTACAATGCGGCCGCTCAGGTGACTGAAGCTACGATCGCACAGAAAGCCAGTCAGACAATCACCTTCGCCGCTTTAACCGGGAAGACATATGGCGATGCAGACTTCAATGTAAGCGCCAACGCTTCATCGAATCTCACGGTCAGCTTTATCGCGAGCGGGCAGTGCACGATCATCGCCAACACCGTGCATCTGACCGGCCCTGGCTCGTGCACCATCACTGCGAGACAGGCTGGAGACACTAACTACAGCTCGGCCGCAGATGTACCGCAGTCATTTTCGATCGGCAAAGCAGCGTCCGCCTCAGGCCTCAGCTCGTCGTCTAATCCCTCAATCTTTGGTGACAATGTGACATTTACCGCCACGGTCACCGGGCCGGCGGGCCTCGGCACGCCGACGGGAACAGTGTCATTCAAGGATGGCGCTAACGCGATTAGCTGTGCGAACGCGGGCGGCCAGACGTTGAATGCCAGCGGCGTAGCTACGTGTCAGACGACGTCGTTAAGCGTGGCCATACATTCGATCACCGCCGCCTACAGCGGTGACGCCACGTTTCTGGCGAGCACGGGCAGCGCGAGTCAGACGGTCAACGATAAACCGTTCGCGCCCGATATTCCGCTGATCAGCTTCAGTTCGCCTACCTACACGGTCAATGAGAGCGATGGAGTGGTGCACCTTATCGTCAATCGCACCGGCAATACGTCCGCGGCGTTCAATGTTGATTATGCGACCAGCGACACTGGTGCTGCGGCTGATTGCTCTCAGCTGAATACGGGGCTGGCGTCATCGCGTTGTGACTTCAACACTGCGCTGGGGACTTTGAAGTTTGCAGCGAATCAAACGCAGGCGACCATCGACGTGGTGATTAATCAGGACTCTTACACCGAAGGGGCCGAGATTTTCCTGGCTACCTTATCGAATGCGACCAATGGCGCGGTCCTGATTGCTCCGCCCATCGCAACGATCACCATCAACGATTCGGCGCCGCCGGCGGGAACGACCAATACGATTGACGACACGGGCGCGTTTGTCCGCCAGCAGTATCACGACTTTCTTAATCGTGAGCCTGACGCGGCCGGTTTTGAGTTCTGGAAAAACAATATCGATATCTGCAACCAGCCGGGCGGCGCCGCCGGCTTCAGCAACGTGGCTGAATGCATCCAGGTCAAACGCACTATCACCTCTGCGGCTTTCTTCCTGTCGATTGAGTTTATGCAGACGGGAACCTTTGTGCGGAGCTTTTATGTGGCCGGGTTGAACCGGCCCAATCCGCCGTCAGGCTCCGACGCGACCGCCGACATGGAGTTGTTCAGCGAATGGCTGCGCGACACCCAGGGCGTGCAGCGGGGTGTAATTGTCGGGCAAGGGAACTGGCAGGCGACGCTCGCCGCCAACCGGCTGGCATTCATGCAGGACTTTGTGATGCGGGCGGAGTTTGTCGGACTCTATCCGACCACCGACACGCCCACGCAATACATCAACAAGTTATACAGCCACGCACTGTCACGGACGCCGACTTCCAACGAACTGGCAAATGCCTTGAGTCTGTTTGGAACCGCTGCCACGGCCAATGACGCGACGGCGCGCGGGCAGGCGTTGCTGCAAGTGACGCAAGCCTCAGATTTCATCAGTCGCGAGATACCGCGGACGTTTGTGCAGATGGAATACTTCGGCTACCTGCGGCGTGATCCAAACGACGCGCCGGACATTAACTTCGACGGCTATAGTTTCTGGCTGAACAAGATGGTCCTTTACAACAATGACTTCCTTAGGGCGGAGATGGTCAAAGCCTTTCTCATTTCAGTTGAGTACCGCCGCCGCTTCGGACCGTGACGAGTGAATCCACCGTTAACACCTTGGACCAGTCATAAGTAGAGACAAAAGAGACCGGTGCGCCGGCCGGCTGCGCCTGCTCATCTGATTCAATCGACCTTTTCAATTACCTCTCATACAGCTTGCACTGAGATATCGACAGCCGGTCGCCTTTTCCGGCATACAGCCCTAAGAATGTGTATTCCTTCTTCGTTTCGACCTGGCGAAAAGAGTCACGGTCTGCTTCGGTAAAAAAGCACTGCACCGAGATGTCTAATGCTCTCGGAATCTCAAAGACCAGAGTCATGGCAGAGCCGCCGAAGTCGCGCCGGTATTCAACGCGTCCGGTGATGGCCAGGGTGGCGCCTTCATATTTCGTGTTGGTGCCGGCCTCGTCCCTTTTGAATTCCTGCACCAGATCAACCACCGAGATTTTGAAATCCGGCGTGTTTTTGCGCGTTGGCTTGGTCGTCATTTGCCGGCAGCCCAAAACGACCGCTAACAGCAAAAGCAGGCTGAAGAAAAATAGAACAGAGTGCTTCATATTTTGCGTGATTGTGAAATCAGCGCGGTAATGGTTCAGTTTGAGAGAATCTTCTCATTCACGGCGGCGCTTCAGCGCGGCGAGTTGGCTGAGCTAGAAGCGGAAAACCGTTTAAACGGCAGTCATATAGTTGACTCACCTGATGCTCAGTGCGCGGAGCGCACGACTGCGTATAGCCTGGGGTGAATCCCGATTTATCGGGAGGAACCCCAGGAATACGGACTTCGGAACAATGAGCCCGCGGAGCGGGCGACAGCCCTGGCGGTGGGCGCTACGTTGACTCCAATGGGCTGTCGCCCGCTCCGCGGGCTCGAATTCTTTCTGCGATTGATCCTGGGGCTTAC
>Ga0126369_10001114_pt1 | contig 18375 bp, 9 predicted proteins | sample PanSoiMetaPlot_1_FD_109646 | JGI IMG/M metagenome (GOLD analysis project Ga0126369, IMG submission 109646) | Tropical forest soil microbial communities from Panama - MetaG Plot_1 | ecosystem: Environmental > Terrestrial > Soil > Tropical forest > Bulk soil | place: Panama | collected 2016-02-17 | reverse complement strand
CTTGCGCCCAACCAGTTTCAGGCCGAGCCAATGATTCTGGCGCCCCGCAAGATTCCGCAGTAGAACCGGTGCATCATCGTTCTGGGCGATGAGCACGTCCACAGAGCCGTCGTTGTCAAAATCGCCGACCGCCATTCCCCGGCCGGCGAGTGCGCGGGAGAAAATGGGGCCGCTTTCGTCGCTTACGTTTTTCCATCCTTTGCCGGTGTTTTGAAAAAGGAGCGGTTTCTCTCGGTAACCGACATTTTGCAGGCGCTGCTCCACCATCAAATCCGGATGACCGTTGCACAACACCAGGTCCACATCGCCATCATGGTCGTAATCGAAGAACTTCACGCCCCAACCGCTCATCATTTTTGTCGCCGCGCTGATTCCCGCGCCTGGCGCGGCTTCCGCTAACGTTTCATCTTTATTGTTGTGGTACAGGGAATACTGCTCGTGATCCACGTTCGTGACGAAAAGATCGAGCCAGCCATCCTGGTCGTAGTCGGCGGCGTCGACGCCCATTCCGGAGCGCGCCAGTCCGAACGGGCTGAGTCCTACTCCCGCGAGAAAGCCGATTTCTTCAAAACGGCCTTTGCGGTTCGCGAAGAGAAAATTCGGCACCGTATCGTTGGCTACAAACAGATCCATCCAGCCGTCATTGTTAATGTCCGCCGCCACCGCGCCCCAGGCTTTCGCTGGAGACTTCGAGATGCCCGCCTCTTTGCTCACGTCGGTGAAGGTGCCGTTGCCGTTATTGCGAAACAGCCAGCAGGGCATCGGCGTGTAGACCGTTGGCTTGCAATACCAGCGCTTGTGTTCCGCGCCGTAGCCGCAATAAATATTCTTTGACTTATCGAAGTCGACGAAGCGACAGACAAACAAATCAAGCAAGCCGTCGTTGTTGTAGTCAAACCAAACCGCGCTGGTTGCCCATCCTGCCGCAGCGACTCCCGCTTTCGCAGTGACGTCGGTGAACGTGCCGTCACCGTTGTTGTGATACAGAATGCTCTGCGGGTATTGTGTGAGATAAATGTCGGGCCAGCCGTCGCCGTCGTAATCGCCAACCGCCACGCCCATTCCGTATGCGCTGCCGGGGACTCCGGCTTTTTCAGTGACGTCGGTAAAAGTGCCGTCGCGATTATTTCTGTAGAGCGCGTTACGCAGCGGATGCGGCGGCGTGTAAAAATCGCACGGGCCGCTGTTGACGAGATAGATGTCCATCCATCCGTCGTTGTCGTAATCGAGAAACCCGCAGCCCGGGCCGACGGTCTCCGGCATGTACATTTCGGGCGACAAACCGGCGACGTGCTTCCAGGTGATGCCGCTCTTCGCGCTGTGAATTTCCTCGAAGCCGGCAAGGGAGGCGGTTTCCTCCCGCGAATCCGGCGAAAGAAGCTCTTCCAAAAACCTCGCACCAGCTCTTCCGGAGGCTGAAGAAAACGGTCCTGCGCTTAAGAAGACTGGCGCGAGCGCGCTGGTGACTCCCGAAAGTCCCAGCCGTTGCAGCCAGCGGCGCCGCGAAATCATTGCGGCGTGGCGGAGGTGGCGCTGGGAGGCGCCTTGGCGGCAGCCTCTCGCTGAAGTTGCATCTCACGCGCGGCGCTTTCCTTGCGCCCTGTCCGGTCGTAGGCAACTGCTAGTTGATAGTGCCCTGCAGGATCTTCGGGCACGATTGTCACATATTTCTCGAGGGGCGCGAGGGCCGCGGCGAATTTTTGCGCGGAAACGAGCGACATTCCTAGCGCGAGGTAGGCCTCGGCGAATCCGGAATCGATTTTCGCGGCCGTCGAAAAATGAGTAATGGCATCGTCCCATTGGCCGGCGCGGCGCGCGATTTCGCCGAGAGAGAATTCAGCGGCGGCGTTGGTGGGATCGAGTTTCAACTCCTGCTCAAATTCTTTCTTGGCCTCCGTGGTGTCGGCCTCCGACTCGCCTTTCGAGAGCGCGACGCGCCCGAGGCGGAAGTGAATGCCTGGCACGCTCGGATTCTGGTTAAGGATTTTTTGATATTCGGCGGCGGCCTGCTCCCAGCGGCCCTGCGACTCGAAGGACTCAGCCTGAAGTTCCTGCGCCTGGTAGGAACCGGGAGCTTCTTGCGCGAGTTGTTGAGACGCTCGCGTGGCCAGCTCGGAGAAATAATGTGTGGTGATGTAGAGGACTTCGGGATCGCTCGGGAAGTCGCGCTTCAGGAGGAACAGCGCGTTGACCGCGCTTTGCTCTTGATTGAGGCTCATGGCGCACTTCGCAACAGCCATGGCGGTGCGATATTCGAGCTGCTTGTCGGCGGCCTGCTTGGCGGGTGGCCTCGCGAGCGTTGGCATGAGCGCGGGTAGCGCTTCCTGGCAGCGGCCCTTGGCGGCGAGGTCGATGGCCCGTTCGGCGTTCGCATGAGCCGGAGCCGTGCCGGCGCTCGTCTTTGGGGGCGCTTGGCCGTAGCAGACGGCCTCGACGGTAATGCTTAAAATCAAACCCTTCAGCGGCGTACGTATTCGCATCGGTAAGTTTCTCGGCCCCGGGCGGGCTCCAGACAGTATATAAGCGTAAATCGAAAATAGGTGGAGCGAAAACTTAAGTCGCTCAGAGCTGCAAGCGCTTGCGGTTGTTTCTTGACACTCTGCCTGTTTTGCGTTTCACTCTCCTCGGCTTTCTTGCGGAAGACCTTGGCCGGATTAAGGTTCGGCCTCAACAAAGCCTGAGGCGTTTGATCCTGTGGAGAGGTCGCATAATGAAGAGAAGCGCGCTGTGGGTTACAATCGCGGGGGCGATCCTGATGACGATAATGGCAGCAAGCGGTGCGAAGGCAAAACCTGGTTCGACGAAGAAGTCGTCTTTTGGGAAGACGCCTGACGGAGAAGCAGTGGATCTTTATACGCTTGCGAACAGGAATGGCGTCGAAGTAGCAATCACGACGTACGGCGGATCGGTGGTTTCGCTGAAAGTGCCGGACCGCAGCGGAAGGCTCGACGACGTGGTGCTTGGGTTTGCTTCGGTTGATGGGTACGAGAACAACACGAGTTACATTGGCGCCCTCATTGGTCGTTACGGAAACCGCATCGGCCACGCGCAGTTCAAGCTGGACGGAAAGACGTACACACTCGCGAAGAATAATGGCGAGAACACATTGCATGGCGGGACGAAAGGCTTTAACAAAGCGGTATGGACGGCAAAAGAAATCCCCGCGAAGGACGGCCAGGCGCTGGAACTAACGTACTTAAGCAAGGATGGCGAAGAGGGATTCCCGGGAAACTTGCATGTGCGCGTGGTTTATACGCTTGAGGACTCGAACGCGCTCGAAATTGAATATTCCGCCACGACTGACAAGGATACGGTCATCAATCTGACCAACCATTCTTACTTTAATCTTGCCGGGCCTGGCTCGGGAGATGTTCTCGGCCACCTGTTGATGATTAAAGCGGACAGGTTTACTCCGGTGGATTCGGGATTGATTCCTACCGGCGAGCTTCGCGATGTGGCGGGCACGCCGTTTGATTTCCGCAAGCCGACCGAGATTGGTTCCCGGATCAATTCCGACGATGAACAGATCAAGCTGGGCGGCGGCTACGACCACAATTTTGTTTTGAACCGAAAAGCGGGCGAGCCCATTTCGCTGGCAGCACGGGTGGTAGAGCCCAAGACCGGGCGCGTTTTGGAAGTGTGGACCACAGAGCCCGGAGTGCAGTTCTATACCGGGAATTTCTTGGATGGCACGTTAAAGGGGAAGGCCGGCATCAGCTACACGAAGCGCTCCGCGTTCTGCCTGGAGACACAGCATTTTCCGGATTCACCAAACAAGCCGGAGTTTCCTTCGACGGAGCTGAAGCCCGGCCAGCGGTATCACACGACGACGATTTACAAATTCTCCGCGGAAAAATAAGCTTTGCTCGACGCCGGAGCACCGCCGGCGATAATTTCCATTCGTTCAAAGGAGCATCGTCCATGGGCATGCGAATCCTCGTTGGCTCGTTCACACTGGTCTTCATTTCGATGTGTTCGGCGCAAGGGCAAAGCCCGGTTGCGGCAACTCCTCCCATGGGTTGGAACAGTTGGAATCACTTTGCGTGCCGAGTGACGGCTAATGACGTGCACGGCGCCGCGAACGCGATTTCCAGCAACGGAATGAAAGAGGCGGGCTACCTCTATGTGAACGTGGATGATTGCTGGCAGGGCGGGCGCGACGAACAAGGACGCATCGTGCCAAATAAAAACTTCGGCGACATGAAGGCCCTGGCCGATTACGTTCACAGCAAAGGCCTGAAGTTTGGAATTTATTCTTCGCCGGGTCCGGAGACGTGCGCGGGCTTTACCGGAAGCTATCAGCACGAGGAGCAGGACGCGCAGACGTACGCCGAATGGGGCGTGGATTATCTGAAATACGATTGGTGCAGTGCGTCGCAGGTGTATCCCGTCAGCCAGATTCGCGAAGTGTACGAAAAAATGCACCGTGCGCTGCAAAAAACCGGCCGGCCGATGGTGTTCAGCCTGTGCGAGTACGGCTGGGACCTGGTTTGGCGCTGGGGCAAGGACGTGGGCGGGAATTTGTGGCGGACCACGGGAGACATTCAGGACCGATACGAATCGATGTCCAATATAGGCTTCGGGCAGGCTGGGCTGGAAGCTTTCGCCGGGCCGGGGCACTGGAACGATCCTGACATGCTCGAAATCGGCAATGGGGGCATGCGCCACGACGAATACGTTACGCACATGACGCTGTGGTGCCTGCTGGCCGCGCCGCTGCTGGCGGGAAATGATTTGACGCGGGTGACGCCGGAGGACTCGGCGATTCTATTGAACAAGGAAGTGATTGCGGTGGACCAGGACACAAAAGGGGTGCAAGGGCATCGCGTGTGGGCGGAAGGTCCCCTGGAGGTTTGGGCCAAGCCGCTGGCGGATGGCAGCGTGGCGGTTGGTTTGTTCAGCCGGGCGGGACCGTTTCCGGTGAAAGTGAACTTCAAGGACCTGGGCTTCACCGGCAGCGTGCATGTGCGGGACTTGTGGGCGCGCAAGGATTTGGGCTCGTTTGAAAACGAATTTACGGCGCAGGTGCCGCGGCACGGCGCTGTAATGGTGCGGGTTTGGAAGTAAGCAGCGAAGCATTGGACTCGCGAAGTTCCTGTTGCGTCAGCTCTTGGCGGCGATTCCGGTGGAATCGCGGACGACGAGTTCGGGATCGATCACGATTTCCCGGCCAACCTCGCGCTCTTCGCGGCCGTTTCCCATGACGTTGTCGAAAATGATGTGCCCGATTTGCTCGCGCGGAATGTGGACGGTGGTGAGCGGGGGAGAGCAAAATTCCGCGAGCTTGATATTGTCAAATCCCGTGACGGAAACATCGCGGGGAATCTGAAGGCCTTCTTCGCGCAGCTCGCGCATCACGCCGACGGCCATAAAATCATTGACGCAAAGAATTGCCGTGGCGCGAAAGCCTGATTCGAGCATTTCACGCGCGGCCTGTCGGCCGCCGTCGAGACTATCGGGCCCGGCAAAAATCCTGGGCTCCGCGCTGGGGGAGCAGCGCTGGACCGATTCCAGGAACGTTTTGCGCCGTTCGCTGATTGGGCCGAGCGTGGAATGATGCCCGACGAAAGCCATGCGTTTATGGCCCAGAGCATTCAGATAGCCGACGGTTTTCTTGATTCCTTTGCGGTAGTCCACTCGGATGTTGGTGATATTCTTTTGCGGCGTTCCCACATCGTAGAAGGCGGCAGGGATGCGACTGCCGGAAACGGTCTGGATCAAATGCTCTTCCATTTCTGAAACGATGACTGCGAGGCCAGCTACGCGCAGTCCGATCATGAGCTGCACGCTGGCGAGGAGTTGCTCGGAACGGTAGTCCGTGTTGGCCACTACGACTTCCAGGCCTTGAGCATGAGCGTCGGCTTCGAGCGTACGATAGATATCCAAAAAAAACGGATTCTCCATGTTTGATACGATGATGCCCAGAATCCGGCTCTTTCCCCGCGCAAGGGAGCGCGCGTGCAGATTTGGGTGATAGTTCAGCTCCTCGGCGGCTTTCAGTACGCGGGAGCGCGTGGAGGTTTTGACAATCTCGAGGTTGTTGAGAACGCGGGAGACCGTGGACGTGGAAACGCCGGCTTTTTGAGCCACGGCATCCAGATTCATCGCCAGCGAACGCCTCTTGCGCATGAAAGACTCCTGAACGTGTGGGAAGGCTCATTCTATCGGAATTGGCTTCTCCGGGGGAACGGAAGTGCAAAACCGGAGCGCGTTCGGGTTTCTGTGGGTATAATTCCGCTAAACGATGCTATGTCGGGGTAACGCCAGAAAGGAGAGGGGGCAAGCGCGCTTGACAAGGCTGCAGAAACCGCTGTAAGGTCTGCACTGCAAGCGTTTGCAGAAAAATTGCCTCTGGCTAGATCATGACGCAACCTTCGAACTCACCGACGGTGCTCGGTGTTATTGTCGGCAACCGCGGTTTTTTTCCGGACCATCTGGCCCGGTCGGGCCGCCAGGAGATGATTTCCGCTTTGACGGCGCAGGGCATCCAACCCATCGTTCTTGGTGAGAGTGATTCCAAGCACGGCGCGGTTGAAACGCGCCAGGAAGCGGCTCGCTGCGCGGATCTTTTCAAGAAACATCGCGACGAAATGGACGGCATTGTCGTGACGCTTCCGAACTTTGGCGATGAGCGGGCCATTGCGGAAACGCTGCGCCTGGCGAATCTCCATGTGCCGGTGCTCCTGCAAGCCACGCCGGACACACCTTCGAAGATGACCATCCGGGACCGGCGCGACAGTTTTTGCGGCAAAATGTCCGCGTGCAATAACCTTGCGCAATACGGGATTCCTTATTCGCTGACCACGCTGCACACCGAAGCTCCCAATTCGCCGCAATTTCGGGAGGACTTGGACTGGTTCCGGGCGGTTTGCCGCGTCGTGAAAGGTCTCAAAAAGCTTCGCATCGGCGCGATCGGAGCGCGGCCTGCGGCGTTCAACACGGTGCGGTACAGCGAGAAGATTTTGGAGTCCACGGGAATTTCGGTCGAGACGTGGGATCTTTCCGAAGTGATGGGAAGAATCGGGCGGCTTAAGGACAGCGACCCTGCTGTGGTAGAAAGATTGAAAGCCATTCGCGCTTACGTTTCTACAAACAGCATTCCCGAACCGGCCCTCGTCAAAATGGCAAAGCTAGGAGCTGTCATCCATACGTGGATGAAGGAAACAGAAGTCACCATCAGCGCCATTCAGTGCTGGACCTCGCTTGAAGAATTCTTCGGCGTCGTGCCCTGCACGGTGATGAGCATGATGAGCGACTCCGGGCTCTCGAGCGCGTGCGAGGTCGATGTCGCCGGCGTGGTCGGAATGCATGCCCTGCAATTGGCTTCGCAGACGCCAAGCGCGCTGCTCGACTGGAACAACAATTACGCCGACGATCCGGATAAAGCGGTGTGCTTCCACTGCAGCAATCTGCCGAAGCATTTCTTCAACGACGCGCGCATGGATTTCCAGGAGATTATTGCGGGAACCGTGGGCAAGGAAAATACGTTCGGAACTTGCGTGGGCCGCGTGAAGAGCGGGCCGATGAGCTTTGCGCGCTTCTCGACCGACGACCGCGAGGGAAAAATGCGCGGCTACGTCGGCGAGGGCGAGTTCACCGACGATCCGCTGGAGACCTTTGGAGGGGCCGGAGTAGTGCGAATTCCCGGATTGCAGAAGCTGCTCCGGTTTATCTGCGAACGGGGATTCGAGCACCACGTCGCGGCGAATTTCTCTCAAACGGCGTCGGCCGTGCATGAAGCCACGACCCGTTATTTGAACTGGGACGTGCACTTTCACCAAGCTGACGCGCACGGCTGTTAACACAAATTTCCGGGGGCGGCCATGGGCCAAGCAAATCGTTGGAATCGCAGGCAGTGGATTTCGGCTGCGGCGACAGCGGTTGGAGCGGCCGCGCTTCCCGGCAGGAGCTGGGGTTCCCTGGGACGCATGTTTGGGAACGCAGCCGCAGCCCCGGTTCACGAAGCGGTCGACACCAGGCTCAAGGCGTTCCCGTTATCGCAAGTGCGCTTGCGCCCTGGAGTCTTCCTTCAGCAACTGGAAAGCAATCAAAGCTTCATCGAGTCTTTGCCGAACGACCGGCTTTTGCACACGTTTCGGCTCACTGCGGGAATCCCTTCGACCGCGGAGCCGTTGGGCGGGTGGGAGCATCCGCGCGGTGAACTGCGCGGCCACTTTGCTGGCGGACATGTGCTCTCGGCCATCGCGTTGCTGCATGCGGCGACCGGCGACGATGCCATCAAGCAAAAAGGGGATGCGCTGGTGGCGGAACTTGCGAAATGCCAGCAGAAACTGAATCAGGACGGCTACCTCAGCGCCTATCCAACGAGCTTCTACGACCGCCTGAAGGAAGGGAAGCGCGTTTGGGCGCCCTTCTATACCTACCACAAGATTCTTGCAGGCCATTTGGACATGTACACGCTCTGCGGCAACGAGCAGGCGCTGGACACTGCGGAAAAAATGGCGGACTGGGTGGACCAATACCTGAAGCCGATTGGCGAGGAACAATGGGCCAGGATGCAGATGGTCGAGCACGGAGGAATGAACGAGTCGCTTTTTAGTTTGTATGGTCTTACCGGCAAGGAACAATACTTGACGCTGGCCCGCCGATTCGATCACAAGAAGTTCTTTGACCCGTTAGCGGAGCACAAAGACGAGCTGAAGGGATTGCACGCCAACACCAACATTCCCAAAGTGATTGGCGCCGCCCGCGGCTATGAACTGACCGGCGACAAGCGCTACCACGAGATTGCCGATTATTTCTGGCACGAGGTCGTCTCGCAGCGAGCCTATTGCACGGGCGGTACCAGCAACGGCGAACACTGGCAAACAGACCCGGGCAAATTTGCCGACCAGCTTGGTCCGGCAGCTGAAGAATGCTGTTGCGGCTACAACATGCTGAAACTGACGCGACACCTTTTCAGTTGGACCGGCGAGCCGGCGGCGATGGATTATTACGAGCGGACGCTTTTCAACAGTCGACTGGGGACGCAGGACGCCGAAGGCATGAAGATGTATTACCTCTCGCTATATCCGGGCCTCTGGAAGACTTTTGGAAAACGGTTTGATTCTTTCTGGTGCTGCACGGGAACCGGCTCAGAGGAGTATTCGAAACTGGGCGACACGATTTACTTCCACGATGCAGCGGGGCTCTATGTGAACCTGTTCGTCGCTTCGGAACTGAACTGGCCGGAAAAGAAAGTTGCGGTGGTCCAGGAAACGAGATTCCCGGAAGAAGAGGGAACCAGGCTGACGATTAAAACTGGAGCACCTGTAAAGATGCTCGTGCATGTGCGCGTGCCATATTGGGCGACACGCGGGGCAACCGTTTTGGTCAATGGGAAAAAGCAGGAGCTAACCGCCACGCCGAGTTCCTATCTCACGCTGGACCGCACGTGGAACGGCGGCGACAAAATTGAAGTGGCGATGCCCATGAGTCTGCATCTCGCACCGCTTCCGGACGAACCCACGACGCAGGCGGCTATGTACGGGCCACTGGTTCTTGCGGGACGGCTGGGATCGCGAGGGCTCCTGGAGGACCACATTTACGGGCCCGAAGGACCAGACGAGGCGCGCGCGATTCCCGTGCCATCGGTGATCGGTGCGGGCGACGCGCCGGATTGGGTGGAGCAAGTGAAGGGGCAAACGCTTGCGTTCCAAACCGCGGGGCAAAAACAACCCATCGACCTGGCGCCCCTCTACCTGAATTACGACGAGCGCTACACGGTCTATTGGCAAGTGAACAAGAAGAGCGCTCAAGCCGCCTGGATGAGTCGGGCCACAAGTTCGGGTTAGCAAACCAAAGCAATAAGCGGGTCGGGCCAGATCGCTTCCAACAAGGAGATCCGATGCTGTCGAAGATTTCCCGCAGGAGATTTGTCGGGAACACTGCCACTCTGTCTCTCTGTTCGCTGATTCCACGCTTCGTTGGCACAGCTTCTGGTGCCACCCGCAAGATCACTGTGCGTGCGGAGGAAGAAATTGCCGCGGTGCGGCCAGAATTTCATGGCCACTTCGCCGAACATCTCGGCTCTTGCGTCTACGGCGGACTATGGGTCGGAAAGAAATCACCTATTGCTAACGTCAACGGCTATCGCCAGCAGGCTGTCGAGTATTTGAAAGAACTGGGCATCCCGGTTCTACGCTGGCCCGGCGGGTGTTACGCGGACGATTATCACTGGCGCGATGGCATTGGCCCCGCCGAAAGTCGGCCCAAGCGCGTCAACATTCATTGGGGCGGCTACGTCGAAGACGGCAGCTTCGGCACGCACGAATTCATCGGGCTGTGCAGGCTGATTGGTGCCGAGCCGTATCTTGCCGGCAACGTGGGCAGCGGCACTCCACGGGAAATGCGCGACTGGGTCGAATATTGCAATATGCCGTCGGGGAGCACGCTTGCCGAGGGGCGCATCAAGAACGGCGCAGCGGAGCCGTTTCGCGTGCGCTACTGGGGCGTGGGCAACGAAGCTTGGGGGTGCGGCGGTTGGATGCGGCCGGAGGTTTACGCCGATCACTACCGGCGGTTCTCCGTTTATCTGCGGAAGTACGGGGACACGGAACCGTTCCTGATTGCCAGCGGCCCGAACGGAAACGACACGCGCTGGTCCCGCAAATTCATGGACACGCTGGAATATGGAACGCCGGAAGGCGTGTCCATGCACTACTACGAGGGCGGAGACGATCATCCGCTGCATTTCACCGCGGAACACGTGAAAAAGCAGCTGGCCATCTTTGCGCGCGTCGAAGAGGCCATCGTGCAGCAGCGCGAGCTTTTTGACAGCTATCGCGACGGGCGCAAAATCGCGTTGGTTCTGGATGAATGGGGCGTCTGGGACCGTATTGCCGAAGAAGACGAAACGAAATATGGAAAGCTGTGGCAGCAGAGCACCATGCGCAGCGCCGTGGCTGCAGGATTGGGGCTTAACATTTTCAACCGGCAGGCGGACAAGCTCTTTATGTGCAACATCGCGCAGATCGTGAACGTTTTGCAGTCCCTCCTTTTGACCGATGGGCCGGAAGGCAAGCAGTGCGTGCGAACGACGACTTATCACGCCTTCTCTCTGTTTAAGGGCCATCGCGGCAAGACTGCCGTGAAGGTTGAAAGCGAGGCGGCCGCGTCGACTTCGGACCGAGACAAATCTTCGCCCGACCTTTCAGCTTCGGCTTCGACGAAGAATGGCGTCGTTTTACTAAGCCTGGTTAATCCATTTCCCGATCAGGACTTGGAAATTCAATGCGCCCTGCGGGGCGCGACCGCTAAGGATGCAGCCGCGGCTGTTCTCCATGACGCCGACTGGAACGCTTGCAACAGCTTTGACGCGCCGGATCACGTCGTGCCTAAGGCGCATCCGGTGAAAGTCGAAGGTGGGACCGTGCGGCTGGACTTGCCGCGAATGTCTGTCGCCACTGTAACGTTGACGCCGTAGCAAAGTAGCGGAGTCGTGCGGCTTACTTAGGTTCGATTCCTGGTTTTCATATCGAGAATAAATGCGTAGGATGCCAGCGGTACAAATCTTCTTTGCCAGCGAAAGGGGATAATGGGAATGCGCGCCAGATCCGTCCGCACCTTTTCAGTCAAAGCAGGACTTCTGCTTGGGGCACTCGCTGTTTGCGGTTCTTTTGTCTACCCACAACGCCCACCAGGTCCGCGTGCGAACGAAGAGACCTTCCGTTTTCGTTTTGTTGGGCCCCGAGCTGGGAACCGCGTCGCTTCTATTGCTGGCGTGCCGGGGGACCCGAGCACCTACTACGCAGGCGCCGCTTCCGGCGGCGTTTGGAAAACCACTGACGGCGGGAATCGCTGGGAGCCCATTTTTGACAAGCAGCCGGTTGCCGCGATTGGGGCCATTGCTGTAGCGCCGTCCGACCCAAGCGTCATTTATGCGGGCACGGGTGAAGCCTGGGCAATTCGCGACAGCGACGTGATGGGCGACGGCGTCTATGTCTCGACCGACTCGGGCAAGGATTGGGCTCACGTCGGCCTCGACGATACCGGCCGAATCGGCCGAATCCTGGTTCATCCCACGAATCCAGATATCGCTTTCGTCTGTGCCCTGGGGCGCACGACCGGACCACAACAGGAGCGCGGCGTATATCGCACGACGGACCGCGGGCAGCATTGGGAGCGAGTGCTTTTTGGCGATGCCAACACGGGCTGCTCCGGCCTGGCGATGGATTCGCGCAACCCGCGGATTGTTCTCGCAGGAATGTGGCAAGTGGAAATGCACACGTGGGGAGAACTAAGCGGCGGTCCGGGCAGCGCCTTGTACATTTCGAAAGACGGCGGCACGAAATGGACCAAGCTGGAAGGCCATGGCCTGCCCAAGTCGCCACTCGGCAAAATTGACGTTGCGATTGCGCCTACAAATCCTAACCGCTACTTCGCCTTAATCCAGACAAAAGATCAGGGCGCGCTGTGGCGCTCCGACAATGGCGGAGAAAACTGGCAAGCCATCAACTATCAGCGACAGCTGATTGGCCGCGCTGGCTATTACATTCGAATCGCCGTCTCCACCGGCAACGACAACGAAGTCTACGTGTCAAATAGTAGTTTTCTCGAATCGCTCGACGGCGGGGAGCTTTTCAAAGAAGTTCCCTGGGGTGGCGATAATCACGACATCTGGATCGACCCGCAGAATCCCGACCGCTTCGTCATCACCGATGACGGCGGGCTAAATATCACAACCGTTCACGGCCGCGGCTTCCAACGCGTGCAACTGCCGATTGGCCAGATGTATCATGTCGCCGTCGACAACCAGGTTCCGTACTACGTTTACACCAACATGCAGGACGGCCCGAACATGCGCGGCCCGAGCATCGCGCCGCCGCTCGAGTACGGCCGCGCCGTGGACACGGGCTGGGAGCGCCGCATGGGCGGCTGCGAATCCGGTTTCACCCTGCCGGACCCGACCGATCCAAACATCGTCTGGGCGAGTTGTTACGGCAACGAAGTCACACGTTGGGATGCAAAAACCAAGCGGGCGCGCTCCGTGAGCCCGTGGATTCATTCCCTCGACTCGCCGCCGGACCAACTGAAGTACCGCTGTCACTGGACGCCGCCTCTGGCCATCGATCCTTTCGACCACAACACCGTCTACTACGGCTGCCAGGTCGTCTTTAAAACGAGCAACGGCGGACAAAGCTGGTCGGTCATCAGCCCGGATCTTTCGACGCAGGACCCCAAGTACCTCGGCTCCTCGGGTGGAATCGTCGGCGACAATCTTGGACAGTTTTATGGCGAGGTCGTTTTCGCCATTGCTCCCTCTGAAATTCAGAAAGACCTCATCTGGGCTGGCACGAACGATGGTCTCATCTGGTACACGAAAGATGGCGGCGCCAACTGGGCCAACGTCACAAAGAACATTAAGGATCTGCCGCCCTGGGGCACGGTCACGCGCATTGAGCCGTCGCACTTCGACGCGGGCAGAGCTTACGTGAGCGTTGACTATCACTTGATGGACAGCCGCGATCCGTACATTTTCAAAACCACCGATTTTGGCAAGACTTGGACAAGAATCTCGGAAGGCTTGCCCAAACATTCGCTGGGTTACGTGAAGACCATCGCCGAAGATCCCAACCAAAGGGGTTTGCTCTTCGCCGGAACCGCCAATGGTCTGTTTTATTCTCTCGATGATGGTGGGCACTGGACCGCTTTCACGGCGGGTCTGCCTCACGCCCCCGTTACCTGGGCCGTGGTGCAAAAACAATTTCACGACCTCGTTGTTTCGACGTACGGCCGCGGCATCTACGTTTTAGACGACATCACGCCACTGGAGCAGACGGCACAAAAAGCAGAAGACCAACCCGTGCGCCTCTTTGCTCCCCGCGACACATTTCGCATTTTCCCCAACGGCGGTGCGGCCATCACTTATGCGCTGAAAGCTGCGCCCAAAACTCCGCCCAAAATCGAGATTCTCGATTCCAGCGGCACGGTTATACGCAGGCTTGATAACGCTCCCAGCCGCGTCGGCATGGACCGCGCCGAATGGAATTTTCTCTACGATCCGCCGAAGCTTGTTTCGCTGCGCACCACGCCTCCGGAAAATCCGCACATCTGGGAAGAGCGTCGTTTCCGTGGCACCGATTCGCGCCAGGTTTTGCATTGGGGCATTCGCGAGGCCGAGGTTGGCCCCATGGCCCTGCCCGGCAAGTACACGGTTCGCCTCACGGTTGATGGCCAAGCTTTGACGCAACCTCTGACCATCGTTAAAAATCCCAACGTCCATGCAAGCGACGAAGATTTGGCCGCCGCGTTCAAGTTGCAGCTCCGCATTCGCGAGGACGTCACAAAGACTTCCGAAGCTGCCAATAAACTGGAATGGATGCGCAAGCAGCTCGACGTCATCGCTCGCATGCTGGGCGGACGCAAGAACGCGCCTTCGCCCTTTCCTGAGAACCGAGGTGGCGCCGAGGGCACGCAAGCCGCGGGAGAGGAAAAGGGCGAAGCCAACCCCAATCCCGAATTGCTCAAGGCCGTTGAAGCCATGGATCAGAAAATGCAGGTCGTCGAGTACAAATTCATCTCGCGTGCCGACGCGCTCAGCGACGACAAATACTATTCCATTCCCGAAACCATCTACCTTCATCTCATCTGGCTGAATGGCGAAGTCGGAACCGGCGCCGGCGACGTTGCTGGCGGTGTGGACAATGCTCCCACGGACACCGCCGCGGCGATTCTGAAGGACATCGAAGCTAATCTTTTCGAAGCGCAAACCGCTTATCAGAACCTGATGGATAAAGAACTTCCTGGCTTCAACCGTGCCTTGCTGGATAAGGGGATCACTCCGATCGCGTTCGTGCGTCCTCCGCAAAAGGATGAGGAGGATGACGAAGGTGGCGGCTAAGCAGGTTCCGCGGCTCGCGAAACTCTCTCCAGAGGAGAAATCTACATGAAGATTTTTCTGCGTTCTCAAATTCTCATTCTGGCCTTGCTGCTTTTTCCGATAGGCCGAACCGCTGCCCAAGGCACGCGCGAGGATTATCAACGTGCCGAGCAGTTTCTTGCCGGCAATTTACGCCATCGAATTTACGTTGCGGACGTCTTGCCGCATTGGATCGCCAAGAAAAATCGCTTCTGGTATCGCAAGCAGGGAACAAAAGCCACGGAATTTCTGCTCGTGGACGCAGAGCAAAACACCGCGGGCCCCGCTTTTGACCACGCTCGTCTAGCCGAATCGCTTTCGAAAGCTCTTCGGCGCGACGTCTCAGCCACCGAGCTTCCTTTCGACATCATTGATTTTTCTGACGACGGCAAATCCGTTTCTTTCCAAATCGATGGTTCACCCTGGTCCTGCTCGTTCGAAAAATATGACTGCAAGCGCGGTCCCGAGTCCGTCGGCGGCGAATACGAAGTAGCGTCACCGAACAAAGAGTGGGTTGCTTACATCAAAGACCACGATCTTTACTTGCGCTACCTCTCCACGGGCGAAGTGCTTCGCCTCACGCGCGATGGCGAACGCTCCTACGACTACTCCACACCCATTCCTTCGCTTCGACCCATGGTGGCTCAGGGAACGGAGGACGTTCGGGAGCGCCCGGCTGTGTTCTGGTCGCCGGATTCCTCCAAACTCGTTACCTACCGCATGGACACGCGCAACGCCGGGCGCTTCAGCTATCTGCAATTCGTTCCGCCGAATCAGCTTCGCCCGAGGGAATACACCGTTGTATATCCACTGCCCGGAGAAGTTTTGCCAAAGGCCGAGCCCATTATTTTCGAACTGCAGGGCGGCAAGCGCATCGAAGTAAAGACCGCGCCGATTGAAATGCAGTTTCAGGGCGGGCCTGGCTTCGACTGGTACGAGGACGGCAAAGCGTTCTCTTACGATGCCTCCGAGCGCGGGGAGAAATCCATCGAGCTGCGCGAAGTTGACGCCAGCACCGGCGAGCAGCGTGTCGTCATTCACGAAAAGGGCGAGCGTTACGTCGATCCTGGCGAGACTCATTTTCGCATCTTGCACCAAACCGGCGACGTTCTCTGGACCTCCGAACGTGACGGCTGGAATCATCTTTACCTTTCGAGCCTCAAGACCGGTGAACTGCGCGCGCAATTAACACAAGGACCGTGGGTCGTGCGGCAGATTGTTGACGTTGACGAGAAAGCGCGGCGAGTCTATTTCGTCGCCAACGGCCGCGAGAAGGACGAGGATCCTTATCAGACGCATCTCTATGTTGTCGGCCTCGACGGCAAGGGACTCACGCTGCTCACACCCGAAAATGCCACGCACACGGTGAACCTTTCTCCCGATCATACTTTCTTGGTCGACAATTTTTCTCGCCCGGACCTGCCAGCGGTATCCGCTCTGCGCCGCACCAAAGATGGATCGCAGGTTCGGGTCCTTGAACAAACAGACATCGGCGAACTCACGAAAGCTGGCTGGAAAGCCCCGGAGCCCTTTCGCGGCAAAGCCAAGGATGGCACCACGGATTTGTACGGTCTTGTCTGGAAGCCTTCGAATTTCGATTCTTCGAAGAAGTATCCGATTGTTGAGCAAGTCTACACGGGCCCACAGGGCTTCTTTGTTCCTAAGACCTTCGGCGCCGCATTGCGTAATGGCCAGCAGCAAATCGCCGAACTCGGTTTCGTAACCGTGATGGTGGACGGCCGCGGCACAACCGGCCGCTCGCGTGCGTTCCATGAATTTTCCTATCACAACCTGGGCGGTGCGTTTGATGATCACGTCGAGATGATCAAACAGATGGCCGCGAAGTTTTCCTACATGGACATCGATCGCGTCGGGATCTACGGCACATCTGCGGGAGGCTACGGCTCGACTCATGCCATCCTGTCCTTTCCTGATTTCTACAAGGTGTGCGTCTCGATTTCCGGCGATCACGATGCGCGGCTCGACAAGGCTTGGTGGAATGAACTTTACCAGGGGTACCCGGTGGGCCCGGACTATGCCGAGCAGTCGAACGTGACCATGGCCGGCCGCCTGAAAGGCCACTTGTTCATCGAGCATGGCGACATTGATGACAACGTCCACGTCGTCGAGACCATGCGCTTGACCGACGCGCTCATTAAAGCCAACAAGAACTTCGATCAGCTCATCGTTCCCAACATGTATCACGGCGAAGGCGGGAACCCGTATTTGATCCGCCGCCGCTGGGATTATTTCGTCCAGTATCTACTCAGCGTGATGCCTCCAGCGGACTTTGCCATCCACGAAGAGCGGGAAGCCCCGCCGCGACCTCGCTGAAGACACTCGAAGGAGATGTACTTGTGAATTCAAGACAATTTGTTCGCGTTCTCTTATGGTTCGCTGTACTGGCCGCCAGGTCTGCAAGCCTTTTTGCGCAGCTTCCTCCCAAAGCTCCCAACTCCACCGTCATCACGTTGACTCCTCAACCCGGCTATTTCACCGAGCCCGGCATCGCCGTCAATCCCAACAATCCTCAACAAGTTGTCGCGGTCTATCAGGACAACGCCCACGCCGCGTACTCCTTCGATGCTGGGCGCACCTGGCAAATCGCCACGGGGGTTGAGTCCACCAACTATCGCGTCTCCGGCGATGTTTCCACGACTTACGATAATCAAGGCCACGCTTTCATCTGCTACATCGCGTTCGACAAACTGGGTACCTACAGCTATTGGGGCCACAACGGCGGGCGCAATGGGATCTATGTTCGCCGCTCTGTTGACGGCGGCAAAACTTGGGAGCCCAAAGACATCGCCGCGAGCGAACAGCCTGACAAGATGCCGGACGGCAAAGGTGTTCCCTGGGAAGACAAACCGTACCTCGTCGCGGACAACAGTCATGGCCCCTATGCGGGCAATCTATATATCGGCTGGACGCGTTGGACGATCGCCGACTCGCAGATTCAGTTTGTCCGTTCTACCGATCATGGCAAAACCTGGTCGAAGCCCATGGAAATCGATAGCGTGCGCGGGCTGCCGCGTGACGACAACGGCGCCGTGGAAGGTTTTGCTGGAGCGGTTGGCCCGGACAGCATGCTCTATGCCGTCTGGGGAGACGGCAATCATCTCGTCTTCACCAGTTCTTCTGACGGCGGACTTACCTTTGCGCCAGCGCGCAACATCCTAGACACAGCGCCCATCATGTTCAGCGTTGACGCTGTCGCTCGCGCCAACGGTTTCCCGCAGATCGCTATCGATCCTCGCGGTGGACCGAAAGGCGGGCGTCTTTACATCGCATGGGCTGACTATCGCAACGGCGAGATCGACGTCTTTTGCTCTTCGTCAAAGGACTTCGGCGCTACTTGGTCTCCGGCAACCAAAGTGAACACCGATCCCATTCACAATGGCGCGGAGCATTGTTTTCAATGGATGGCTGTGGACCCGGCGGACGGTTCCGTGAATGTGATTTTCTACGACCGCCGCGGTGACCCCAACAACCGTGCGCAAACGGTGACGCTCGCG
>Ga0126369_10001113_pt1 | contig 18377 bp, 16 predicted proteins | sample PanSoiMetaPlot_1_FD_109646 | JGI IMG/M metagenome (GOLD analysis project Ga0126369, IMG submission 109646) | Tropical forest soil microbial communities from Panama - MetaG Plot_1 | ecosystem: Environmental > Terrestrial > Soil > Tropical forest > Bulk soil | place: Panama | collected 2016-02-17 | reverse complement strand
CTGATGCCGGGCGTCATCAGCCACGCCACCAACATCGTCGAGCACCCGGAACTGGTGAGCGAACGGATCGTGCGGCTCGCCCGTCTGGTCGGCCGCGAGAACATCATCGCCGGCACCGATTGCGGCTTTGCCCAGAGCCCGATGTACCGGCGGGTTCATCCCAGCATCATGTGGGCGAAGCTCGAGGCACTGGCGCAAGGCGCGCGGCTTGCGAGTCGGGAACTGTGGGGGTAGGGACCAACCATGCCAGTTTCATCCCATGGCGACACCGCGCCGGTTTCGACCGTCGCAACCGACACTAAGGCGGACGCAATCGCCCCCGACCCGCGCCTCGTCGCCGACCTGGTGACGGCGAACCACATCCTCTTCGACCAGCATGTGGTCGATGCGTTCGGGCATGTCAGCGTGCGGCATGACAAGCGACTGGACCGCTTCCTGCTCGCCCGCAGCATGGCGCCGGCGCTAGTAACCGCCGCGGATATTCTGGAATTCGATCTCGACGGCAATCCGCTCGCTGCTGCCGGCAGGCCGGTCTATCTCGAACGCTTCATCCACGGTGAAATCTATCGCGTCCGCCCCGACGTCGTCGCGATTGTGCACAGCCATTCTCACGCCGTCATCCCATTCGGCGTGGTGCGATCGCACAAGCTTCAGGCGATCTTCCACATGAGCGGCTTCGTCGGCACCGAAACGCCGATCTTCGAAATCCGCGAATGCGCCGGTGACGGCAGCGATCTCCTGGTCCGCAATCGCGAGCTGGGCGCGTCCCTGGCAAAAGCGCTGGGACCGAAATCGGTGGTGCTGATGCGCGGCCATGGCGTGACGGTGACGGCGTCGACATTGCAGGAGGCGGTCTATCGCGGCGTCTACGTGGACGTGAACGCGCGGCTGCAGCTTGAGGCGATCGGGCTCGGCGCCGTCAATTATCTTACCGAATTGGAAGGCCGGGCAGCCGCCGCCGCCAATGCCTCCCAGATCGGCCGTGCCTGGGAACTGTGGAAGATGAAGGTCGAAGGTAAGCTGTGAACGCCCGCCGCGCCCCTTTTCTGTCCCTCCCCCGCTTGTAGGGGAGGGAATGTCGACCGACCTCTCCCCTCCGTGAGGGGGTCACAGCCCGAGATAAAATTTCCTGATCAGGTCATTGTTGTTGAGTTCGTCGGCGGATCTGCCTTCGAACGCGATTCTGCCGTGGACAATGACATAGCCGCGGTTGGCGATGCGTAGCGCCTGGGGAAAGTTCTGCTCCGCCATCAGGACGGTGAGCTTGTATTGCTGCTTCAGCTCCCGGATGGCGTCGATGGTGCGGCTAACCAGTACCGGGGCGAGGCCGACCGAAGGTTCGTCGATCAGGAGGATACGCGGCGCCAGCATCACGGCGCGGCCGAGTGCGAGCATCTGCTGTTCGCCGCCGCTCATGGAGCCGGCGAGCTGGCGTCGGCGTTCCGCAAGCCGGGGAAACGCCGTAAAGCAGAAATCCATGTTGACCTTGATCTGGGAGCGGGCCTTGGATCGGAAGGCGCCGAGCAGGAGATTTTCCTCGACGGTAAGGCGCGGGAACAGCCGGCGCCCCTCGGGCACCAGTGCGATGCCGAGATCGACGATCTCCTCGATGGTGCGGCCGATCAGGTCGTGTCGCTCGCCCTCGATCTCGGCGACGATCGAGCCGGCGGCAGGCCGCACGATGCCCATGATGCTCTTCATCAGCGTGCTCTTGCCATTACCGTTGGTGCCGAGCAGCACCACGGTCTCGCCGCCATTGACCGTGATCGATATGTTCTCCAGCACGCGAACGGCGCCGTAGCCGGCATCAAGGCCCGCGATGGTGAGGCTATTGGCCAATGTATGCCCTCTCGACTTCAGCATCGCGAATCACCTCGTCGGGGCGGCCGTCGGCAATTTTCTTGCCGGATACCAGCACCACGAGGCGTTGGGAAAAGCTCATCACGGCGCGCATGATGTGCTCGATAAGGATGATCGTGATGCCATGTTCGTTAAGACGGATCAGCAGCGTCACAATGTCGTTGACCTCGGAATTCGAGAGGCCTGCCATCGCTTCGTCGGCGATCAGGAGCTTGGGTTCCGATGCCATGGCGCGGGCGAGCTCCAGCTTGCGCATGTCCACCTGGGTGAGGTCGCGTGGGAAGTGTCGCGAGCGGTCGGTAAGGCCCACAAGGGTCAAAAGCTCCTCGCAGCGCGCTCCGATCTCGTTTTCGCTGAGCGTAGGCCTGCGGCGCGCATTGACGGCGTAAAGCAGTGGCACTTTGAGATTGTCGCCGACCGTCATGCTGGCGAAGGGGCGCGGCAGCTGGAAGCTGCGCGCCATGCCGAGCCGGGTGCGCTGATGAGCGCTTTGTCGAGCGAGGTCCTGCCCTCCGAAGCGTACCGTGCCGGCCTCCTGGACGAGGGTGCCGCACAGGCAGTTCACCAGCGTGCTCTTGCCCGAGCCATTGGGGCCAATCAGGCCGACGCGCTCCCCCGCCGTCACGTCAAGATTGATGTCGTCGAGCGCGACAAAGCCGCCGAACCGCTTGGAGAGACCCTCAACTTCGAGAAGCTGCACCGCCATGGTCTATCGCTTCAAAAATGCCTGCCGCCACAGCCCGATGAGGCCATTCGGCGCGATGATGACGAACCCGACCAGCAGCACGCCGACGATCAGCAGGCTGACTGCCGAGGAGATCGTCACGGTGGTGACCTGCTGCAGCGTGCCAAGGAGAAGCGCGCCGACCAGCGGGCCTACCCAGCTCGTGGTACCGCCGATCATCGGCATGGCGATCGAGTTGACGGCATATTCGAGCGCGAAGGCGGAGGACGGCTGCAGGTAGCCGATATAGTAGGGAAACGGTGCGCCAGCCATGCCCATCAAGGCGCCGGACAAAGTGGTGGCGATGAGCTTGAGCTTGAGCGTCGGCACCCCGGAAGCCTCGGCGGCCAGCTCGTCGTCGCGGATGGTGGCGAAGCCAAAGCCCAGCTTGGAATGCTCGATGATACGCGCGGTCGCGATGGCCATCACAGCCAGCGCCAGCATAATCAGAAACAGGTACTGAATATATGGCAGAGCAAGCTCCGGAACCTCTGCGGGCCGGATCACATAGGCGCCCCGCGCACCGCCCACATAGTTCCAGTTGACCACCAGCGTCTGCAGCACCACGGCGAGCGCGAGAGTAGCGATGGAGAAGAACGCCCCGCGAAGCCGAAGCGTGAGATAGCCCATGCCAAGCCCGATGAGCCCCGACACCGCGGCGCCGATGACGAGCAACACCGGCACCGGCAGCGGGTAGAACTTGTGGAAGAACACTGTCGCGTAGGCGCCGAGCGCGAAGAATGCCGCGGTGCCGAAATTCACATAGCCTGTATAGCCGCCGAGAATGTTCCAGGCGGTCGCCAGCACGATGAACTGCAGCACCGTGTAGCCGGCGAAAAACACATAGTCATTGCCGATTGAGCGGGCGCCGGCGAACACGAAGGCGGCAACGACCGTGCATGCGAGAACGAAGCTGCCGGAGCGAATGGTGGAACTCATTGCTGCCCCGCCATCTATCGTCCCAGCAACCCGGCGGGCCGGAACGCCAGCGTCAGCAGCAAGAGCCCGAATGAGACCGCGGGCGCCCATGACGGACCATAGAACGTCGCCGTGAAGCTCTCCGCGATGCCGAGCAGCATGGCGCCGATAAGTGCGCCCGGCAGGCTGCCGAGCCCGCCAAGCACGCAAATCGCAAAAACCCGTCCGATATAGTCGCGCCCGATCGAGGGCTCGACTGGCTGGATAATGATGAGGAACGCGCCGGCCAAAGACGCTGTGGCGATCGAAATCGCGAACGCTGTGCGTTTGATCCGGATCGGATCGGCCGCCATCAATTGCAGCGCTACCTGGTCCTGTGCCACTGCCATGATGGCGCGGCCCAGGAAAGTGCCGGTCAGGAAAATCTGAAGCGCCGCCAGCATTATGAGCGACATCAGGCACGGCACCAGCATGCGCAGCGGCAGGTCGACGATGCCCACATGCCAACTTTGCTCGATGTAGCCGGCCTGGACGTAGCGGTAGTCAACCCCGAATTCCAGGACCAGAGCCACCTCGGTGATGAACAGAATCCCGAAAAAGAACGCGAGGCCGCGCAGCGAGTCCTGGCCGCGCTTTTCGAATGAAAGGTAATAAACCTGGTAGATTGCGGCGCCGAGCCCGTAGAAGGCCGGCAGGGCAATGATGCTGGCGACGATCGGGTCCAGGCCGAACCGCGCGTTGACGATATAGGCGATGTAGGAGCCGAGGATGATAAAGGCCGGATGGGCGATGTTGACGATGTCGAGAATGCCGAACGAAATCGATATTCCAACGGTCACGGCCGCATAGAAGCCACCGAGCAGCAGCCCGGCCATCACTGCGTTGAGCAGCAGGTCGTACGACAACTCTTCCCCCCACCGCCAGCATCTCGGCGCTGCTGTCGCGCCCCGATGTTCTGCCAGACTATGCTCACTTCAGGTTGATCCCATTTCATCGCGACATGCTTTAGATGGTCAGTACCCGGACCCTGTCGGTTTCCGAAATCAGCTCGCTGCCCACGCAACCATTGGGACCGTGGGCTTCGCGGGCAAACTCCTCCTGCAGCGCTGCCGGCCAGTCGGTCCGGTCGTTTCGCGCCGCCTGCTTGTCGGACATGGTCAAGGCCATGGCATTCCTCCCTTGCGGCCATTATGTCGAATGGCCGGGTCTTGTTTGATACCTTGCATGCAGCGATAAACCAAGAGCGCCGATCAGATGTTGCTGAAGGCGAAATGAGCGAGCCCGCGGCACGCGCCATCGTGATTGGCGGATCGCTGGCCGGGCTGTTGGCGGGGCTGCTGTTGCGCCGGCAATTTGCCGTCGACATCCATGAGCGCGTCGATGCCGAGCTTGCCGGAAGGGGCGCCGGTATTGTCACCCATCCGCTGTTGTGCGAGGCGCTCGATGCGGCGGGGATCGCGTGGCGAAAAGACCGTGGCAACCAGAATCGTAGTACAGACGACCTTGGCGACCAGGACCTTGGCGATCGGGACTTGGGGCACCAGGACGTGGGCGACCAGGATTTGGGTATCGAGGTTCGGACGCGGCGGTTTTTCGATCGAGACGGCCGGGTGGCGTTGGAATACCCTTACCGGCAGACCCTCACCGCCTGGGACCGGCTGTATGATATGTTGCGCCGCGCATTTCCCACGGCACACTATCATCGCGGCATGGAGCTGGTGGCCATTGAGGAGCGTCCGGATGGCGTGGCGGCACGATTTGCCGACGGTTCGGTGGCCGAGGGAGACCTGCTGATCGGTGCCGACGGGTTGCGCTCCACGGTGCGGGCGCAATTTCTCCCCAGCATAACGCCGCTCTATGTCGGCTATGCGGCTTGGCGGGCGCTCGTTCCTGAACGCGTCATCGCGCCCAACCTGCACGCGCAGGTGTTCGACCACCTGGCGTTCTGCCTGCCGCCGGGCGAGCAGATACTCGGCTATCCGGTGGCAGGGCTGAACAATGACCTGCGCCCCGGCCACCGTCGCTACAATCTCGTCTGGTATCGGCCGGCCGATGAGTTCCAACTCGGGCGGTTGCTGACCGACGAAGCCGGAACCATCCACGCGGTCTCGATCCCGCCGCCGTTGATCTCACGCGCCGTCATTGCGCAGATGCGCGAGGCAGCGCAATCCACGTTGGCGCCGCAATTCCGCGACCTGATCCGGCTGGTCGGCCGGCCGATGCTGCAGGCGATCTACGATATCGAATCACCCCGCATGGCCTTCGGCCGCGTCGCGATTATCGGCGATGCTGCCTTTGTGGCACGCCCACATGTGGGTGCCGGCGTCGCCAAGGCGGCCCGGGACGCGCTCGCCCTGGCACGGGCGCTGGCGCGGACGGGTAACATCGCGGCGGCCCTGAAGGAAATGGAGGCGACGCAACTTCCCTTCGGCCGCCGCATCATCGCGCGCGCCCGCGAACTCGGCGCCTGCCTGCAGTCGCATCACGCCACTGCGGTGGAGCGCGCGAATGCCGTTCGGTTCCGCACCCCGCAAGCGACGCTCGCCGAAACCGCGACGCTGGAGTTTCTGGAGAGGTAACGGCTCATCTTTATCCCTCCCCGTCTTCGGGGAGGGTGGCCGAGCGAAGCGAGGTCGGGTGGGGTCGCTGGGACCGCGGGCGTCCCGTCCGTCTCTCGTTGGGTCAATTAACTTCAAGTAAGCGGTCCGCAAAACACGGTCAGATTTTTGGTGCTCCGTTTCGATCGATGCTGATGTTTCTTCCGGATAGTAGCTTCCGACGGCTTCTCTGGGCCTTGGGTAACGGTCCCGGCGATGTTTGCGGACCGTCGAAGCATCCCTCTATGGCAGCCATATCAATACCGCGCGGCGCGCTGGCCAGCCGTGCCTTATTGCGGAGCGATTTCCGCCGAAGCCAGTTCCGCGTGCTACTCGATCGCCGCGGCGCGGTGCAGGTTAGGCTCGATTGTTGCGGCGCTCGCGCCGAAGCGTGCGCGGTAAACCTGCAAATTCTCCATTACGCGCTGGACATAGTTGCGCGTCTCGGAGAATGGGATGCGCTCGACCCAGTCGACTGCATCGACCTTGGGGTCGCGCGGGTCGCCGTGTTGCGCCACCCATTGCTCGACCCGGCCGCGACCGGCATTGTACCCAGCGAACGTCAAGATGTAGGAGCCGCGATAATCCTTGAGGAGCGCGGCGACCTCGGCTCCCCCCATCTGGGTGTTGTAGACCGGGTCGGATACGAGCCGGTTCCAATCGTAGGAGACGCCGAAGCGTTTTGCAGTGTCACGACCGGCTGCCGGGGTGACCTGCATCAGTCCCACTGCCTTGGCCGACGACATGTCGTGCTGATCAAAGGCACTTTCAGTGCGCACGATCGAATAGACAATGCAGCGATCGAGTTTGAACCCGATAGGGCTGTATGACGGCACGCCGATATCGGGAAAAGCGTACTGGTCGATCGCGAAACCTCTCGCGAGCGCCGTCTTACCGATGAGCAGCATCGACCGGGCGTCGTTATGTTGCGCAGTGAGCTGCCCCAGTGCTGCGAGCAGCGCAGCGTCGTTGCTCTTGTCAGCGAGGTCGGTCACGAACGACCTGACGAGGTCGCCTTCGCCAATCGCATAGAGGATGTCTGCAGCGCGTACAAGTTCGCTCGCCTCACGGTGCGTTGATTCCGGCAGCGGGCGGAGCGGCGCGATCTCGCCTAAGCCAAGCCGGGCGCGCGCCAACTGGCCATAATAGGCGGTGGGAAATCGCGCAGCGGCTTCGTATTGTGCGCGCATTTCATTGAACCGGCCGGCCGCCTCGGCGGCACGACCACGCCAATAGGCGGCACGCGCGAGGACAATCGGATCAGTCGAGCCTTGATCCACTTCGGCGAAGTGCTCAAGCGCGGTGGCAGGATCAGCGAGAAAGCGCAACGCGATCCAGCCGGCCATGAAGTGGAACTCGGCACGGTAATACGGATTGGCTGGCGGCGCAGCCTCACGCACGACCTGGTAAGCAGTCCGGGTGTCACCGAGATCGAGGAGTCTGCGGGCGAGCATGCGACGCTCGCGCCACCATTCATCGGTGTCCTGGCGCTCCATATCCTCGCGCGAGGCCGCGAGTGCCAGTTTGACCGCCGCAGCAATATCCCCTTTGGGCGTCACAATGCGGCCGCGAATGTTCGAGCCGGGCATGTCGTTGCGCAGCAGCCAGTGCAGACGGCATAATGCGTAGCCCAAATTCTGACGCGCGTCGGCGTGCACCGCGTCGAGCAGTGCTCCGGCCTTTTTAGACTTCGCATCCACAGCGCTGCATGCCTTGACGATCGCAATTTGATCGTCGCCGACGCGTTTTGCGGCGCGCATCGCCGCGCCAAAATCCTTGGCGCCGATGCGCCGGTCCATGCGCGCTACATGGTCGGCTCGGGTCAGCATGTCGGGGAAGGTGTCGAGTACCCCCGCTTCGCCTTCAGCCGTCAATCCCGCCGCCTGCCACACCGCGCGAACTTCGCGCTGGGCGCTGCCGCGGTCGCCTGCGCCCATCAGCACGCGCGCGCGTGCAAGGCGCCCGACTGCGCTGATCGGTTCACCCTCCAAGAGGCGGCGCATCGTGGCGGCGTCGCGCCGCTCCTGCCACAGCTTCTCCTCAACACGCCGGCGCAGCAGGGCAATGCTCGGCCAGTCGGGATTGGCGCGGATGAAGGCTGCGTACCGCCCCGATCCGATTTCGCCGTCAGCGCGGCGCAGCAACGCCCACTCCACGAGCTTCTGCGCCAGAGGATCGCCGATTGATGTTGCGAGCGCTGTCGCTTCACTCAGCTTGCGCTGGTGCACCAGCTCCATCGCCTGTTTCGTTGTAGCAAGTTCCGGCGGCACCACCACTGGAGGGACGTCGGCGGCTGCTGGCCGGTCTTTCGGAAGGGGGGTGGAGTGGACGCTTTTGCGTTCGCCTTGCCTCGCGGCTCCGCTCCGCTTCGCTTCCGACGCCGGGTCGCCCTTGTGATGCTTTGCCTGACCCGCCTTGCTCGGTGGCGTCGGCGCATGCTTGTGACTTTGAGCCGCGACCGCGTGAGCTATGCTCGTTGCGGCAATGGTGCCAGCGAGCAGCCAGACCGCGGCATAACAGCCTCGCCTTCCCGCCAGCCGCTGACCGGCAGCAGGCGCGTTTCCGCCACGAACCGGCGCGGCAACGCAACGTCGATCTATGCTTGGCTTCGCGGCAGGAATAGTCTCGCCCCTCCCCTTCCACGCGACACAGTCTAGCACGCTCTGCTGGATATGGCCATCGGTAACGCGCAAAATATCTCTGGATGCCCCAGCGCAGCCCAGGATATGCCGTTAAACTGCCCGACATCTGCCTGTTGTGTGAGTTATTTGCCGGTGAGGTTCAATATCGCATGGATGAGAAGTCGGCTTTTCAACACACATGAATCATTGCCGAATCCCAACTTGATACAGAGGTCCATGTATGCAACCCACTGATTTCTGCATTCTCCTATAAGTCCGAAGTCTGAGTCCCTCTCGCCCCTGGCATATCGGCCGTTCTTGGCTTTTGAATACAGGCACTCCCTGTACTCACTTTCGATGCGCATGGTCTCATTGGATGCCTGACCGTTTGTTGGCGAGACAGGAGCCCAAAAAAGCGCAGCGAGTCCGAACGCCAAGGCATGTTGTCTCCTTCTCCAGCAGGATTTCGAATGCGGGTTCACTGCAGGCTGCTTGTTCACCGGCTTGTTGACGCTTCACACCCCCAAGAGCTTCTTTGCGTTGCCACCCGCGACGGCAGCACGGGCCGCGGCGTCGAGGCTCTCGGTTGCTGCCAAGTGTTCGAGCGGATCGTACTCGGCCATGTCATAGGGGTAATCGGTCCCCATCAATACATGGTCGATCCCGAAGGTCGCAACCAGCGCGGCAAGTTGTGCCGGGGTGAACACCACCGTGTCGACATAGATCTTCTTGAGATAGCTCGAGGGCGGCTTCGGCAAATCGCCTTTTGAGTCGCCACGCGCCCCCCAGGCGTGATCGATGCGGCCCCAATAGGCGCCCAGAAAGCCTCCGCCATGGACCGCGATGATCTTGAGATCCGGATGGCGCTCAAGCACGCCATCGAAGATGAGATAGTGCAGCGCGATCGTGGTCTCCAGCGGATTGCCGATGACATTGTTAAAATAGAAGCGGGAAAAGCGCCGCGCCTCGGTGAAACCGTTAGGATGGATAACCACGATCGCGCCGAGTTCCTCAGCCTTCTTCCAGAACGGTGCGAAGTCCGGATCGGACAGTTCCTTGCCGGCCACGTTGGTCAATATCTGCACGCCTTTGAACTTAAGCGACGTTATACAACGGTCGAGTTCTCTCGCGGCCTCATTGCCGTCAGGCATCGGTACGGTGCCCAACGCAACGAAGCGGTCAGGCTTTGCCGCCACATAGGCCGCGACGCCGTCATTGATCATCCGGGCAGCCTTGACGGCAATGTCCAGCGGCACCGTGTAATAGCATTGCGGCGGCGGGCACATGACGAGTTGCAAGTCGATGCTCATGGCATCAAGATCGGCAAGGCGCCGGTCATGGCCGGTCATCAGCCCGCTGCGGTCGCTCTCCTGGCGTGCGTTGAGCGCCTTGGTCTGCGGCGTCGCGAAATTGATGAGCGGAATGGTGGCCGGATCCAGATGTGGCCTGACTAACTCTGCGGCCTGCGGGATCGCAATGTGGGAGTGGATGTCGATGGTCACGCTTTGCGGCCGCACCGCGCGCCCGGGCTTGGTGCCTTGCGGGCGCGCGGCAGTTGGTCCATAGCGATTCCAGTCCTGGAGCATGTTGAATCCTCTTTGTGCAGATCAAATATTCTGATCTCATTGCCTTAAGACTTCCGCACCTTCGGGCGGCACATCTTGAGGTTCGCGAAGGACGAAGGATGACCCCTTGCCTGGCCATGCCTGCTGGCATCCTTCGTCCTACGAGAATTTCAGAACGTGTGAATCCTTCGACAAGCATTCAGGAGTGCGCTTTTGAGATCAGATTGTAGCTGGATCACAGCCTCCGGCCCGACACGTTTCATCTTGCGAATTCAAGGGCAGCCAAAAGCTCATCGAAGTCCATGCGCTTGCGGTAGTCCGGGTCGATGAACCGCGCGCTGATCACGCCGTCGGTGCCTACCACGAAAGTCGCCGGAATCGGCAGGAACCAACTGCCGATTCCGTGAAAGGCTGCAAGATCGCGCCCCCGCTCGATCATATACTGCTTCATCTCCTCGCCGACCCAGATCGCGAGGTTGAGCGAAATCGCATAGCCGTTGCCGAAATCTGTCAGCATGCGAAACGGAGCGGCGGCATCGCGTTTGTGGTGCGCCGTGAATTGCTGCCGTTCGGGAGTGATCGCCACGATCTGCCCGCCCGCAGCCGCGATCTTGTCATTGATCCGCGCCAGACCGTGAGCGTTGATGCGGCAATATGGACACCAATGGCCCCGATGGAACGCAATTGCGACCGGGCCATTCGCCAGCAACTCCTCCAGGCTGACAAGGTGTGCGGCATCGTCGGGGAGCAGGAAGCCTGGCATCGGATCACCGACGCGGGGCGCATTGAGGCCGGCGCCGGCATTGCGAAGACGTTCCACCAAGCGCTCGATCGGTCCATCGAGCGGCGATCCCAGGTCTCGCATCATCGCTGAAAAGCTTGACAGCCTGTTATTGATCGGCGCGTCGGAATCCCGAGCAATCTGAAAGGCTTCAGTTGGTGATGCAGGGGGCAGCCGCGACGCCGGCGACTCCACGGCTTCCACGGAGCGCGGGTTCGTATCCTGCTTCCCCATGGAGTGATGGTTATTCGATACCTTCATAGCGGCGATCTATGAATTTCATAGCCATTGTACATCATGAGGGCTTGGCGAGCACATTATTGGGCAGCTTCATTAGATTCATCCGTCAGTTGGCGTGATAAAGAGCCGTTTAGAGGTGGGCATTCGCCTCAACCATCGATTTGCAGCTCATTTTTTTGGCTGCGACTTTTGCACACCTAGTTAATGCGCTCACACCGACAGTGGAGAATGCGGCGGCAAAACTGAAATGCCGAATTGCTTCGGAATCGATAGCGCCGCGCTTTGATTCCCTCAACGCGCACCCACGCTCGCGGGAAGGGACAGGTCGTGCTGTCATTCAACCGCCGTCACCGGTGTCTAATCCGGAATAGCAATCGGCTATCGACATCAGAGACAGTCGGCATTTCCGTCGGCGCCGCACATAGCCGATGCTCCCGTCAGCGCGGCGGTCGACCTGTCACCGGCCGGCGCACAACACGGGAGCCACTACAAATGTCAAACCGCATTGAATTGGGCCGTTTGCTCGGCCGAACCACCGCAGTCGCCGGTCTCGTCGTCGGATCGGTAGCCCTCACCACCACGGCCTTCGCGGGCAGTTGCCCCGCTGACAAAATGAAGGCCGAGGTTCGCGAACCGGTGAAGTTCGACGCCGTCGGCGTCACCGACACCACACTCGGCGCCATCGATCTCGAAAAAGAGCCGGCGATGATCAAGGGCCGCCAATTGCGGTTTCGCAAGCTCACCATCGAACCCAACGGCATCGTGCCGTGGCACAGCCATGGCGATCGCCCGGCCCTCATTTTCATCGCGGAGGGCGAGATCGTCGAATATGCCAGCAATTGCTCCATACCGATCATGCATAAGGCCGGCGAGATCCGGCCCGAGACCAGCGGGACGTCGCATTGGTGGAAAAACCTCGGCGACAAGACCGTTGTTCTCTATGTCGGCGATGTCCTGCACGACAGGAACGACAAGAACATGTGAGCGTCGTTCTTTCCGCCTCCCACACTCCCTCGACGCTCATGACGCCCCGCATCCCCGCCGCGGGGCGTCGCCTTTGCGCACAGTCGATGAGATCGGATCCTGATGTCCCAACTGTCCCAAGTCGCCGCCTCACCCCGCATGGGTCATTACCGTGGTTCGGCGGGCGTCTTCGGACGCTCTGTCGTCACGGGGCTGACCGCGTTCCTGACGTTGGTCGATTTGTTTGCCACGCAGGCGATCCTGCCGTCCCTGACGCGAGCCTACGGGGTCAGCCCGGCCGCGATGAGCTTTGCGGTCAATGCCAGTACGCTCGGCATGGCGATCGCAGGTCTTGGGGTGGCGATCTTCAGCAAGCATATCGATCGCCGGCTCGGCATTCTGATTAGCCTTGCAGTCCTGGCGGTTCCGGCCGCATTGCTCGCGAGCGCGCCCAATCTCACAATTTTCACTCTGTTGCGGGTGGCGCAGGGCCTTTGCATGGCCTCGGCATTCACCTTGACGCTGGCCTATCTCGGTGAACATCCGAGCGCGATCGATTCGGCAACTGCGGCAGCCGCCTATATCACCGGCAATGTGGCGAGCAATTTCATTGGCCGGTTCATCTCCGCCGCCGTAGCTGACCACTTCGGACTTGCTTCAAATTTTTATTTCTTTGCTGCACTCAACCTGACCGGCGCCCTGCTGGTCTACTTCACGGTGCGGCGCGCACCGCCGGCGCATTGCCTGGGGCGGACCGCCGAATCTCAATTCGCATCATGGGCTCTGCATCTGCGCAATCGCCGGCTGCTGGCCGCATTCGGGATCGGTTTCTGCATCCTTTTCGCCTTCATAGGCACCTTTACCTACGTCAATTTCGTGCTGGTGCGCCCGCCGTTTATGATCGATTCGATGGCGCTGGGCTTCGTCTATTTTGTGTTCCTGCCCTCGGTGATTACGACACCGCTTGCCGGTCGTGCCGTCGGCCGAATCGGGACCCGGGCAACGTTCTGGAGTTCACTCGGGCTCGCGGTCGTCGGCTTGGCGCTGCTCTTGACCTCAAGCCTCGCCATCGTGCTCGCCGGGCTGGTTCTGGTCGGTGTCGGTACGTTCTTCGCGCAGGCGGCCGCGACCGGCTATGTCAGTCGTACTGCAACCGTCGATCGCGGGTCTGCGAGCGGCATTTATCTTTCCTGCTATTTTCTCGGCGGTATGGTCGGCAGCGCCGTGCTTGGCCCGGTATTCGATCGCTTCGGATGGCCGTCCTGCGTGGCCGGCATCACTGCGGCGCTGGGGATTGCGGCGCTGCTTGCGAGCAGGCTGCGGATGTGAGGCCAAACGCAAGAATGGCCACCCTTTCCATCGAGACGGAAGCCGCTCTATTCCGCGCCGATATTGTTGCGCTTATTCTGCCGCGGCTGGCAGTTTCTCAATGATCACCTCGCTCGTTGCTTCCGGCTCGTGTAGCACGACGGCGTCGAGCGGTCCAAATTCGCCGATCCATGGCGCGCGGGCCAGCGCCTTACACGTGTCGGCGTAGCCGGCTTGCCAGCGTTGGCGAATGCCCGAGTGACTGAAGTCGATATCCTTGAGGTGGCTTTCGTTGTCAAGCCGCGGCGCGAGCAGCCGCACCACATGCATGCGCGTCGGGCAGCCATAGGCGGCAAGCTCGCGCACCGCAGCTGTCGTGCGAATCTCGTCCGGCAAGTGCTTGGCAAGCTCGGAAATGACATGGCGTAAACGATGCACCTCCCGCTGGCGGGCGATGTGGTTGGCGATGCGGCTCGAATATTGAATGTCCTTTTGCCGGTGCAGCACCTCCCAGATCGTATTGGGTTCTGGTCCGGTGGGATTCCACACATGAACCGCAAAGACCAGCGAATTGCGCCGTGGATTATCGTCGAAGATGGCTTCCGTGGGCGTGTTGGAAAGAATCCCACCGTCCCAATAGAGCTCGCCGTCGACGCGTATCGCCGGGAAGGCCGGCGGCAGCGCGCCCGACGCCATGATGTGGTCCAACTTGATCTCAACCTCGCGGCTGTCGAAATAACGCATCATGCTGGTGCGCACATTGGCGGCACCGACCATCAGGCGCGGCGTATTGTGGCTAATGAGATCGAAGTCGACGAGGTCCGTCAGGGTCTTACGCAGCGGCGCGGTCGAGTAATAGCCGGCGGAATCCGTGCCCAGCGGAACATGGGCGCCGAGAAACGCACGTGCATTGGCTTCAAAGAAGCCGGGAATGCCGCCGGTCACTGTTGCCCAGGCCGACAACGAATCCGCAGCGCCGGGCCACGCCGAGAACAGGTTCCAAAGCGCATGGCGCTCCATGCGTCGCCAGAATTCTTTCAGGCGATCGAGACGTTGCCCGACCGCGTTGCCGGCGATGATGCTGGCGTTGATCGCCCCGATCGAGGTGCCGATGATCCAATCGGGCTCGACCTTCGCCTCATGCAGCGCCTCGTAGACGCCGCCCTGATAGGCGCCGAGAGCGCCACCACCTTGCAAGACGAGCACGACCTGTCCGTTCGCCTGCCTGCGGATCACGTTGACGGCGTCAAGCGGCGATCGATCCCATCCCATGGTTCGCTCCTTGCGGTTCTACCAATACTACAGCAGTTACGGGCGCGTCAGCATTGGGTGCGGGCGCAGCGTCGCGGACAACGTTCAATGTGCCGTCCAGCCACCATCGACCGGAAGCGCAACGCCGGTAATCGAGGACGCGGCTTCGGAAGCGAGAAACACCGTCAACGCGCCGAGTTCCTCCACAGTGGCAAAGCGTTTGTTTGGCTGCTGTGCAAGCAGGATATCGCGGATCACCTGTTCGCGCGGAATGTGGTGGGCTTTGGCCTGACCGTCGATCTGAGCCTCGACCAAGGGCGTGTAGACATAGCCCGGGCAGATCGCGTTGCAGGTGATGCCCTGCTCGGCGGTCTCAAGCGCGGTCACCTTGGTCAACCCCAGAACGCCATGCTTGGCGGCCACATAGGCGGCCTTAAACGGCGATGCCACCAGCCCGTGAGCCGAAGCGACGTTGACGATGCGGCCCCATTTGTTCTCGACCATGCGTGGCAAAGCGAGCCGCGTGGTATGGAATGCCGACGAGAGGTTGATCGCCAGAATGGCGTCCCATTTGACAACTGGAAACTCCTGCAACGGCGCCACGAATTGAATGCCCGCGTTGTTGACAAGAACATCGAGCCGGCCAAACTCGGCTATCGTCATATCGATCATCTCGGCGATTGAATCCGGACTGGACATATCGGCGCCGGAATATTCCACCTTGACGTTGCATTCGGCGGAAAGTACGGCCTGCGTTGCGGAAATCTCTTCCGCTTTGCCGAAGCCGTTAAATACGATTGCCGAGCCCGCAGCTGCGAGCGCCTTTGCGATCCCGAGGCCGATGCCGCTGGTCGAGCCGGTGATTAGCGACACGCGTCCAGTCAATGGGCGTGCAGCAGTGATTTCATTCTGTGTTACCGGCCTGTTCATGGCGGGCCTCCGGGGCTGGAATTGTTAGAGCGGATTTATGCTCGCCACAGATCGCAATCGGAAATACTGTTTGCCTACCGAGTCGATAGTTCCCCGCTATATAAGCGCTTTCGCGATCAACTATATATTTGAGCCTATTGAGCGTTTGCCAAACCAGGTCTTGCGCATGGCTTCGCGCACCAATGAACCGGCGCCCGGCGAGTGCGGCCGTCCTCTGACCCATACGAGGTTCACGTCGCGCCAGAATTCCGGCTCTACGACCGGCAGCCCCACCACGCCCGCGTGCTTGACGGAATTAGCCGGCATGAAGGCGAAGCCGAGCCCGGCCGCCACCATCGCTAACGTCCAATCGTCGCGTTCGCTCCAATAGGCCGGCGTACATGTGACGCCCTGTTGCTGGAGAATCTGATCGGCATAACCGGCGAATTCACAATTCAGGCGGTGAATATAGTGCTCACCGTTCATCTCCCGCACCGGGAATACCTGCTCGTTGGCGAGACGATGACCGCGATGGACCGCGAGCACCATCTGCTCGCGGAACAGCGGCATGCAGTGGGTGCGCTCGTCGGGCTCAGCGCCCGGCAGGGCGTAAATGACGGCATCGAGATCACCGGCGAGCAGGCGCGTGCGCAAATCCTTGGCATTCGCGTCGCACAGCTTCAGATCGACGTTAGGATGTCGGGTCCGCAGGTTAGCGATGAGATCGACGATCTCGTCCGGCGAAATCGTGCTCATGATGCCCAGCTTGAGCGATACCCTATGGAAGAACTCCTGCGAGAGCTGCTTCGCGAGCTTCGTTTGGTCGAAAACCAACTGCAGATGCGGGCGCACCAACTGGCCGAGATCGGTCAGATGAGTGAATTCGCGATCGCGATGGAACAGTGGGCCGCCGAGTTCCTCTTCAAACAACTTGATAGCGCGCGAAAGCGACGGCTGTGTCACATTGCATTTTTCGGCGGCACGGGTGAAATTCAATGTTTCCGCCACCGCAAGAAAATATCGGACCTGATGCATCTCCATGTACAATTCCGGGAGCGCGCTTGAACGTCCGCCACAAGCTAAGCAAAAGCGCTGTAGAGCAACTAGTCAATACCCATCGCATAGGACTGTAGGGTGGGCAAGGGCGCGCATCCGTCGTATAGCATTGAGCTATCGATCTCAAAGCCAGTCGGTATTTTCTTAATCGATCGATGAAGCTCATGTTCCTCCCATCGCGACGGACAAAATACTGATCCGGCGCACGACAGAGGAGATGATGACATGTTCAATCGTATCGAAAACGCTTTGAGGCTTTGCACTTTCGCGGTTGCGGGTCTGTTCGTGGGCTCGTTGGCCTCCACGGCTTTTGCCGCCGCGCCGTCCCAGGTGGCCTCCATGCCGCCGGGCGTCGTCCACAGCTATTCGCCGGGTCATGCAGACACCGGCATCCAAACTTCGGGCCCGATTTTCAGCAAGGGCTATTACGTGGGTCAGGATCCCGATCTGGCGATCCGCTTCCAGCTCTTGCGAGACGGCTGGTATGGAACACGATAAGTTGGATTGATCTTTACACTCTCGACAAGGGCGTGGCGTCGCGCGTCACGCCTTTCATCGATCGTAATCGGCGGAAATGCGATGACAAGATACGACGCAATCATCATCGGGACCGGCCAGGCTGGCCCCTCATTGGCGGGGCGCCTGGTTGCGGCCGGAAAAAACGTCGCAATCATCGAGCGCAAGTCATTCGGTGGAACCTGTGTCAACACGGGCTGTATTCCCACCAAGACACTGGTGGCGAGCGCGTATGCGGCGCACATCGCGCGGCGTGCCGCCGAATTCGGCGTAACCATCGAAGGTAAAGTCGGAATAGACATGAAGGCGGTGAAGGCGCGCAAGGATGCCGTGTCGGGCCAGTCCAGGCGCGGCCTGGAGGACTGGCTGCGCAATCTTGCCGGATGCACAGTCTATGATGGGCATGCCCGTTTTGTCTCCCCACGTCAGGTATCCGTCGGCGACGAGTTGCTGGAGGCCGAGCAGATATTCATCAATGTAGGCGGCCGGGCATCGGCTCCGCCAATCGCCGGTCTCGATCAGGTCGACTATCTGACCAACAGCTCAATGATGGAGATCGACTTCCTGCCCCGCCACCTCATCATCATTGGGGGCAGCTATATCGGCCTGGAATTCGCCCAGATCTATCGGCGGTTCGGCGCCGATGTGACAGTTATCGAGCTGGCGCCGCGGCTGATTGCCAGAGAGGATGAGGACGTGTCGCTGGCGGTGACCGATATTCTGCAGGGCGAAGGGATCGACGTGCGGGTCGATGCCAAGAGCCTCGCTATAGCCCGGCGCGGAGCCGACATTGTCGTTGACCTCACATGCGGCCGCACATCGAGCAAGATCGTCGGGTCGCATCTGCTGCTCGCCGTCGGCCGCCGCCCCAACACTGATGATCTTGGCCTGGACAAGGCCGGTATCGTCGTCGACGCCCGCGGCTATATCCAGGTCGACGATCAGCTGAGCACCAATGTCCCGGGAATCTGGGCGCTCGGCGACTGCAACGGGCGCGGCGCCTTCACCCATACGTCCTACAATGACTTCGAGATCGTCGCAGCGAACCTGCTCGACAAAGATCCGCGG
>Ga0126369_10001112_pt1 | contig 18392 bp, 9 predicted proteins | sample PanSoiMetaPlot_1_FD_109646 | JGI IMG/M metagenome (GOLD analysis project Ga0126369, IMG submission 109646) | Tropical forest soil microbial communities from Panama - MetaG Plot_1 | ecosystem: Environmental > Terrestrial > Soil > Tropical forest > Bulk soil | place: Panama | collected 2016-02-17 | reverse complement strand
TTTGGATTCAAGAAAGGGCGCACGGGATTGCGGGTGTCGCCATTGTTCGAAGGGTTGTAGCTGAGTTGCGGCGTGAAGGGGAATCCCGACTGCGCCGTGAGGATGCTTCCTAGCGACCATCCGCCGACCACCCCGTTGCCCCATTTCCCAAGATCGCTCGCGAATCGCTCACCCCGGCCGAAAGGCAAGGCATAGAGCGCATCCACTACCGCGGCATGTTTCACGTGAAAGGTCGCCAAACCCTTGTCCGCAGCCAAATCGAACGGATTGGAGACCAAGCCGGGAGCGTTGCCCGCGGCGGTCTGGTTCAGGGAGTCGCCATCGTCCAAAGTCTTTGCGAAGGTGTAGACGCCGCGAAGGGAGAGGCCGTGGCTGAAGCGCTTCTGCAGCTCTGCTTGCAAGGCGTGGTAGGAGCTGTCGCCGCGGGAGAACCACGTCCAGGTGTTGGCAATGCTCGCGTTGGGACGAGGCGTTTGAGGCGGTATGTAGAACGTTCCGGCGGGGACGGGCGCTCCCGCCAGCGGCGAACCGATGCGAAAGCCCAAGGTGGGATCGTTGGTTGGACCGCCGGGATTCGCGGGATTGTAATGAACGATGGGCTGGCTCGGATCAAAAGTCGGATAAACGGCGGGGCAGGGAGCGGCGGGACAAATCACCGGAGCGGGTTCGTTGGCGTCCACGCCGATGAGTTCGTGATAGCCGTGAGAGCCGACATACCCAACGGTGAAAGCGGTGTTCGGTGAGATTTCGCGCGCAACTCGAACCGACCACGAAATGAGCGTCGGAGTTTTCATGTCCGGCTGCACGCCGCCCGGGACGAGTTTTGCGCCTGTTGGCGGAGGGAGAGAAGGATCGATGGGCAAGGAAGAGACGGGAAACGGCAGCGTGGCGCTGCCGACACCGTACACCGGATTGAAGGGCGCGTTTTGATCGGCGCGGTAACCTAGCGCGTCTTGCAAATCGTTGTAGCTGCCGAATCCGGCGCGAAGGACCGTCTTTGGCCCAAGCGGGCTCCAGGCCAGGCCCACGCGCGGCTGCGGGAGAAACTTGGCGTTGTTCGTAGCGAAGAGGGAATTGCCAACATTCGGCTGCGTGTTGATCACGCCGTTGGTGAACGTGTAATTCGCAGCTCGGCCGTGAGCTTCCCTCCAACCGGTCGAGAATTCATCGCGGAATCCGAGAGAGAAGGTGAGCTTGGGACTCATGCGGAAAACGTCCTCCGCATACCAAGCGCCGAAAAGCGACCGCCAGTTCATTTCCGTTGGGGAAGGATCGAAGAGAAAAGATGTGATGTTGCCGTTCAAGAAATTCGCCAGGCTGGAGAAGGTCGCCTGGCCGAATTGACTGAGAGCGATGATTTCATTGGATTGAAAACGCTGGAACCAAGCGCCAAAGCTCAGTTGATGGCGTCCGCGAGTCATGGTCAGGCGATCTTCGAAGTTGTAAAGGTTGCGGTGAATGCCCAGGTTGCTGCCGTTGTTGCTTCCCGCCAAGCCGACAGACGCCTGTGGATTTGAAGCCGCGCTTCCTCCGACGACCACCGCGCCAACCGGTTTGCCCAGCAAGAAACCCGAAACCGTGGCGGCGGGAGTGCCGGGCGTGGGCTCGCCGGTGAAGAAATAGCCGGCACGCGAAAAACCAGCGCGAGCGGAATTCAAAAGCGCCGAAGAAAAGACATGCGTTTCCTCAAGGCTGACCACCTGTTCGCGAAGGGCGACCAGGTCGGAGCTGAACGGATCCAGGGGCGTCGCGGTCGTGTCGTCGCTATCGTCTACGGTGTAGATGGCGTCGAGCGAATCGTTCGGCGAAAAAATGTGGTCGAGCCGTGAAGTTCCAAAATCCTCACGAACCGTTTGCAGCGGGCTGCTGAAGACCGAGGAGATGCCGTTGAAATCCTGAGCGCCGGGCGCGGGCGTGGGCCACAAATTGAGAAGCGGCTGGACACTGGCGGCCGCCGCTGCTCTTGAAGCGGCGCTCGGGACGAACGCCACGGAAGTCTGGTGGAGATTCTGGCGGAAGCCTTCGTAATTGCCGAACAGAAATGTCTTGTCCGCACGGACGGGCCCGCCGAGGGACGCTCCAAATTGATTGCGCTCGAAGGGCGGGGCGGAACCCTGGTCGAAGAAGTTGGGAGCGTCCAGCGCATTGTTGCGCAAGAACTCGAAAGCCGTCCCATGCAACTGATTGCTGCCGGAGCGCGTGACGATGAGCACCTGGGCGCCGGGGTGCTTGCCGAATTCCGCGCTGTACGAATCGCGCTCGACGTTGAACTCGCGCACGGCGTCCACGCCGAGCAGCATGCCGCTGGTCCCTCCGGGGGTCATGTTGTTTTCGGCGGCGCCGGTAAATTCCACGCCATTGAGCAGAAAGAGGTTTTGCTGCGGGCGGTTGCCGGAAACCGCGAAATTGTTGGCCGTGGTGGAGTTCGAAATGCCCGTGCCACCAGTTTTTTGCGAAGTGAAATTCACGATGCCAGGGTTTAAAGGCAGAAGCAGATCGTAGCTGCGGCCATTCAGGGGAAGATCCTTCACTTGCTGCTCGCCGACGAGGCCGGAGATATCGCGTGTGGTCGTGCTCACCATCGGAGCGTCGCCGACAACCTTGATTTCCGAACTGACACTGCCCACCTGCAACTGAAGATCGACGGTAGCTTGCCCGCCGACAGCGAGTTCGATGCCGGAGTGGACGCCGTCCTGAAAACCTGACTTAGCCGCTCGGACTTCGTACTTCCCAACGGGCAACGCCAGCACTTGATAGTGCCCCGTCTCGTCCGTAAGGGCGCTGCGCAGCGCTCCGGTCTCGAGATTCTTGATCGAAATGCCAGCCGAGGGCACCGGTCGGCCGGTGGGGTCGGAAACAATGCCGGTAACGCTCGACGCGGCCTGAGCGTGGCCCGACGGGGCTTCGATCATCAAGAGGAGGACCGGCAGCGCCAGGAAGCGGCCAAGCGAGAGGACTCGGTTACCGGTCGAGCAGAATAAGGAACTCATTTCAAGACACCTCGGAAAAGGAGTTATCGACCAGGGCCAGGACACGCTCGCCGACCATAGTAATTCCATACGTTTCAGCTCGTTATGTCAATTCGGCTTAATTCAGATACGGAAAGAACGAAAATATGCGGATTAGAGCGTGTCAAAACGCCCGGCGGTTGCGAGCGGCCGCCACCCGGAGGCGGGCGCCTTTAGCCGGTACCGCCCGCGCCAGGGTCAGACGGGCTAGCGGATCTCGCTCACCTGCATGCTCGTGTCTACGGCCAGATTGGGGTACCGGACTCCGGAACCGGCAGGCGCAGGCTCATGGCGCGCCGACACTTTGAAGTCCGCACCCGAGCAGTCGACCGAGTAGGCGTATCCATCGCGCCCGGTGCGCGGCAGCGAAAGCGCGCTCGAGCGGACCAGCTCGTCGAGCGAAGCGCAACGGCTATTGAGAGCGATGTAACTGCGCTCGGCTTGAGCGATTTGCAACAGGTCCATGCGAACGCCGGTCAAGCTGATGGCTTCGGTCGGAGCCGTGCCGCGATCGGTTGTCGGCATTTTCTCGAAATAGTAGTGGAAGATTGCGTAGACCACAGCGGCGGCGACCAGGACGGCGGCTAGCCCCTTCATCAGACAATTTTCGGCCTCGAAAGGCGGCCGGGGCAAGCGCAAGACTTCGCGGACTTGCGGAAGGAAACAACACCGTTGTTCCCGGCGTCCTTGGCCGGCGTCGCGGGGGAGGCATGTAGAGAGTAGACAACGGGTTGTGCGCGGCCAATTGACACCTTCCCGCGCCTCCAGTAACAAGTTAAATAGCGTTGGTGTCCTTAGGAGATGCGAGATGACAAGGAAGTCCCCCTGGGTCTTCAGTGTGGCCGTGATGCTTTCCTGGTTGCTGGCCATTCCTGCAGTTAGCCTGGCCGAACCGCAAGCCGCGGGGCAGCGGGCCGGCGAAGTATCCCGCGTGATTCCGGCGGTGAACATTGCGCGCGGCGCGAAAACGATTCCAGCCGCAGCGAAGACGGCGGTAGATTGGCAAGACTTGGTGAACACGCAGGTAAATGCGCGAGCGCGAATTGCGCTGGACGACGGTTCGGTGCTCAACGTGGGTTCGGACTCGTCGATCAAGGTCGTCAAGCACGATGCCGGCGCGCAGCAGACGGAGTTGGAGCTCACTTACGGAAAGCTCCGAACGCAAGCGCAAAAAATCGCCAAGCCCGACGGGAAGTTTGAAGTGCGCACTCCGGCAGGCGTCGCGGGCGTCGTGGGCACGGATTTTTTCATCGAATATGCGAACAACTCGATGAACGTGATCGTGTTTGAGGGCCAGGTCAAGGTTTGCAATCTCGGCGGGGTTTGCGTGCTGGCCAAAGCCGGCCAGATGACCTTCGTGCGCAGCGGAAATAACTCGGAGCCGCCCGCGCCGCCGCAGCAAGCAACTCTCGATCAGCTGGTGACCGCAAGCAACGATACGATTGCGGGAGTGGGCTCGAATGTGGCCGCAACCGGAGCCGCCGTGGGAGCTCATCTTGGCATTTGGGGTACGATTGGAATTGTCGCGGGGGCCGTCGGAGTTGGACTGGGTGTCGGTCTGACGCGCCCAAAGCCCCCGGCCACCGGTTGTAATCCGAATAATCCCAAGGCCTGCGGATAACTGGCATGCGCTACTGTTGCTCGGAAGCACTTAAGAGTAAAAACAGCTTCTCATGCCTGGAGCGGAGTCCCCGCGGGCATGCAACTCAAACCAGCCGGCAAACGTCCTAGCATTGTGGTTGCTTGGACGGCCCTGCTGCAGGTTCAAGGCGCTTGGAGCGCCCCATCCGATAGCGTAGACTGAATGATTCGCGGTCCCGTCTAACAGCGAGTGAGGCACCCTTTGACCAATTCGAGCCGTGGTGGACTGGTTTCTCCGTTTCTTGCGATAACCTTTTTGACCGGCCTGGCGTTTTACCTTGCGCCCAGGGCCCAGGCCACGCCCCTACCCGATGGCCAGGCGAAGCGCTCTCCGCTGCTCGCCGCTATGCAGGCGGAGTTGGACCGCTCGATGAAGACCTACGGCACTCAGGATCCTCCGGCGTATTTCATGGACTACACGGTCACCGACACCCGGCGTGTGGATGTCTCCGGCTCGAACGGGGCCTTGCTGAATAGCAGCGAAAACCGCAACCGCTGGCTCGAGGTTTGGGTTCGCACGGGAAACTACAATCTGGACGACACGCACAAAGTGGGCGAACGCCAAATGCAGAACGACAGCCCGGGCGTGTCGGTTCCGGTCGACGATGATCCCGAAGTGCTGCGCCGCGCCGTTTGGCTCGAAACCGACAAGCAATACCGCGCTGCCGAAGAAGCTTTGATCAAGATCAAGACGGGAAAAGAAGTGAAGGTGGAAACGGCGGAAGGGAATGCGCCGGATTTTTCGCGCGAGCAGCCGCACACCTACATCGGGCCGGAAGTTTCGATCGCCGTGGACCGTACCCCCTGGGAAGCGAAAGTACGCGCGTACACCAAGGCGTTTCGCGAATCCACCGCCATCATCAATTCCATCGTGACCTTCAGCGCGCAGGCGCAAAACGTCCTGCAAGTGAACAGCGAGGGCACCCAGCTCCAGTTTGGGCAGATTCGCTACCGGCTCGAGCTGTTCATCCAAGGCAAAGCGCCGGACGGGATGGACATCGACCGCTACTACAACTTTGACTGGGTCGATCCCCAGGAGGCGCCCGACGACCGAGCCGTGTACGCCGCCGAAGCCACCTTGCGCAAGGAATTGGAGGGCCTGGTCAAGGCGCCGATCAACGACCCATCGGTCGGCCCCGCGCTTCTGACCGGGCGCGCCGCCGCCGTGTTTTTCCATGAAGTTTTCGGGCATCGCGCCGAAGGGCACCGCCAAAAGGATGTCACCGAAGGACAGACTTTCTCGAAGAAAGTCGGAGAGGAAATCCTGCCCTCTTTTCTAAACATCACCGACGACGCCACCATGAAACAGCTCGCAGGCGAGGACCTTCTCGGCTACTACCAGTTTGATGACGAGGGCGTGCCCGCCGAGCGCGTGACGCTGGTGGACCACGGAGTATTGAAGAATTTCGAGATGTCCCGGTCGCCGCTCGTAGGCTTTCCGCATTCGAACGGGCACGGACGGCGGCAGCTTGGCGCCACGCCCGTGTCGCGGCAGGGCAACCTGATCGTGCAAAGCAGCAAGACCATGACGAACGCCCAGCTCCGCGCGAAATTGATGGACCTGATCAAGGCGCAGGGCAAGCCGTATGGCCTGCTGATCGACGACATTGCGGGAGGATTCACGTTCACCGGCCGCGGGCAACCGCAAGCCTTTCAGGTGCAGCCTCTGGTGGTCTACAAAGTGTTTGCCGACGGCAAGCCCGATGAATTAGTCCGTGGCGTCGACATCGTCGGGACGCCGCTTGCAGCGCTGACCAAGATTGTGGCCACCGGCGACAAGCCCGAAGTATTCAATGGCTACTGTGGCGCGGAATCCGGCAACGTCCCGGTTTCGGCCGCTTCGCCGGCGATTCTCATCTCCGAGTTGGAAGTGCAAAAGAAGGAAAGTTCGACCGACCGGCCGCCGATTCTGCCGCCGCCTGCGCACGATAAGGTCAAGACGGGAGGGGGTCGGTGAGGCGCGCCGGGAAAATGGTTGGGAGGGTGTTTCTTTTTGCAGCGTTCGGCTCGGCGACGGCCGGCTTTGCACTCGCCCAGGACAACGATCACACGCTCCAAGCCATGCGGGACGAAATGGCGCGTTCGAAAGCGCGGCTGGAACTGACGATTCCCAATAGCGGCCAGCCGGTGAAGCCGTATTACATCGAGTACCGTCTGCTGGACCTGGAGGTGCGCGAAATCACAGCGGAATTCGGCGCACTTCTTTCGAGCACGCACGCGCGGAACCGCTTCATGAACGTGGCGGCGCGCGTGGGCAACTACAAACTCGACAGCTCGAATTTCGTGAGTGACGACGCGTTTCGCGGATTCATTGGTCCCACCGGCTCGGTGGGCATCGACCGCGATTACGATTCGTTGCGGCAGGACTTGTGGATTGCCACGGATCAGGCTTTCAAGGAAGCCGTCGACATCTACTCGCGAAAGAAAGGCTACCTCAGCAGCCTGGCACGGCAATCGGACATCGATGATTTTTCGAAAGCCGAGCCCGTGCAGCTCATCGAGCCACTCGAGACGCCGGACTGGAGCCGTCGCAACTGGGAGCAAGAGGCACGCGACAGCTCCGCGGTGATGCGCGCGTTCTCGCAGATTCGTGAATCGCGCGTCAGCTATTACCTCGTTTATGGAACGGAGTATTTGCTCACGAGCGAAGGTACGGAAATCCGCCAGAACCGGCACTTTGCCGCCATTGAGGCGGGATTGAATGCGGTCGCGGACGATGGCGTGCCGGTGAATCATTATTATGCGACGTACGCAGTGCGGCCTGGCGAATTGCCTAACGTAGATGCGGTGCGCAAAGCTCTGAACGTCACTTGCACGGAATTGATGGCGCTGCGCGCGGCTCCGCCGGCGCAGGATTACACCGGGCCGGTGCTGTTTGAGGCCCGTGCGGCGGCCTCGCTTTTGGCACAAGTCTTGAGTCCGGCGGTCAATGGAGCGCGGCCGCCAATTTCTTTCAGCCCGGTGCTAGAACAGATGTTGACCGGCTTGGGAGGAAAGAGCGATTGGGTGGGCCGGTTGGGGGCGCGCGTTTTGCCGCCGACCGTGACGTTGGTCGATGATCCAACCGACAAGGAATTCAAAGGCGCCTCGCTGATCGGCGGGTATTCGGTAGACGATGAAGGCGTTCGAGGCCGGAAAGTCGCGCTGGTCGAAAATGGCACCCTGAAGGACGAACTCATGTCGCGCCGCCCCGGCCCGGATTTCGAGCAGTCCAACGGGCATGGTCGCGCCGCGTTCCTGAACGACGCCAAGCCCACCATGAGCAACCTGATCTTTTCTTCCACCGAGACTCTTTCGCCGACGGATTTGAAAAAGAAATTTCTCGACGAATGCCGCGCGGAAAAGAAAGGCGAACGCGAACAGTATTGTCTCGTGGTTCGCGAGATGGACAATCCTGCTTTGAGCCTTCTGCATCAGGAAGAGTTCTCTGAGTTGCTGGCCAGCTTTGGCGGCGGTGCCGGAACCGGCGACCGCTTGCCGCTCATCGTATATCGCCTTTATCCCGACAGCGGGCGCGAAGAACTCGTTCGCGGAGCGCGCATCATCGGGTTGAACACCCGCGCGCTGCGGAACATTGCGGGAATTGGAAGCGACACTTTTGTCTACAATTATATGCAAAGCCAGGCCAACGGCTTTGCGGGCACGGCGCTGAGCGCTTTTGGCTCCGCGTCGGTTGGCTTGCCGGCTTCGCTGGTGGCGCCGTCGCTCCTGTTCGACGAGGTGGAAGTTCGCGGCGAACGCGGCGAAGCAAAGCGGCTGCCGCTTCTGCCACCGCCGCCGATGACGGCCGCGAAATAACAACCCATTCGACGAACCGGTGCGGCTCGCTTGGAACCCAGTGAAAAGTCTCAAGGTTTAAATGCCGCGCCGGGTTTTAACCCGGCATCTTCTCGCCCGAGTACAGGCGGCCCTCAACACACCATCTGAGGTAGTCTAGACCCGCGATGGAAACGGTTGCGCCAATCGAGGAAGCGCGGGAGAAGAAGCGCGCCGCGCTTCTGAGCGTCGGTTCGGCTGCGATTCTCGTTTCACTGAAAACCTTTCTGGTCGTCAAGACCGGAAGCCTCGGCGTGCTTTCCGAGGCGCTGCACTCCGGGCTGGATTTGGTTGCTGCCATCATCACGTTTCTCTCCATTCGCTTGTCGGATCGCCCGGCCGATGAGACCCATCCCTACGGACATGGCAAATTTGAGAATTTCTCGGCGTTCGTAGAGACTGGACTTCTTGCGCTCACCGCGCTTTACATCATTTACGAAGCGTTTGACCGGCTGTTTTTCCGAAGCGTGCACATCCGGCCGAGCGTAACCGCCGTTGTGGTGCTCCTGGTTGCGCTTTCGATTGACGTGACACGTGCGCGCGCCCTGGGCCATGCCGCCAGGAAGTATTCGAGCGAGGCGCTCGAGGCGGACGCGCTGCATTTTTCGACCGACGTCTGGAGCACCATGGTGGTGATTGCGGGAATCGGGCTGGTCTGGGCCGGTGAAACCTGGAACCTTCCCTGGCTGGTTTATGCTGACGCGCTTGCGGGTCTTGCCGTCGCGGCGGTGATTTTGTGGGTCGGGTCGCAACTGGGGCGTCGCACGCTTGACGCGCTGCTCGATGCGGCGCCCAAAGGTTTGCAACGGGAAATTGCCCGGGCCGTGGAGTCGATGGATGGCGTCCTCGAAGTGGAGCGCGTGCGTGTACGGCGCGCCGGCAACCGATACTTCGTGGACACCACGGTCACCGCGGCGCGCACGGCGAGCCTCGAGCAGGTTCACCTACTGAGCGACGCCATCGAGAAACGCATCGGTGAGATTGTCCCTTCCGACGTGATGGTGCATGTGGAGCCGCGCGCGCCGCAGGGCGAGCATCTGTTTGAGGCCATTCGCGCGGCTGCGCAGCGCATGGGACTGGCCATTCACGATGTTCACGCGTCGCAGCAGAACGGCCGGCTGTTCATCGAGCTGCACCTGGAAGTGGACGAGAATCTGACTTTGCGCGAAGCGCACCGCCAGGCCAGCGAACTGGAAGACAAGATTCTGGAATTGCGGGGAGGGGCCGCTGAAGTCAACATTCACATCGAGCCGCTGGGACGCCACATTGCCACACCGGACGCGGGCCTTGGCGAGACGAACCAGCTGGCGAAAGCGATTGAGAACTTTCTCAACGGGCTGACGTCGGAATTCGATGAATTGGTGAATTGCCACGACGTCCGCGTGAGGCGGGTCGAGCACCACATCCTGGTGTCGTGTCACTGCACCATGAAGAGCGAGCTGCCCATTACCCAGGTCCACGATGTCACCGCCGCGCTCGAAGACCGCGTGAAGGAACAGTTCCACCAAATCTACCGCGTCACAATTCACCCCGAACCGGCGGATGAGAAGTAGTGGCGAGCGAGAAGGCTACGGCGAGTGACACGCAGGGGCTAGCCGAGCGGAATCTCGACCATGGTGTAACTTCCCGGTTGGAAGCCGGGCGCTAGGAAATGGCGGCGGATGATTGCGGCTCGGGCTTGCCCGAGAAAAGCTGGGCGGCGAGGGCGATGAGGATGGGGAAGCAGACGAGGACGTAACGCGGCTCCGGCGTTTCGAGAGTGGTCAGAAACCCGGTACGCAACAACAGGAAAAGGATCAGAAACACCAGGGCCGGCCTGACGGCGGCGCTGGCACGCCAGAGCTTTACCGCGCCCCCCGCGCCCAAGCCGAGGTACACGATATTCAAGAGGAAGAGAAAGATGGTGAAGCCCTGATCGGCTGGATCGGTATCGTGCTTTTCGGCCAGGGGAAAGACGTTTCCCGAAATGGGCAGAAGCTCGATGCGCGGAGTAAACCATAGGACCACGGCGCGGGCGGCCGGGATCCCCAGATAGGTTCGCAAGGGATGGCGGGCGGCGCGTTCGCGGGCGAGCTGGCCGAAGGCGTCGTCTTCTTCCTCGGTGAGCGACAAGTCCTCGTTGTAGGGCTTGAGAATGGCGGAGACGCGTTGCTTTTCTTCGGGAGAGTCGAACGCTCGCGCGGGGATCGTGTCCACGTCGATGGCCTCTTCGTTGATTTTCCACGGGACGAGGTAGCAGTCTTTGACGCGGAAAAGCCACGTGCTCTCCCAGGCCATCAAGCCCCGGGGAACGATTTCTCCCGGCAACGTGGAGTATTTCGGTGTGAGCCACTGCACTTCATGGAACGTCCGGGCATTGCGAATGGCCCAGGGTGCAAGCGGCAGGACGCAGCCTAGCGTGGTGAAGAGGGTGATGCGGAGCAAGTGCTTCGCCTTTCGATGGCGCAGGAGCAAGAACGCATTGCTGATCCACGCGGCAAGGAGCAGCAAGGGAGTTTCGGGGCGGAACAGGGCTCCAAGACCCGCCGCCAATCCGGCAGCCGGAGCGTAGAAACCGAAGTCCTCGGACCATTTTCCTTCCCAAGGTCGTCTGGACTTGGGAAAAACCAAATCGTTGCTGTTGGCAGCAACTCCGGTGAGGAACAGAACCCCGAGGGCGGTCCAAAACGTGGCGATCGTTTCGGTGAGCAAGACCGCGGTGTAATTCGCGGTGAACGGACAGAGGGCGGCGAGCCAGAGAGCTGCGTTGAACACGCGCTTGATCGAGCCGCCCCTATCCGTCAGCACCAGCAATCCAGCGGCAAGAACGGCGATGATCAGAGCACTCGAGAGATCCACGGCCACCTGGGCGAGCATGACCCACAAGCGCGCGGCCTCGGCGGTGCGACCGGTGAGCGCGTAGATCAACGCGAGAAAGGCGGGATACCCAGGCATTCTGAGGTCCACCGGAGTGATGGCGCCCTGAACCTCCATGGCGTAGACGTGGTGCTTCAGCCAGTTGGCGGCGATCTGTTCGTAAATGGCGGTGTCGCCGGAATCTGCGGGAAATTTCAGTACGAAAAACAGACGGAGGCACAACCCTGCTGCCAGCGCGAAAACGGGGCTAGAGAATATTCGCTTCATCGGCCAACGCATCTTACAATAGAGCCGACGGAATCGCGGAGAACCCTGACCAGCCGGGAGCCGCGCCATCCCGAAGGCTAAGCAGAGACATGAAAGAACGAAGGCCGATATTTTACGACGCGCAGCGTGTGCGTTGGCGGCGCACCCGCCGTGTTCTGGAGATCAGCGGAGCTCTGCTCACCTTGCTGCTGGCCTATTTTTTTGTGACCATCGCCGTAAGCGTCGAATTGCCCGCCAGCTTGTTCCCGGACGCCAAATCGAGCTATCGCCCACTGAAGACGAGGAAGAAGGCCGCTGCGGCGCGCGAAGGGCGGCGCCGCCGCGTAGCCAACATCGGAACCGTGCCCGCCAGCTATGACCCCCTTCGCGCGGCTTTCTATGTCAGTTGGGATCCGAACAGTCTCGCCTCCCTGAGGAAGCATTACCGGGAAATTGACCTGTTGATCGCGGAACAATTGCACGCCGTTTCCGCCGATGGCAGCTTGACCTTCGTCGACTACGAGCACGGCCAGACGGCCGTGAAGGCCACTCCTGCCGAAGGCCTGGCCTTGCTGAAGGATGACAAGCTGCACCAATGGATGAAATCGCTCAATCCGCCGGTCGAGCTGCCGATGATGGCGCTGCTGAACAACTACGACGGCGTGCAATGGCAAAACGCCGAAATGGTGAAAATGCTGGCAAGAGCGGAAGCCCGCCAGAACCTGGTGAGCGGCGTCGTCGAATTCGCCAAGGAATCGCACGAAGCCGGGATCGTCGTGGACCTCGAGGATGTGCCCGATACGAGCCAGGCGCAGTTTCGTCAGTTTGCCGCCGAGCTGGCGCCCGCGCTCCACTCGGCGGGGCTGAAGCTCATGATTGCGCTTCCAGCTCGCAACGACGCTTACGACTACGCCTTTTTCGGTAAGGAATGCGACGCCATCGTGCTGATGAATTATGACGAACACTGGGTGGGATCGGCGCCCGGGCCCATTGCCTCGCAGGACTGGTATGTCGAGAACCTGAAACAAGTGATGGAGATCGTGCCTCCCGGGAGAATCATTGTTGCCGTCGCCGGCTACGCCTACGATTGGCCGGAGGGGAAAAAAACTCCGGAGCCGGCGCAATCTTTCACGATTCAGGAAGCGCTTCTCCATGCTTATGAGTCCGAGACGCAAATCGAGTTCGATTCCGCTTCGCTGAATCCGCATTACTCGTATTCGGACCAACACGATGTCGTCCATCAGGTATGGATGCTCGATGCCGTGACGGCTTACAACGAACTTCGCGCGAGTGAGCGGATGGGAGTGCAAGGCACGGCCATGTGGCGCCTTGGTTCCGCGGATACCTCGCTTTGGCCCGTATGGGACGCCACGCGCCCGGACGACGCCGTTCGCCAAAAACTGGAAGATCTTCCGCCGGGCCCGGATTTGATCCTCGAAGGGGATGGCGATATCTGGCACTTCAACGACACTCCGAAGCGCGGCCATCGGAGTTTCACCTACGATCCGAAGAGCGATTTGATTACCAGCGAAACCTACGACGCGTACCCGCTTTCCTACGACATCGAGCAGATTGGCGCGGCCAAGAAAAAACTGGCCATCACGTTCGATGACGGACCGGACCCAACCTGGACGCCCAAGGTTCTGGACGTTCTGAAAAAGAAAAATGTACAAGCAACTTTCTTCGTCATCGGCTGGGATGCCAACCGGTGGCCGCAACTTCTTCGCCGCGAATATGACGAGGGCCACGAAGTCGGCAACCACACTTATTCTCATCCCGACTGGGAGGATCCGAAACTCTCACCGACGCAAATCCGCTGGGAGCTGAATTTGACCGAACGCCTGATCGAAAGCACTCTTGGCGTGAAGTCCTTGCTCTTTCGGCCGCCTTACGGCATCGACCACCAGCCTGAATTTGCCGAGGAAGTGGCTCACCTCCCCATCGCCCAGGATATGGGCTACATCATCGTCGGCCAGAAGGTGGATCCGGACGATTGGAGCCAGATCTCCCCGGGAGTCCCCATACCTGCGGCGAAGATCGTCGAGAACGTCTTGCGCGAGGCGCCCAAGGGCAACATTGTCCTTCTTCACGATGGCGGCGGGAATCGCGGCCAGACGGTCGCGGCGCTTCCGGAGCTTATCGACGCTTTGCGGGCCGAGGGCTATGAGTTTGTCACCGTGCCAGACCTTATTGGCAAGACCCGCGCGCAGGTGATGTTGCCGCTTTCTTCGGAAGAAAAATTTGAAGCTCGCGCCAACGGCTTTATATTCGGGATTTACCACTGGTTCTTCGTTTTGATGACCGTCACTTATATCCTTGGCATTGTCCTGGTCAGTGGCCGCACGCTGATCATTGGCGTTCTGGCGCTCATTGAGAAGTTGCGGCCCGATCATCCGGCGAAAACCCCGGGGCCGCTCCCGGGCGTGACCGTTCTGATCCCCGCGCACAACGAGGAAACCGTCATTGTGCAAACCGTGTCGTCGGTCCTCGAATCGGATTATCCGGATTTGCGCATCATCGTTGTGGACGATGGGTCTGCCGACAAAACCGGAGAACTATTGGACGAGCATTTTTCTCGCGAGCTGCGTGTAGGCATCATTCACCAGGTCAACCGCGGTAAGGCCGCGGCATTGAATGCGGCAATGGCGCGAGCGGAAACAGAAATTGTCGTGACGATTGATGCGGACACCGAAATCGAGCCGGATGCCATCGGCAAGCTGGTCCGCCATTTCGTGGATCCCACGATTGGCGCCGTGGCCGGCAACGTGAAGGTCGGCAACCGCTCGCGTTGGCTGACGCGCTGGCAGGCGCTCGAGTACATCACCAGCCAGAACATGGAAAAGCGCGCCTTTGATCTTTTGAACTGCATCACGGTGGTCCCTGGCGCTCTGGGCGCCTGGCGAAAACAAGCCATTGAATCTGCCGGCGGGATTACTGCCGATACCGTGGCCGAGGACGCGGACCTTACGGTTGCGATTCGTCGCCTGGGCTGGCGCATTGGTTATGACGAGGAAGCCATTGCCTGGACCGAAGCTCCGGACACGCCGGGTCAGCTTATCCGCCAGCGTTTTCGCTGGACGTTTGGCACCTTGCAATCGTTCTGGAAGCACAGCGATACGCTTTTCCGGCGAAAGTACGGCACCCTGGGCTGGATTGCGTTGCCGAACATTTTCGTCTTCCAGCTTGCTTTGCCCCTCATTTCTCCGTTGATCGATCTGTTGTTCCTGTGGACGCTGGGGCTCTGGGCGCTCGAAAAACTCCAGTTTTCCTGGTTGCCCGCGATTCACGCGAGCACCGGCGATTTGATGCGCTCGGTGCTTTTTTTCATCGGCTTTCTTTTGATTGACGTGGTCACCTGCGTCCTTGCCTTTGCGCTCGAACGCAAAGAAGACTGGGCCCTGCTCGTTCCGGTTCTTCTGCAGCGCTTTTATTACCGCCAGCTGATGTATGTGGTGCTTTTCCGTTCGGTGAAAGAAGCCGTGCGCGGGCGCCCTGTCGGCTGGCGCGGGGTCGAACCCGAATCCCCCGCTCCCAAGGCTCCCAAAGCGCCTCCCACACCGGCGACCGTCCCGGGAAGCTAAACCTGCTCACCGAAGAAGGGCAGCCACGTCTGAACCGCGTAGCCGGCCATGGCGTGCGCTCGCGAGCGAAGCGGTCGGCGGCACGCGGGGCGGAATGCGGAAATCCGTGGATTTTCGTACTGGCTGGAAGTTGGTGTTGGTGTAGGATATGGGCCTGCACCAGGAGGTCCCCATGGCCATCGCTTTTACCTTGAACGGCAAGTCCCAGTCCGTGGATGTCAGCCCGGATATGCCACTGCTTTGGGTGCTCCGCGACACGCTGAACATGACCGGCACGAAGTTCGGCTGTGGCATGGCCCTTTGCGGCGCGTGTACCGTGCATATCAACGGCGAAGCAACGCGTTCCTGCATCACGCCGATCTCGAGTGTGGCCGGGAAGAAAGTGACCACCATCGAAGGCCTTTCGGCGGATGGGAGCCATCCGGTGCAGCAAGCCTGGATGGAAGAAGACGTTCCACAATGCGGCTACTGCCAGTCCGGACAAATCATGTCGGCGGCAGCGTTGCTCGCGAAGAAGCCCAACCCCACCGACGCCGACATCGACGATGCCATGACCGGCAACATCTGCCGCTGCGGCACCTACCAGCGCATAAGGAAAGCCATCCATCGGGCCGCCTCGATGGCAGGCAAGGCTCACTCCGCGGCATAACGTTTCAAACGTTCTCTCACATCTGTTTCTGAGGTGTCCCATGGCGAGTGCTTCCGTTGTAAACCGGCGTGAATTCCTGAAGACGGGTGCCGCGGGCGGAGCCGCGCTCGTGATTGGCTTCCATTGGTCGCCAAGCGCGCTTGCCGATCAGGCGAAAGAGCAGGAAGAAAAGACTCCCAGTCCGTTTGACGCGTGGGTGCGGATCACGCCCGACAATCGCGTCACGCTGGTTCTCGGAAAGTCAGAGATGGGCCAGGGTGTCTACACTTCTCTGCCGATGATCCTCGCCGAGGAGCTGTGCGTGGATTGGAAGCAGGTGCAGGTTGAACAGGCGCCCACGAATCCGAAGGTCTACGACCTGGGGACGGGAGGCAGCGGCAGTGTGGCCGGTTCGTGGCTGCCACTGCGCCAAGCCGGCGCGGCCGCGCGCGAAATGCTCATCGCGGCTGCGGCGAAGAAGTGGGAGGTTGGCCGAGACACCTGCAAGGCCAAGGACGGTTTCGTCGTGCACGGTCACCCGGAGCGCACTTTCCGGTATGGCCAGCTGGTGGCCGACGCCGCGAAACTGGAAATCCCCGATTTGCACAAGGTTCCGTTGAAGAATTCCGACGACTTCACGATTGTGGGGCGGGAAGTGCACCGGCTCGATACGGCGGATAAGTCCCGGGGTAAAGCCAAATTTGGAATCGATTCGCGGATTCCGGGGATGCTCTATGCGGTGATTGCGCGCTGCCCGGTCTTCGAAGGCAAAGTCGGCTCGTTTGACGCTACCGGAGCGAAAGCCGTACCCGGAGTCCGAGCCGTGTTTGAAATCAAGACGAGCGGCCGCGGTGCTTCGACAACGGGAGGAGTTGCCGTACTGGCCGACAATTCCTGGGCCGCCATCGAAGGACGCAAGGCGCTCGATGTGAAATGGGACGAGGGCGCGGCGGTCCAGGAGTCTTCCGAGGAGTTGCGCAAGCAATTTCTCGACAACGCCGCCCAAGCGGCAAAAAATGTCCTTCGCAACGAAGGCGACGCCGACGCGGTTCTTGCTTCCGCCTCCAAGAGGGTTGAAGCCATCTACGAACTGCCTTTCGCGGCGCACGTTTGCATGGAGCCCATGAATTGCACCGTGCAGATCGGCCCGGACAGCGCGGAAGCCTGGGTGCCCTCGCAGGGGCCACAGTGGGCGCAAGCAGTAATCGCGGAAGCTGCAAAACTGCCTCCAGAAAAAGTAACCGTGCACACCACGCTGATGGGCGGAGGCTTTGGCCGGCGCTATCAGGCGGATTTCGTGATGGAGGCGGCGCAAGTCGCCAAGATTTCCGGGAAGCCGGTGATGGTCCTGTGGACCCGCGAAGACGACCTGCAGCATGACTTCTATCGTCCCGCGTCCTATCACAAGCTGCAGGGCGCTCTCGACCAGGAAGGAAGGCTTGCGGCTTACAAACATTTCCAAACCTCCACTTCGATTGCCGCCAAGTGGAGCGAGAAAGGACCGGACGATCCCGGCCTCGGTGAATTCGGAACCGGCGCCACGGTTCCTTATGCAACCCCAAATCTTCGCATCGAGTACACGCTCGCACACTCGAGCGCTCCTCGCGCGTGGTGGCGCTCGGTCGAGCACTCGAGCAGCGGGTACGTCATGGAAAGTTTCATCGACGAACTCGCACACGCGTCGGGACAGGATCCGCTGGCATTTCGCCTAAAGCTGATAGGCGATTCGCGCAAGATTCCCCAGTTTGGAGAAGGCCGACAGGAATATCATCCGCTCGATACGGCTCGGCTGAAAAGCGTGCTGCAAGTCGCGGCGGAAAAATCGGGATGGGGCAGGCCGATTCCCAAGGGCCAGGGACAAGGCATTGCCGGGTTCTACTCTTTCTTCAGCTATGCGGCGGCGGTAGCGGAAGTCTCGGCTTCAACGTCGGATTTCAAGGTGAATCGCATTGTTTGCGCTGTCGATTGCGGCCGCGCCGTGAACCCCAATGGGGTTCGCGCCCAAGTGGAAAGCGCCGCGATTTACGCACTCACTGCCACGGTCAAGGATGCCATCACCGTCGACCGCGGGCGAGTCGTGCAAGCGAACTTCCATAACTACGGAATGGTCCGCATGAAAGAAGCGCCGCCGATCGAAGTGCACATCGTGCAAAGCACGGAAGCACCGACGGGAATTGGCGAGCCCACGGTTCCGGTGATTGCGCCCGCGATCTGCAACGCATTGTACGCCGCGACCGGCAAACGGCTGCGGCGCTTGCCGATTCGCAAGGAAGATCTCGCGTAGCTCACTGGCGCTCACTTGTTGCACAATAGCGCGTGGCTCTGAATCCGAACTTTGTCGCCATCCTTCCCTTGGCTATTTGGCTGTATCTGTTCTTCGCTCGAGGAAATTTCTGGCAGGTCCACGAAGCAAACGACGAGCGAAAGCCTCTGAAACGCTGGCCTCGGGTGGTGGCCATCGTCCCGGCGCGGAACGAGGCTGAAACCATAGGCCGCGCGGTCAGCTCCCTGGCGAAGCAGGACTATCGCGGCGAGTTTTTCGCGTTTGTTGTGGACGACCACAGCGACGACGGCACGGCGGACCTTGCGCGCAAAACTGCCGACGAGTGCAAAGCG
>Ga0126369_10001110_pt1 | contig 18424 bp, 11 predicted proteins | sample PanSoiMetaPlot_1_FD_109646 | JGI IMG/M metagenome (GOLD analysis project Ga0126369, IMG submission 109646) | Tropical forest soil microbial communities from Panama - MetaG Plot_1 | ecosystem: Environmental > Terrestrial > Soil > Tropical forest > Bulk soil | place: Panama | collected 2016-02-17 | reverse complement strand
GCCGGGCCGCGCTCTGCCTTGCCGATCATCGCGAGGAGACCCGTGTGCGCGAGCATCATGTCCGTGAACTTGTCCATCCGCGTGGCGGTGGTCGGACCGGCGGGCCCGACGACTTCGTCACGCACCGGGTCGACCGGGCCGACATAAAAAATAACGCGATTGGTGAAATCCACCGGCAACGATTCGCCCCGGCCGAGCATGTCCTGAATGCGCTTGTGCGCGGCGTCGCGCCCGGTCAGGATCTTGCCGTTGAGGAGCAGCCGCTCGCCGGGTTTCCACGATGCCACTTCGGCAGGAGTCAGCCTATCCAGATCTACGCGTCGCGCCTGCGGCGACGGCGCCCAATGCACGTCGGGCCAGCGCGTGAGATCGGGAGGCTCGAGCTTCGCAGCGCCTGAGCCGTCGAGCGTGAAGTGGGCATGGCGCGTGGCGGCGCAATTCGGAATGATCGCCACCGGCAGGCTTGCCGCGTGGGTCGGGTAGTCGAGGATCTTGACGTCGAGCACCGTGGACAATCCGCCCAGTCCCTGCGCGCCGATGCCCAGAGCGTTCACTTTGTCGTAGATCTCCAGCCGCAATTCGTCGAGCCGGTTCTTCGGTCCGCGTGCTTTGAGCTCGTGCATGTCGATGGGCGCCATCAGTGCTTCCTTGGCCAGCACCATCGCCTTTTCCGCGCTGCCGCCGATGCCGATGCCCAGCATGCCGGGCGGACACCACCCCGCGCCCATGGTCGGAACCGTCTTCAACACCCAGTCGACGATCGAGTCGGACGGGTTGAGCATCGTGAACTTGGACTTGTTCTCCGACCCTCCCCCTTTCGCCGCGAGCCTGACCTCGACCGTGTCTCCGGGAACGATGTCGTAGTGCACGACGGCCGGAGTATTGTCTCCGGTATTGCCGCGCTTTCCCGCCGGGTCGCGCAGAATCGAGGCGCGCAGCTTGTTGTCGGGGTCGAGGTAGGCGCGGCGCACGCCTTCGTTGACCATGTCAGTGACCGACATCGTTGTGTTGTCCCAGCGCACGTCCATTCCAACCTTGACGAACGCGACGACGATCCCGGTGTCCTGACAGATGGGTCGATGGCCCTCCGCGCACATGCGCGAGTTGGTGAGAATCTGCGCGATCGCATCCTTGGCCGCCGGCGACTCCTCTCCCTCATAGGCCTCGGCCAGCGCTTCGATATAGTCGAGCGGATGGTAATAAGAGATGTACTGCAGCGCGTCGGCGACGCTCTGAATGAGATCCTGCTGCGTGATCGTGGCCATGGTGATAGCGGGATCGATCGACGGCCGTCCGTGTCTTGCGATGCATCGGGGGGCCGGCCGCGAGACCCTCTCGGCGGGCACGATCATTTTACCATCGGGGCTGCCGGATTCGCCCCCCGCGCCGGGATTGCACGCAGGAGGACAGAGTCGGTAGACTGCACTGGACAAATGGCATACCACGTCTAAATAAGCGCAGGCGCACCAAGGGGGACCCTTCCAGGAGGCTTCAGCATGGCGACCATCGAATCCGTATCGCACGAAACGCGCAAATTCGACCCGCCGCGCGAGTTCGTCGCGCAGGCCACCGTAAAGAAAGCCGACTTCGAGCGGATGAACGCGGAAGCCGCGGCGGATTTCCCGGGCTTCTGGGGGAAGCTCGCGCGCGAGCAACTGCTCTGGTACAAGCCGTTCTCGCGAATTCTGGACGAATCGAAGGCGCCGTTCTACAAGTGGTTCGAGGATGGTGAGCTCAATGTTTCGTACAACTGTCTCGAGCGCAATCTCGAGAACGGTAATGCGAACCGAACCGCGATTGTCTTCGAGGCCGACGATGGCACGGTCACGAAGGTCACCTACCAGGAGCTCTACCACCGCGTCTGCCGCTTCGCCAATGCGCTCAAAGCGCTCAAGATCAAGAAAGGCGACCGCGTCATCATCTACATGCCGATGTCGATCGAGCTCGTGGTCGCGATGCAGGCCTGCGCGCGGATCGGCGCTACGCACTCGGTCGTGTTTGGCGGCTTTTCCGCGAAGTCGCTGCAGGAGCGCATCATCGACGCGGGTGCGGTCGCGGTCATTACCGCGGACGAGCAGATGCGCGGCGGCAAGGCGTTGTCTCTGAAAGCTATCGTCGACGAAGGGCTCGCCATGGGCGGCTGCGAGGCGATCCGCAACGTGATCGTTTACAAGCGCACGGGCGGGAAGATCGCGTGGAACGCTGGCCGCGATCTCTGGATGCACGAGGTCTCCGCGAAGCAGGCGGATACGTGCGCGCCCGAATGGGTTGGATCCGAGCACCCGCTGTTCATCCTCTACACGTCGGGATCCACCGGGAAGCCCAAGGGCGTGCAACACAGCTCCGGCGGCTACCTGCTATGGGCAATGCTGACGATGCGCTGGGTGTTCGACATCAAGCCCACGGACGTCTTCTGGTGCACGGCCGATATCGGATGGGTGACGGGACACACCTACATCTGCTACGGCCCGCTCGCGGTGGGCGCGACCGAGATCATCTTCGAAGGCATCCCGACCTATCCCGACTCTGGGCGATTCTGGCACAACATCCAGAAGCACAAAGTCACCGTGTTCTATACGGCGCCTACGGCGATTCGCTCGCTGATCAAGGCATCGGAGGCAAGTCCTCAGCATGCGCCCAAGAACTACGATCTTTCGAGCCTGCGCCTGCTCGGCACCGTCGGCGAGCCGATCAATCCCGAAGCCTGGATGTGGTATCACCGCAACGTCGGTCGCGAGCGCTGTCCGATCGTCGACACTTGGTGGCAGACCGAAACCGGCGGACACATGATCTCGCCGCTACCCGCGGTCACGTCGACCGTGCCAGGGTCGTGCACGCTGCCGCTGCCGGGCATCATGGCCGCGATCGTCGATGAAACAGGACACGACGTGGCCAACGGTCACGGCGGCATGCTCGTGATCAAGAAACCCTGGCCGGCGATGATTCGGACCATCTGGGGCGATCCCGAGCGCTACCGCAAGTCGTATTTCCCAGAGGAGCTCGGCGGGAAGCTTTATCTCGCCGGGGACGGATCGGTGCGCGACAAGGACACCGCCTACTTCACGATCATGGGCCGCATCGACGACGTGCTCAACGTATCGGGCCATCGACTGGGCACCATGGAGGTCGAATCGGCCCTGGTCGCCAATCCGATGGTTGCCGAAGCCGCGGTCGTAGGTCGACCCGACGATCTGACCGGGGAGGCAATCTGCGCCTTCGTCGTGCTGAAGCAGGCGCGACCCTCAGGGGCGGATGCGGAGAAGATCGCCAAGCAGCTGCGCGACTGGGTGGGCAAGGAGATCGGACCGATCGCCAAGCCGAAGGACATCCGCTTCGGCGACAACCTGCCCAAGACGCGCTCGGGCAAGATCATGCGCCGCCTTCTGCGCTCGATCGCCAAGGGTGAGGACATCACGCAGGACACATCGACGCTCGAGAACCCCGCGATCCTGGAGCAGCTCAAGCAGGCGCTGTAGCGGCTCACTGATGAGGTGCGCCGCGAGGGCGAAGGCGTGGTCTGGCGCAGTCGTCGTTAAGCGGGTGATTTGTACGCGGCCACTCGTGAGTTGAGTGGCCGCCGCAAATCGGGACCCGCTCGACGACCGTTTTGCGCCACGGCCCGAGGCGGCGCGGCGCACCTCATCGCTGCAACTATGCCCCCGCAGGCGGGAGCGAATCAGCGAAAGATGATCGCTTGGCGAGCTTTTCGGCGAGTTTGACCAGGTTCGGATACTGCTCGCGCCAATCGATTGCCGGCTGGCGGAAGTCGAGATAGCCGAGCGCGCACCCGGTGGCGATGTCGGCGAGCGAGTAACCTTCGCCGTTGCACCACGCTTTCTCGCCGAGCTCGGCGGACAGTTCCGCCACGCCGCGATCTATCTTGAGTCGCTGCCGATCCATCCAGTCACGACTCTGCAGCTTCGAGGGTCGTCTCAATTCGAGTACGATGGCCGCCGCGGCGTCGCAAATGCCGTCGCCGAGCGCCTCCCAGCGCTTGACGGCGATGCGCTGGCGACTCGGCTCGGGGATCAGCCGCGATACCGGGCTTACCGTATCAAGGTACTCGACGATGACGCGGGAGTCGTACAGATTGGTACCGTCGTCGAGCACCAGAACGGGGATCTTGCCCAGCGGATTGAACGAAGGGACTGTCGTGTCCGGAGCGAACGGCGCGGCCTCGACAAGCTCGTACTCGAACTTCTTTTCGGCCAAAGCAATGCGAACCTTGCGCCCATAGGGACTCGTGAGCGAGGCGATCAGCTTCATCGGGCGGCAGGTTGCAGCAGGACTCGAGACGCGTGACTCGATGCAAATTATAACATCGCGCAGCATGTGGGATGGAGAGCGCAAAAGGTGCCGTGGGCAGCGGATCAACACCTCTGCTGTGCTACACTCGCTCTTGCTCCGCGCGCAAGAATATGTCGAAGGCCGACGCGTCCGCTTCGCATTCCGCGCTCACCGCGCTCAGTGCCCTCAGCCCGCTGGATGGGCGATATCGCTCCAAGCTCTCGAAGCTCGCCGAGCACTTCAGCGAAGCCGCCCTGATCCGCGAGCGCATCCGCGTAGAACTCGTGTGGCTGAAGGCGCTTTCCGAAGAGAAGGGCGTCGGCGAGCTGCCGCCGTTCTCCGCGGATACGCGAGCACTGCTCGATGACGCGGTTGCGAAGTTCGACCCCACCCACGCCGAACGCGTCAAGGCGATCGAGCAGGCGACTAACCACGATGTGAAGGCGATCGAGTACTGGCTGAAGGAGCGTTTCGCCGGCGCGCCGGAGATCGCAAGTGCCACGCAGTTCATCCACTTCGCCTGCACTTCGGAGGACATCAACAACCTCGCCTACAGTTTGATGCTGGCTGATGCACGGCGGCAGGTGTTGCTGCCCGCGATCGACGCGCTGATCGCCGAGCTCACGGCCGTCGCGCACGCGCACGCAGCATTGCCAATGCTCGCGCGCACACACGGGCAACCCGCGACGCCGACGACCTTGGGCAAGGAGATCGCAAACGTGGTTGCTCGCCTCCGCCAGGCGCGCGCCGATTTCGCCGGCGTGGCACTGCCGGGCAAGATCAACGGTGCGGTCGGCAACTACAACGCGCATCGAGTTGCCTATCCCGACGTCGACTGGCAAGTGCTCGCTCGCCGGGTGGTGACCTCTCTCGGCCTCGAGTTCAACGCGTACACCACGCAGATCGAGCCGCACGACCGACTCGCCGCGCTGTTCGATGCGCTGGCGCGCCTGAACACGATCGTCATCGACCTGGACCGGGACCTCTGGGGTTACATCTCGCTCGGCTACTTCCGGCAGAAGGCGAGCGAGGGCGAGGTCGGCTCCAGCACCATGCCGCACAAGGTCAACCCGATCGATTTCGAGAATTCCGAAGGCAACCTGGGCCTCGCCAATGCGCTGCTGCGCCATCTGTCAGAAAAGCTGCCGATCTCGCGCTGGCAGCGCGATCTGAGCGACTCCACGGTGCTGCGCAACGTTGGCGTCGCGCTGGGACACTCCATGCTCGGCTATCTTGCGTGCAGGCAAGGGCTCTCGAGGCTCGCCGCTGATCCGGCGCGCATCGCTGCGGATCTCGACGCCAACTGGGAGGTGCTCGCCGAGGCGATTCAGACCGTGATGCGTCGCTACGGGCTGCCCGATCCCTACGAGCAGCTCAAGGCGCTCACCCGAGGCAAGCAGGGCATCACGCGCGAGTCGCTGCGCGCCTTCATCGAAGGCCTAGCTATCCCGCCAGAAGCAAAAGCGCGACTTGTCGCGCTGACGCCTGCGACCTACGTCGGCGACGCTGCGAACCTCGCGCAGCGCATCTGACCCGCTCGTACGAGTTACGCTGTCGGTGCGTCCGGCGCAGCAGCGGTCTTGCGCGATGAAAACTTGGGGTCGAGCGCCACCAGGCACAGTTCCGTAAACAGCATTTGAGCGGCAACCTGTGCTGTATTGGTCGTGGCGTCGTATTGCGGCGCGACCTCCATTACATCACCGCCGATCACGTGCGCGCCGGCGATGCCGCGCAGGATCGCCAGCGCTTCGCGCGGCGTCAACCCCCCGACTTCCGGCGTACCGGTGCCGGGTGCGTAACCGGGGTCGATGCCGTCGATATCGAACGTGACGTAGGTCGGTCCGTCGCCGATCACGGCGCGAGCCCTTTCAACGACAGCCGTTACGCCCATCTCGACGACCTCTTCGACGTGCAGGACGGTCATCCCGCTGTCGACCGAGAACTCCCACAGGAACTCTGCACCGCCGTGAATGCCGATCTGGATGGAACGCTCGGGGTCGAGCACTCCGTCCAGGACCGCCTGGCGGAACGGGCCGCCGTGATGAAACTTGGATCCTTCGTACACGCCACCAGTGTCGCAATGGGCGTCGATATGGAGCATGCCGACAGGTCGATCCTTCCCCAGCGCGCGAAGAATGGGATAGGTGATGGAATGATCGCCGCCAACGGCGAGCGGTATCACGCCGGCAGCCCGAGCCTTCGCGAAGAAGGTCTCGATATCGGCATGACACTGCTCAAGGCTGAAGCGACTCTGCATCGGCACGTCGCCAACATCCGCAGCGTGCAGGCGCAACAGTGGCGCAATGCCCAACGCGTGCTCATAAGGGCCGATTCGCTCCACGGCTCTCACGGCGCGAGGACCGAGCCGTGCCCCGGCACGATTGGTCACCCCGAGGTCCATCGGCACGCCGATCACGGCAACATCCAAGCCGCCGAACTCCGCGGCAGCGGCGAGTTCAGGCCGGTAAGGAAGTCCAAGAAAACTTGCTGCGCCGGCGAATGGCCACTTCCGCCGGTCGGGGCTGGAAAAGGCCTGCGTCGCAACTGCCGCAAAGCGGGGGTCGAAAATGTCCCCCCCGCGGGCGTCGGCGTACTTACGCCTCAGTGCCTCGATTTTCTTGCTGTCCATCGCGTGCCTCGCTCGGCAAAAGCAACACGGCGTCTATCGGCGTTCTGCGTCGCGCCTCGTGCGGCGCTCGCGCACGAACTGGATCGCCGCCGGCATCAGCGAGACGATGACGATGCCGAGCACAATCCAGACGAGATTGTCCTTGACCCACGGGATGTTTCCGAACAGATAGCCGGCATAGCAGAGAGAGGCGACCCACGCTGCCGCACCGACTACGTTGTAAGAAAGGAACTTGTGGTAGGTCATCTCGCCCACACCGGCAAGGAACGGGGCGAACGTGCGCACGATCGGCACGAATCGGCCGATGATGATTGTGAAACCGCCATATCTTTCGTAGAAGCGATGTGTCTGCTGAAGATACTTCGGCTTGAGCCACCGCCCGAGCCAGGTGTCCTGCGGGCGGTGGAACGCTTTGGGACCGATGTAACGTCCTATCCCGTAGTTGACGGAGTCGCCGAGAACGGCAGCGATGAGCAGCGTCAGCACGAGCAGGTGGACATTGAGTCCGCTGACCGCGACAACAGTTCCAGCGAGGAAAAGCAGTGAGTCGCCGGGCAGCAGCGGAAAGATCACCAGCCCGGTCTCAGCGAAGATGACGATGAACAGCGCCGCGAACATCAACCATGGATGCTGCGCGGCCAGCTGCTGAAGCGTCTGGTCAAGCGCGAACAGCGAATAGAGCAGCGTCGTGATCATGTCGCCGGGCGCTGTCGCGCTGCTGGAAGCGACGCGTCAGGGCAGGATTTTTTCGGCGCCTGCCGCTCCCGCCTTCTTTTCCGGTTTGACCAGATCCTCGCGCGATACCCCGAGCCACATCACCAGTGCCGCCATCACCAACGCCGAGGAATAGATGCCGAAGCAGATGCCGATCGCAAGCGCGAGCGCGAAGTAGTGGAGCGTCTCGCCGCCGAAGAACAGAATGGACAGCACCATCATCAAGGTACAGCCGTGGGTAATGATCGTGCGCGACAAGGTGCTCGTGATCGCGCTGTTGATGATTTCGGGCACGGTGGCCTTGCGCATTTTGCGGAAGTTCTCGCGAATCCGATCGGCGATTACCACTGATTCGTTCACCGAGTAGCCGAGCACTGCGAGGATCGCCGCCAGCACGGGCAGCGAGAATTCCCATTGGAAGAACGCGAAGAAGCCGAGAATGATCACGACGTCGTGCAAGTTGGCGATGATCGCCGACACGGCGAACCGCCATTCGAAGCGCAGCGCCAGATAGGCCACGATGCCGATCGACACGAGCAGCAACGCGAGGGCCCCGTTCTCGTAGAGCTCCTTGCCGACTTGCGGCCCGACGAACTCGACGCGCTGCTGTGTAACAGTCGGATCGTCCCCCTTCAGGGCGGTCATGACCTGCTCCGAAAGTTGCGCGGTGGACAGGCCCTGCTTCAGGGGCACGCGGATCAGCGCGCTCCTGGCGTTGCCGAAGCTCTGCACGGCGAATTCACCCAGATTGAGCTTGTCGATCGCCGCACGAACCCGGCCAAGATCCGCAGAATGGTCGTAGGCGATCTCGATCAGCGTTCCGCCACGGAAGTCGACCCCGAGGTTGAGTCCGCGAATGGCAAGGAAAAGCACCGCCAGCAGGAACGTGATCGCCGAAATGACGTTGAACACCAGCGCGTGCCGCATGAACGGGATGTCGCGCTTGATGCGGAAGAATTCCATAGTGTCTCTTTAGAGACTTCCTCGATACCTACTTGCCCGGCACGCCAGCCACGGCCGGTTTCCACACCTGCCCGATCGATATCTTCTCGAGCTTCTTGCGTCCGCCGTAGACAATCGCGACCAAGCCGCGCGAGACGAACACCGCGGAGAACATCGAGGTGAGGATACCCAGGCAGTGCACGACCGCGAAGCCGCGCACCGGCCCGGTACCGAAGATGAGCAGCGCGATGCCCGCGATCAGCGTGGTCACGTTCGAGTCGAGAATCGTGTTCCACGCGCGCTCATAGCCAGCCTGAATCGCGGCGTGCGGCGTATCACCCCAGCGCAACTCCTCGCGAATGCGCTCGTTGATCAGCACGTTGGCATCGATCGCCATGCCGAGCGTCAGTGCGACAGCCGCTATGCCGGGCAGGGTCAGTGTGGCTTGCAGCATGGACAAGATCGCGACGAGCAGCAGCAGGTTGACCGCCAGCGAGATGGTCGAGATCACGCCCATCAGCAGGTAATAGGCGCAGATGAACACCGCCAGCACGACGAAGCCATACAGGACGGAGTCGAAGCCCTTGTCGATATTCTCCTTGCCGAGTGACGGTCCGACGGTGCGCTCCTCGATGATCTCCATCGGGGCGGCGAGCGCGCCTGCGCGCATGAGAAGCGCGATGTCGGTCGACTCGCGCGTGGACATGCGGCCGCTGATCTGAACGCGGCCGCCGCCGATCTCTTCGCGAATGACCGGCGCCGTGATGACCTCGGCCTTGCCTTTCTCGACCAGGACGACCGCCATGCGCTTGCCGACGTTGTCGCGTGTGAGCTCCTTGAAGATGCGTGCACCCGTGCCGTCCAGATTGACGTGAACCGCGGGCTCGTTGGTCCGACCGTCGAACCCGGGCTGTGCGTCGTTGATGCGGTCCCCGGTCAGCACGACCTGCCGCTTGACGATCACAGGCTGCCCGGTACGCTCGTAGAGAAGATCGTCCCCGAACGGCACCTGGCCCGACAGCGCCTGCTGCAGCGCCCCCGGATCCTCGTCGACCATCCGCACTTCGAGGCTCGCCGTACGCCCCAAGATATCTTTCGCCCGCGCGGTGTCCTGCACGCCGGGTAGTTGGACGACCACGCGGTCGGCGCCCTGCTGCTGAACGATCGGCTCGGCGACCCCAAGCTCGTTCACGCGGTTGCGGAGAATGGTGATGTTCTGCTGCACGGCGCCTTCCGAGATGCGCTTCTGCGCCTCGAGCTTGAGGCCCGCAACCAGCTTGGGTTCGGCTGCGTCGAGTTCGGTCACCTGTAGGTCGGGAAACGCGTCGCTGATCTCCTTGTAGGCGCGCGCACGCTCCGCAGGATCGCGGAAACGGATTCCGACGTTGTTGCCTTCCCGAGCGATTCCCGAATAGATGACTTTCTTGTCTCGCAGCAGCGAGCGGATGTCGGTGAGGTAGCGGTCGGCGGCCTTTTCGAGCGCCGCCTTCATGTCGACCTGGAGGAGGAAATGCACGCCGCCGCGCAGATCGAGCCCGAGATACATCGGCAGCGCGCCGATGCTCGCAAGCCACCGTGGCGAGCTCGACAGAAGGTTCAACGCCACGATGTAGTTGTCGCCGAGCGCCTTCTGCAGCACCTCCTTCGCCTTCAGTTGCGTATCGGCGTCGGCGAAGCGCACCTTGACTCCGGTCGCGTCGACCGCCTCGCCGCGATAGGGGACATTGGCGGCTTTCAGCGCATCTTCCACCGTCTGCAGCGTCGAGGTATCGATCTTGATGCCGGACTTGCTCGTCGAGACCTGGACCGCGGGCACCTCGGGGAAGAAGTTGGGCAGCGTGTACAGAATGCCGACGACGAGCGCGATCGCGATCAGCGCGTACTTCCAAGCGGGGTAGCGGTTCACAGCAGACCTACAGCGTCTTGATCGTGCCCTTGGGCAGGACGAGCGAGATGGCGTTGCGCTGCACGGTGACTTCGACGTTCGGAGCGATCTCCACGCTCGCGTAGGCGTCGTTGAGCTTGGCGATCTTGCCTACCACACCGCCCGCGGTGACGATCTCGTCGCCTTTCTGCAACGCCGAGAGCATCGCCTTGGTTTCCTTGGCGCGCTTCTGCTGCGGCCTGATCAGCAGGAAATAGAAGACGACGAAGATGACAATAATCGGCAGAAATCCCATCAGGTCGCCGCCGGGCATGGCGCCGGAAGCCTGTGCGTAGGCTGGGCTGATGAACACGGGTGATCCTCCTTGCGGCGTGGGCCGGCCTATGGCCCAGAATAGTGCGGAAAATCAGCTATTCTAGCATGCGAGCGCGGTCCGACCGGAAGCGCTCCGCGTATGCTGCCAGGGTGCCGCCGGCGATCGCCTCCCTCAGCTCGGACAGCAAGGTCAAGTAGTAATGCAGGTTGTGGATGGTGTTGAGCCTCGCCCCGAGGATTTCGTTCGCCCGCTGCAGGTGATGCAAGTAGGCGCGGCTGAACTGGCGGCAGGCATAGCAATCGCAGCTCGCATCGAGCGGTCGCGTGTCGGCACGATAGCGTGCGTTGCGTATCTTGGCATCGCCAAAGCGGGTGAACAGCCAACCGTTGCGCGCGTTGCGCGTCGGCAGCACGCAATCGAACATGTCGAGCCCGTTGGTGACAGCCTCGACGATGTCCTCTGGAGTCCCCACCCCCATCAGGTAGCGCGGTCTATCTGCCGGAAGGCGAGGGGTGACGTGAGCTTCGATGCGCCGCATGTCTTCCTTGGGCTCGCCGACCGACAACCCGCCGACCGCGTAGCCGTCGAAGCCAACGTTGGCGAGCTCGCCGAGCGACTCGTCCCGCAGGTCTTCGAACATGCCTCCCTGCACGATCCCGAAGAGCGCGTTCGGGTTGTCACCGTGCTCCCGCTTGCATCTCGCTGCCCAGCGCAAGGACATACGCATTGAGTCGGCCGCTTCGTCGAGGGAAGCAGGATACGGAGTGCATTCGTCGAACACCATGGCGATGTCGGAGTCGAGCGCACGCTGGATCTGCATCGAAAGCTCCGGCGTCAGCAACAACTTGTCGCCATCGATCGGTGAGGCGAAGCTCACGCCCTCTTCCCGCACCTTGCGCAGAGGCCCGAGGCTGAACACCTGGTAGCCGCCGGAGTCAGTGAGAATCGGGCGGTGCCATCCCATGAAGCGGTGCAAGCCGCCGTGGGCGGCGATGACCTCGGTCCCGGGCCGTAGCCAGAGGTGAAACGTGTTGCCGAGGACGATCTGCGCTCCGAGCGTCTCGAGCTCTGCGGGGGACATCGCCTTGACAGTGCCGTAGGTTCCGACCGGCATGAACACCGGCGTCTCGATCGTGCCGTGCGCAAGCGCGATTCGGCCGCGGCGCGCTGCTCCGCATTGCGCGATGACCTCGAATTGCATCGGCGGATTGTAGCAGCGCGATCTGCCTACTCTCCGACGGCGCGCTCGAGAAGCATCGCGTCGCCGTAGCTGAAGAAGCGGTAGCGCTCGTCGATCGCATGCGCGTACGCGGCGCGGATCGTGTCGTAGCCGCCGAACGCGGACACGAGCATCAGCAAGGTCGAGCGAGGAAGGTGAAAATTGGTGAGCAAGCGATCGACGATGCGGAAGTGAAAGCCCGGTGTGATGAACAACGAGGTTTCGCCGGCGCCCGCACGCACCCCATTGGGCGTGGCGGAGGACTCCAGAGCGCGCAGCGTGGTCGTGCCGACCGCGACGGTCGCGCGACCTCTCGCGCGCGTCGCCGCGATCGCCGTCGCCGTTTCCGCCGGGATCTCGTAGCGCTCGCTGTGCATGCGATGTTGCGAGAGATCTTCGCTGTCGACCGGCTGGAATGTCCCCGCGCCGACGTGCAGGGTTACGGTGGCGAGTGCCACGCCGTGCTCGCGGAGTCTGGCGAGCATGGCATCGTCGAAGTGCAATCCCGCGGTTGGCGCGGCGACGGCGCCGCGCTGTCGAGCGTAGATCGTCTGATAGCGCTCGGCATCGGCCGGCTCGGCTCCGCGCGCGATGTAGGGCGGCAGCGGCACCTCGCCGAAGCGGTCGAGGTAGTCATCGAGCGTTACATCTGCAACGAAACGCAAACGCACGAAGCGGCCCTCGCGCTCAAGCACGGTCGCAACGCCCCCACCCTCGAGCAGGATCCGTCCGCCGGCTTTCGGCGGGTGGCTCGCCGCGAGTTGCATCCATGCCTCGTCCGGACCAACGACGCGCTCGAGCAGCAGTTCGACCTTGCCGCCGCTGTCGCGGCGACCGCGCAGCCTCGATCGGATCACTTTGGTGTCGTTGACGACCAGCAGATCGCCGCCACTCAGCAGATCGCTCAGGGCAGCGAACGAGAGATCGGCAAGCCGTTCGCGAGCGACATGCAGCAGCCGGCTCTGTGAGCGCACCGCCGCAGGCCTTTGCGCGATCAGCTCCGGCGGCAGCGCGTAGTCGAAATCGGAGAGACGGTAGGCCGGTCGCTGGGACATGGCGGCGCGGCAGTAGGTTTGAAGCGGGTGGCCGTTTCCGCGATAATGCCGCCTCCACCGCGCGCGGGCAACGCCCGGCCCGAAACTTGGTTCGCGACGCAGGCGGGACAGCCGGGATGGCGGAATTGGTAGACGCGCTGGACTCAAAATCCAGTTCTGGCAACAGAGTGAGGGTTCGAGTCCCTCCCCCGGCACCAATCATCGATCAGCGTCGCTCAAGCAGGCTGCCGACCAGCCCCTCGCTGACGCAGGGATTTCACCATGAAACGAGATCTCGACCACCGAACGACGGACAGTCTCGAGGCCGTGCTGAAGCTGATCCGAGCGAAGCTCGCCCCGCCGCAGCGCGACGTCGTTGAGGACTTCACTGCCCGGTATTTCCGCGACGTCGAGCCCGAGGATCTCACCGAGCGTGAGCCTGCGGACCTCTATGGTGCGGCATTGTCGCACTGGAACTTCGCCCGCAAGAGAGAGCCGGGCCACGCACGCATCCGCGTTTTCAATCCGACGCTCGAGGAGCACGGCTGGCAGTCGACGCACACGATCATCGAGATCGTCAACGACGACATGCCGTTTCTCGTCGACTCGGTGACGATGGAGGTAAACCGCCACGGGCTGACGCTGCATCTGATCATTCACCCTATCCTGACGGTCGAGCGCGACGCGGGTGGAACGCTCACCGCACTGGCAGCGCCAGGAGCGGCGGCCGCGCGCCAGGAATCGTTCATTCACGTCGAGGTCGATCGCATCGTGGAGCCCGCTCGACTCGCGTCGCTCGCAGCGGACATCGGCAGCGTGCTCGACGACGTGCGGGCGGCGGTCAACGACTGGAAGGCGATGCGCGAGCGCCTGAACGCCATTATCGGAGAGGTCGAGAAGCAGCGGCTTCCGTTGTCGGTGGACGAGCTGACCGAAGGAAAGGAATTCCTTCGCTGGCTTGCCAACAATCACTTCACGTTCCTCGGTTATCGACAGCACGAGCTCGCATCGGTGGGTGGCGAGGACGTCTTGAGGGTCGTTCCCGACTCGAGCCTCGGCATCCTGCGGGAAGGTCCGAGCAAGGACGTCGCCGCGAGCTTCGCTGCGCTGCCACCGGAGGTGCGAGCGTATGCGCGTCGCCCCGAGCTGCTCGTGGTGACGAAGGCGACCTCTCGCTCGACGGTGCATCGGCCGGGCTACCTCGACTACGTCGCGGTGAAGCGTTTCAGCGACAAGGGTGACGTGGTTGGCGAGTATCGCTTTCTCGGACTGTTCACCTCGACCGCCTACAGCGCCATGCCGGCGGAGATTCCTCTGCTGCGCCAGAAAGTTGCCAACGTCGTCAAGCGCGCCGGCCTTCCTCCCGGGGGACACGCCGGCAAGGCGCTGATCAACATCCTGGACACCTATCCGCGCGACGAGCTCTTCCAGACCAACGAGGACGACCTGCTGCGAACCGCAAAGGCGATTCTCCATCTCGAGGATCGTCAGCGGCTGCGCTTGTTCGTGCGGCGCGACGCATTCGAGCGGTTTCTCTCCTGCCTGATCTACGCACCCCGCGAAAATTACACGACCGGTTTGCGCGAGAAATGGCAAGCCATCCTGACCAAGGCCTTCAACGGCACCAGCTCCGAATTCAACGTGCACCTGTCGGAGTCGATGCTGGCGAGGATCATGATCATCGTACGCACGACACCAGGCCAGATTCCAGACTTCGACGTACACGAGGTGGAACAGCAGCTGGTCGCGGCAGCGCGGCGCTGGGATGACGACTTGAGGGACGCACTGATCGCAACCCTCGGGGAAGCACGTGGAAACGAGCTGCTCCGCCAGTTCGGGAATGCGTTTCCGGCGGGCTACCGCGAGGAGTTTGCCGCCCGAGTCGCGGTTCCCGACATCGAGATGATGGCGAAGCTCAGCGACGCCGAGCCGCTTGCGATGTCGCTTTACCGCCCGCTCGAGGCGGCGCCTGGGACGCTGCGCTTCAAGCTCTTCCGGCGCGGCGGCCCCGTTACGCTCTCCGACAGCCTGCCGATGCTCGAGAACATGGGGCTCAAAGTGCTCGACGAGCGGCCGTATCGCGTGACTCCCGAGGGGCTGCCGCCAGTCTGGATGCACGATCTGGGCATGCTCGGAGACACCGACGTCGAGGTCGACACGCTGCACACCGTGTTCGAAGAAGCGTTCGGACGCGTATTCCGCGGCGAAGTGGAGAACGACGACTTCAACCGCTTGGTCGTTGCTGCACGACTCCCGGCAGACGAGATCGTTGTCCTGCGCGCCTACGCGAAGTACTTGCGGCAGATCGGCTTCGCGTTGTCTCAAGCATTCATCGAAACCACGCTGGCTGCGCACGCCGATATTGCGCGCCTGCTCATCGAGCTCTTCAAGCTGCGCTTCGATCCCGCGCTTCCCGATTCTGCCCAGTCCAAGGCGCTGGCCAAGATCCAGGAGATCGACAACGCGCTCGATCGGGTGGAGAACCTCTCAGAAGACCGAGTGCTGCGCCAGTATCTCGCGCTGGTGCTCGCCACGACCCGTACCAACTTCTGGCGCCGCGACGCCGAGGGTCGGCGCAGAAGCTTCCTATCCTTCAAGTTCGATCCTGCAAAGGTGCCTGGATTGCCGGAGCCCAAGCCGATGTTCGAGATCTCGGTCTATTCCACGCGCTTCGAGGGCGTGCATCTGCGCGGGGGCAGGGTTGCTCGTGGCGGACTGCGCTGGTCGGACCGCCCGGAGGACTTTCGAACCGAGATCCTGGGGTTGGTCAAGGCGCAGATGGTGAAGAACACGGTCATCGTGCCCGTGGGATCCAAGGGAGGGTTCGTGCTTAAGAAAGCGCCTCCGCCTTCCGAGCGCGAGGCGTACCTGAAGGAAGGCGTAGCCTGCTATCAGAACTATCTGCGCGGACTGCTCGACCTTACCGACAATCGCGTGGGCAACAAGATCGTGCCCCCGCCAGCGGTCAAGCGTCACGATCCCGACGACCCTTATCTCGTGGTAGCAGCGGACAAAGGCACCGCGACCTTCTCCGACTACGCCAACGCGATCAGCGAGGAGTACGGCTTCTGGCTCGGGGACGCGTTCGCGTCCGGCGGCTCCGCGGGATACGACCACAAGGCGATGGGCATCACGGCGCGCGGCGCATGGGAGTCGGTGAAGCGGCACTTCCGCGAGATGAGCGTCGATACCCAGACGACCGACTTCACCGTGGCCGGTGTCGGCGACATGTCCGGGGACGTGTTCGGCAACGGAATGCTGCTGTCACGCCACATCAAGCTCGTCGCGGCGTTCGATCACCGGCACATCTTTCTCGATCCGAGTCCCGAGGCAGGGTCGAGCTTCAAAGAACGCGAGCGCCTGTTCAAGCTGCCCCGATCTTCCTGGGCGGATTACGACGCGAAGCTGATCTCCGCGGGCGGCGGAGTGCATCCGCGCAGTGCCAAATCGATAACGATCACCCCCGAAGTGGCAAACGTGCTTGGGATCGCCGCGAAGTCTCTGACGCCGACGGAGCTTGTCAATGCAATCCTCAAGGCGCCCGTAGAATTGATGTACAACGGTGGCATCGGAACCTACGTCAAGGCGACGTCCGAAACGCATGCCCAGGTGGGCGACCGCGCCAACGACGCGCTTCGCGTCAACGGCCGCGAGCTGCGCTGCAAGGTCTTCGCCGAAGGCGGCAATCTCGGCTGCACCCAGCTGGGCCGCATCGAGTACGCGCTCGCCGGCGGGCGAATAAATACCGATGCGATCGACAACTCGGCCGGCGTGGACACCTCCGATCACGAGGTGAACATCAAGATCCTGCTCGGCCTGCCGATCGCCGAGGGCGAGCTCACCGAAAAGCAGCGCAATGCGCTGCTGGCGGAGATGACCGACGACGTAGCGGCTCTGGTGCTGCGCGACAACACCTTCCAGACGCAGGCATTGTCGGTGACCGGGCGCATCGCCCCGCTGATGCTCGATGCGCACCAGCGCTTCATCAACTTTCTCGAGAAGAGTGGACGGCTCAACCGGGCGCTAGAGTTCCTTCCCTCTGACGAGGAGATCGCCGAGCGGCGTGCCAAGGACATCGGACTGACGAGCCCCGAGCGCGCCGTACTGCTCGCGTACAGCAAGATCTGGCTCTACGACGAGCTGCTCGCGTCGGCGCTTCCCGACGATCCCTGGGTGGCGACGGCACTGGAACGCTATTTTCCGAAGGCGCTGCGCGACCGCTTCGCCGCGTACATGTCAAGGCATCCTCTGAAGCGCGAGATCATTGCCACCTACGTGACCAACAGTATGATCAACCGCGTGGGCAGCACCTTCGTGCATCGCCTGCTCGAGGCGACCGGCGCCAAGGCGCCCGAGATCGTCCGCGCGTATCTGCTCAATCGGGAGGTCTTCGGTTTCGTCGACCTGTGGATGGCGATCGAGACGCTCGACAACGTGGTCGACGACGCGGTGCAATCCTCGATGCTCATCGATACGCGGCGATTGATCGACCGCGGAACCACTTGGTTCCTGCGCTCGCGACGGTTGAGCGAGGACATGGCGGCCACGATCGGACACTTTTCGCCACAGGTATCGGCGCTTGCCGCACGGCTGCCGCAGCTGCTCGATCCCGCGGATCGCGCGCGGGTCGATGCGGTCGTCGCGGCGTACGTCGCGAAGGGAGTGCCCGAGCCGCTCGCGCTGCGCGTGGCCACCTTCGACACTCTGTACGCTGCGCTCGACATCATCGAGGTCGCCGGCAGCGCGCATCGATCGCCTTCCGAGGTCGCGGAGCTCTATTGCGGGCTGTCGACGAAGCTGGGACTGCCTTGGCTGCGCGAAAAGATGTCGGCACTGCCGGCCGACGCGCACTGGCGGATCTTGGCGAAGGCCGCGATGCTCGACGATCTGGCAAGCCTGCAGCGCACGATTACAGGCGAGGTGCTGAGAGCCGGCACCGACGGAGCAGATGCCCCGCGCCTCATTACCGCGTGGGAAGAACGCAACCGCCGTGGCATCGAGCGCGCAACGCAGCTCATGGGCGAGCTACGCGCGGCCACGCCAGTCGATGCCGCTATGCTTTCGGTGGCGCTGCGCGAGCTGCGAAACCTGGCGTAGCTCCCGGAACGACCTAGTAAGTCCCGACCGGGGCGTTGGGTCGATCGGGCGGCAGGTTGCGGAAGATGCAGTCGAAGGAGCGGTCGTTCGAGCTGCCCGCCCCCAAGAATCCGACCACGGCCTGGCGGTATCCCGCGGGCGTGAGGCGGTTGTAATAGAGCTTGGACGTTACGTCGACGAAGTACGTGTAGTTGTCGTTGCCCATCTCGTTCCTGCGGATCCACTCGCCGACGTCCGCATCGCCGATCAGCAGCGGCTGACAGACCTGACCGAGCTTTTGCATGTAAGCGTTGAAGCCGGT
>Ga0126369_10001109_pt1 | contig 18428 bp, 19 predicted proteins | sample PanSoiMetaPlot_1_FD_109646 | JGI IMG/M metagenome (GOLD analysis project Ga0126369, IMG submission 109646) | Tropical forest soil microbial communities from Panama - MetaG Plot_1 | ecosystem: Environmental > Terrestrial > Soil > Tropical forest > Bulk soil | place: Panama | collected 2016-02-17 | reverse complement strand
TCCGACCGCCTCGCGCGTGGCATCGCGGGCGCGCAGCGCGACGGCGGTCTGCTCGCGGTGATGTTCATCGATCTCGACCACTTCAAGCGGATCAACGACACCCTCGGGCACGAGGTGGGCGACCTGCTGCTGCGAGAGGTGGCGAAGCGCATCGGCGGCGTGCTGCGCAAGGGCGACACGCTGTCGCGCCTCGGCGGCGACGAGTTCGTCGTCGTGCTCGAGGGGATCAAGGCCGGCGAGGACGCGGGCCAGGTCGCGCGCAAGCTCATCGATGCGCTATCGCAGCCGTACGACCTCGAGGGTCACACGCTGAACACCTCGGCGAGCGTCGGCATCGCAGTCTATCCGGGCGATGGCACCGACGCGACGACGCTCATGCGCCACGCCGACACCGCGATGTACGTCGCGAAGTCGAGCGGCCGCAAGAATCATCAGTTCTTCTCGGCGGAAATGAACATCCGCGCGACCGAGCGCGTGCGCCTCGAGGCGGCGCTGCGCGGCGCGGTGGACCGCGGCGAGCTCCGCGTGTACTACCAGCCGCGCGCGGACGTCGCGGCCGAGACGCTGACCGGCGCCGAGGCGCTGTTGCGCTGGCAGCATCCGGAGCACGGTATGCTCACCGCAGGACGCTTCCTGCCGCTGATCGAGGAGACCGGGCTCATCCACTCGATCGGCGAGTGGGTGCTGCTCTCGGCGGTTGATCAGGCGCAGGCCTGGCACGCGCTGCACGGTCCGGCGTTCGCGATCTCGGTCAACGTCTCGGCCAAGCAGTTCAACCGCGCGCTGCTCGGGCGGGTGCGCGGCGCGCTCGACGCGAGCAGCCTCGACCCGAAGATGCTCGAGCTCGAGCTCACCGAGACGGCGCTCGCGCGGAGCACGGAGGAGGCGCGCGCGGTGCTCGGCGGCCTGCGCAATCTCGGCGTCCGCGTCGTGATCGACGATTTCGGGACCGGGTACTCGTCGATGAGCCAGCTCCGCCGCTTCGCGATCGACGGGATCAAGATCGATCGCTCGTTCGTGCGCGGGATGTCGACGAATCCCGACGACCGCATCGTCGTAAAGGCAATGATCGACATGGCGCGCAGTCTCCGCATCAACACCATCGCCGAGGGCGTCGAGTCGCACGCCGAGCTCGAGCTCCTGCGGTCGATGGGATGCGAGGAGTATTCGGGGCACCTGCTCGCCGAGCCGGGCACCGCGGGCGAATTCGAGCGGCGCTGGCTGCGGCCGGGGAACGTGCGCGCGCTCAGGCGGCGGTAAGGTTCGGGCCCACCGACCGGATGGCCAAGCTGCGGCTCAGCCTCGCGTGCTCCGGCTACGACCGCGTGGCGGCGCTCGCCTCGGGCGCGGTGGAGGCGGACGGCGTCGAGCTCCTCTGCCTCGACCAGCCGGTCGAGGAGACCTTCTTCCGCATGGCGCGGTTCCGCGAGTTCGACGCGGCCGAAATGTCGCTCTCGTCCTACACGGTGACGCTCGGGTGGCCCGAGCCGCCGTTCGTCGCGATCCCGGTGTTCCCGTCGCGCGTGTTTCGCCACGGCAGCATCTTCGTGTCGGCGAGGAGCGGCATCCGCGAGCCGCGCGAACTCGTCGGCAGACGCGTCGGCGTTCCCGAGTACCAGATGACCGCGCCGGTCTGGATCCGCGGGATCCTGTCGGACGAGTATGGCGTTCGGGCTGAGAGCGTCGAGCACTTCGCCGGCGGCGAAGAACAGCCCGGCCGCGAGGAGAAGCTGAAGCTTGACCTCCCGCCGGAGATCCGCGTGCGGAGCATCGGCCCCGAGAAGACCCTGGCGCGGATGATCGCCGAGGGCGAGATCGACGCGCTCTTCACGGCGCGGCCGCCGTCGACGTTCGAATCGCGACCGAAGGACGTGCTGCGGCTCTTCCCGAACTACGTCGAGACCGAGCGCGAGTACTACCGCCGCACGAAGATTTTCCCGATCATGCACACGGTGGTGATCCGACGCGCCGTGTACCAGGCGAACCGTTGGGTTGCGCAGTCGCTGTTCAAGGCGTTCGTGGAGGCGCAGCGCCGGCTCTATCGTGAGCTCGCGGAGGCGCACGCGTACCGGGTGATGCTGCCTTGGCTCCCCGCGCACGTCGCGGAGGTGCGGCGCGAGCTCGGCGACGACTGGTGGCCGTACGGCTTTGCCGCGAACCGCCACGTGCTGGATACGTTCCTGCGCTACCACCACGAGCAGGGACTGTCCCCTCGGCGGCTGGCGCCGGAGACGCTGTTCGCGCCCGAGACGCTCGAGAGCTACGTGATCTGAGGCGTTACTTCGACAAGTAACGCATCGCCCGCTCGAGACCGTCGATCGTCGTCGGGTACATCCGACCGCCGAAAATCTCGCGCAGGATCCCGATCGATTGGCGATATTGCCAGAGCTGCTCGGGCTCCGGGTTGAGCCATACCGCCTTCGGGTAGACGTCGAGCATCCGGCGTAGCCACACCGCGCCCGCCTCCTCGTTGTGGTACTCGATCGAGCCGCCCGGCTGCAGGATCTCGTACGGGCTCATCGTCGCGTCGCCGACGAAGATCAGCCTGTAGTCGTGCCCGTACTTGTGCATCAGATCGTGCGTGCGCGTGCGCTCCGAGTGGCGGCGACGGTTGTCCTTCCACACGAAGTCGTACAGGCAGTTGTGGAAGTAGAAGTACTCGAGGTGCTTGAACTCCGTCTTCGCCGCGCTGAACAGCTCCTGCGCGAGCTTCACGTGGTCGTCCATCGACCCGCCCACGTCGAGGAAAAGCAGCACCTTGACGGCGTTATGGCGCTCCGGACGCATGTGCAGATCGAGCCAGCCGGCGTTGCGCGCGGTCCTGTCGATCGTGGTGTCGAGGTCGAGCTCCTCGGGCGCGCCGTCGCGCGCGAACTTGCGCAGCCGCCGGAGCGCGACCTTGATGTTGCGCGTCCCGAGCTCGACCTCCGAGTCGTAGTTCGCGTACTCGCGCTGATCCCAGACCTTCACCGCGCTGCGGTTGCGCGAGCGATCCTGGCCGATGCGGATGCCCTCGGGGTTGTAGCCGTACGCGCCGAACGGCGAGGTGCCCGCGGTGCCGATCATCTTCGACCCGCCCTGATGGCGCCCCTTCTGCGCCTCGAGGCGCTTGCGCAGCTCCGCCATCAGTTTCTCCCACCCGCCGAGCGACTCGATCAGCGCCTTCTCCTCCGGCGACAGATTGAGCTCGGCTTGGCGGCGCAGCCATTCGAGCGGGATGTCGACCTCGGCACCGAGGAGCGTTTCGGCGCCCTTGAAGTACTCGCCGAACGCCCGGTCGAACTTGTCGTAGTTCGACTCGTCCTTCACGAGCGCAGTACGGGCGAGGTAGTAGAAGTCGTCGATCGACGGCTCGATCACGCCCTTCTGCATCGCCTCCATCAGCGTCAGCCACTCCTTGATGGAGACGGGCACCTTCGCGCTCTTCAGTTTGAGGAAGAAGCCGGTCAACATCTTGTAACGCCTCGATACACTCGCTTACACCCCGGGTGTCGCTCGGCAAGTAGCCTGTGCGTTAAAGCAAGTGTGGAAGCAACTCGGTGCCCAGTGGGTGCCGCGATGAGAAAGGAGTCGACCATGAGAGCGAAAGCGTTAACCCTCGCCGGTGCAGCGATCGTCGCGATCGGTCTGCCCGTCGCGAGCTTTGCCGGCGGCGTGGGCGTCTCGATCGGCATCGGCATTCCGGCGCCCGTCGTCGTCGCGCCGCCGCCCGCTGTCTATTACCCGCCGCCGGTGACCTACTACCCCTCGACGTCCGCCATCCTCTATCCGCGACCGTACTACTACACGCCCCCTGTCTACTACGCTCCGCCGCCTGCCGTTGTGTTCGGTTTCGGCGGGCACGCCGGCTGGCATGGCCACCCCGGGCAGGGCTTCCACGGCGGGCACGTTCATCGCGCGCATTGGTAAGAGAATGTTGCGGATGGGCTAGCGATTCTGCCGCGCCATGAACACCAGCCGCTCGAACAGGTGAACGTCCTGCTCGTTCTTTAGCAGGGCGCCGTGTAGCGGCGGGATGATGGTCTTGCGGTCCTTCGACCGCAAGGCCTCGGGCGGGATGTCCTCGGCGAGGAGGAGCTTCAGCCAGTCGAGGAGCTCGGACGTCGACGGCTTCTTCTTGAGGCCCGGCACCTCACGCAGCTCGAAGAACACCTCGAGCGCCTCGCGGAGCAGCATCTTCTTCAGCCCCGGGAAGTGCACCGCCACGATCTTCTCCATCGTCTCCCGGTCCGGGAAGCGGATGTAGTGGAAGAAGCACCGGCGAAGGAACGCGTCGGGAAGCTCCTTCTCGTTGTTCGACGTAATGAAGACGATCGGGCGGTGGTTCGCCTTGACTAGCTCGCGCGTCTCGTAGACGTAGAACTCCATCCGGTCGAGCTCGCGGAGGAGGTCGTTCGGGAACTCGATGTCCGCCTTGTCGACCTCGTCGATCAGCAGCACGACCGGCACGTCCGACGTGAACGCCTGCCAGAGCATTCCCTTCACGATGTAGTTGCGGATGTCGTGCACGCGCGGGTCGCCGAGCTGCGAGTCGCGCAGCCGGCTGACCGCGTCGTACTCGTAGAGTCCCTGCAGTGCTTTGGTCGTCGACTTGATGTGCCACTCGAGCAGCGGCAGGCCGAGCGATTCGGCGACCTCGATCGCGAGCCGGGTCTTGCCCGTGCCGGGCTCGCCCTTCACTAGCAGCGGTCGCTGGAGCGTGATCGCCGCGTTCACCGCGAGCTTGAGATCGTCGGTCGCGACATAGGTGGCGGAGCCGTTGAAGCGCATGCAAGTTCCCGATGAGAAGGTCGCGGAATTATAACCGCGCCCCCCGCCCTCGCCATTGCTCGACGCCCGATCTCCCGCCAGAATCGCCCGCGATGCGCGTATTCCCTCTGCTCGCCCTTCTCTGCATCGCAGACTGCGTCGCGGCGCCGGTGGCGATCGACGTCGGACACTATCTCGCCGAGCCGGGCGCGTCGAGCGCGCGCGGGCGCCCGGAGCTCGAATTCAACCGCGAGCTCGCGTCACTGATCCGCGCGGCGCTCGAGGCGCGCGGCTTGAGCGTGCTGCTGATCGGCGCGGACGGGAACATGCGAGTGCTGTCACGCCGCACCGCGGCCGCGCGCGGGGCGGCGCTGCTCGTCTCGGTCCATCACGACTCGGTTCAACCGCATTACCTCGAGGAGTGGGAGTACGAAGGCGAGACGCGGCGCTTCAGCGACCGCTTTGCGGGCTTCTCCCTCTTCGTCTCGCGCCGCAATCCGCAGCCTGCCGAGAGCCTCGCCTGCGCCGCCGCGATCGGCGCGGGCCTCCGCGCCGCCGGTTTCGCGCCCTCGCTGTACCACGCCGAGCCGATTCCCGGCGAGTCGAAGCCGTTCGCGGATCGCCGGAACGGCGTGCACTACTACGACAACCTCGTCGTGCTGCACACCGCGACGCAGCCGGCCCTGCTCCTGGAGGCAGGCGTGATCGTCAACCGCGCCGAGGAGCTCGCGCTGCGGAGTCCGGCCACGCAGTGGCGCATCGCCGTCGCGGTCGCGGAGGGCGTGCGCGAGTGCCTCGCCGCGCAGGGGAAGCTTTGACCGGCCGCTCTCCTCTCGGGTAGAATCGCGCGGCCTTCCGCGGGTTTCATCCCTTCAATTCGACGACGAGCGACGAGAATGAGAACGATCCTGGGCGCGACGCTCCTCGCGCTCGCCGCCACGGCGCATGCGCAAGGGGAGGTCAAGGGCGATCCCCAGCGGGCGAAGAACAAGATCTCGATGTGCTCCGGCTGCCACGGCATCCCGGACTACCGGACCGCGTATCCCGAGGTCTACTACGTGCCGATGATCGCCGGACAGAATCCCGGCTACATCGTCAAGGCGCTCGAGGCCTACAAAGCCGGCGAGCGCACCCACCCGAGCATGCGCGCGATTGCGCGGAGCCTCTCCGCGCAGGACATGGCCGACCTCGCGGAGTACTACGGGACGGCTGCAAAGTGAGGCCCGCCATGAGAGCGATCCTAGTCCTCGGCCTGGTGGCCGGAGTCGTCTCGCCGGCGCTCGCGGGCGGCGACGCCGCGGCGGGCGCCGCCAAGGCGAAGCAGGTGTGCGCGACCTGCCATGGCGACGACGGCAACAAGCCGCTCCAGCCCGACTTTCCCAAGCTCGGCGGGCAGCATCCCGACTACCTCTTCCATGCCCTGAAACAATACAAGTCCGGCGCGCGCAAGAACGCAATCATGGCCGGCCTGGCACAAGCGCTGACGCAGAAGGAGATGGAGGATCTCGCCGCGTACTACGCTAGCCAGCACAGCACCCTGCACATCATCCCGCTGCATCGTCTCGCGCACGACGAACGCTAACCTGCTCCATGAAGCGGGCGGCGCGTTCGCTAATGTCCGCCCCTCACTGCCGCCGCAAGCACTCTAGGTAGGCCTCGCCGTCGGGCACGGCTTGATCGCGTTGCGCCCGCCAAACGATTTCTCCGAGGCACTCGAGCACCGCGTGCAATGCGTCGTGCCGATCGCCACGGCGCGCGAGGATGCGCTCGAACTCGGCGCGGATGCCCGGCGGCTGATCGATCGCAAGCTGCTCCTCGATCGCCAGGTGCAGGCTCATGTGCAGGAACGGATTGGTCTGCCCGTCCTCCGGCGCGTAGTCGCGCCCGAGGAGCCGCTCCGGGTCCGCCAGCGTTGAGTGGTACTCGGGGTGCGCGAGCATCACCTCGAGCGCGATCCGCTCGAGTCCCTCGAGCGGCCGTCCGTCGTGGTACTTGCGCCACGCGTCGAAAAAAAACTGCCGGACTTGCTCCCGGGAGGGGTTGAACATCGCAGGGCGGGTGAGGCGCTCGGGCGAGCGGGAGTCTACTCCTCCCGCTTCGCGCCGCCGGCCGCGCGGGTCTTCTTGGGGTACTCGCACAGATCCCGGATCAGGCACGCCGGGCAATCGGGCATGCGCGCCCGGCACACGTAGCGGCCGTGCAGGATGAGCCAGTGGTGCGCGTTCTTGCGATAGGGCTCGGGAACGAACTTGAGCAGGCGGTTCTCGACCTCGAGCGGGGTCTTCCCCGGCGCGAGACCGGTGCGGTTCGCAACGCGGAAGATGTGCGTATCCACCGCGATCGTGTCTTGCCCGAACGCGGTGTTGAGGATCACATTCGCGGTCTTGCGTCCCACGCCAGGGAGCTGTTCGAGCGCTTCCCGGGTGGTCGGCACCTCGCCGCCGTGCCGCTCGATGAGCAGCCGGCTCGTCTCGATGAGGTGCTTCGCCTTGCTGCGGAAGAGCCCGATCGTGCGGATGTACGGGATCAGGCCGTCGAGACCGAGGGTGACCATCGCCGACGGCGTATCGGCCACCTTGAAGAGCTCGGCCGTCGCGGCGTTGACGCTCTTGTCAGTCGCCTGGGCGGAGAGGATGACCGCGACCAGCAGCTCGTACGGCGTGCGGTACGTGAGCTCGGTCGTGGGGTCGGGGTTGGCGCGCGCGAAGCGCGCGAAGATCTCGGCGCGCTTCTGCGCGTTCATCGCTTGGCGCGTGTCCGATCGGCGTGCGCCACGCGCCTCGCGCGCGCACGCTCGAGCGCGGCCTGAACCGCGTCGCGCTTCGCCGTCGCGGTGGAGCGGGCCGCGACACGCTGGGTCCTCTCGCGTGCAAGGCGCCCACGGCGGCGCTCGGAGCGTTCGCGCGCGGCGTCGGCCCGGGCATCGTCCCAGATCGCGTCGGTACCGGTCGCCGGCACCATCGCGACGCAGTCCGCCGGACAGGGCGGAACGCAGAGCTCGCAGCCCGTGCAGAGCTCGGTGATGACGGTATGCATCTGTCCTTTCGCGCCGATGATCGCGTCCACCGGACACGCCTGGATACATAGCGTGCAGCCGATGCAGCGCGGCTCGTCGATCGCCGCGACGAGCTCGCCCGGAGGGGCCGGCGCCCGGCGCATGCTCATGCCGCTCGGGCTGCGGGCGCCGCGAGCCCCTCGGCGATCTCGCGCACGAGTCCGGGCCCACGGTAGACGAGACCAGTATAGAGCTGCACGAGGCTCGCGCCTGCGTCGAGCTTCTCGCGCGCGTCCGCGGCGCCGAAGATCCCGCCGACCCCCACGATCGGCAAGCGTCCGTTCAGCGCTGCCGCGAGCTTGGCGACGACCGCGGTCGCGAGCGGGCGGAGCGGTTCGCCCGACAGGCCCCCCGGTTCTTCGGCGTGCGGCAGCCCTTCGACCCCCCTGCGCGACACGGTCGTATTGGTCGCGATCACGGCGTCGATCTCGAGCGCGACGAGTGCGTGCGCGATCTCGGCCACCTCGGTGTCGTCGAGATCGGGCGCGATCTTGACCGCGAGCGGAACGCGCCGCTTGTGGCTGCGCGCGAGGCGCGCGCGCGCGCTCGCGAGCGCCCGCAGGAGCCCCGCGAGGCTGTCGGCCTGCTGCAGCTCGCGCAGGTTCTTGGTGTTCGGCGACGAGATATTGACCGCGACGTAGCTCGCGAGCGGGTAGACCTTCTCGAGGCACGCGAGGTAATCGTCGGCGGCGCGGGCGATCGGCGTATCGAAGTTCTTGCCGATGTTGATGCCGAGGATGCCGCCGTAGCGCGCACGCCGGAGATTCGCGACGACGCGCTCGACGCCGGCGCTGTTGAAGCCCATGCGATTGACGATCGCTTCCCGCGCAACGATCCGGAACATGCGCGGGCGCGGATTGCCCGGCTGCGGGCGCGGCGTCACCGTCCCGACCTCGAGGAAGCCGAACCCGAAGGCGGCGAGCGCATCGACGAACTCGCCGTTCTTGTCGAGGCCGGCGGCGAGGCCCACCGGGTTGGGAAAATCGAGTCCCATGGCGGTCACGCGCGGGCCCGGCAGCGGCTTGCCCGGCAGGCCGGCGACGCCGAGCCGATGGAGCATCCGGAACGACGGCAGGGCGAGCTCGTGCGCCGTCTCCGGGTCCATGTGGAAGAGGAACGGGCGTGCGAGCTGATAGAGCATCGGGACGGTTGAGCCCTCGACGGCGCGCGCCCGAAGGATGCGGTGTTCGCCGCTCAGCCTTGGATCTCGGCGCGGCTCAGACGCCGCCACGCGCCGTCGACCAGGCCCTCGATCGGCCCGAACCGAGCCTTGTACGCCATCTTGCGGCTGTCGCGGATCCAGTAGCCGAGGTAGAGGTACGGCAACCCGAGCGAGCGGCACTGCTCGATCTGCCAGAGGATGTTGAACGTCCCGAGGCTCGCGCCCGAGAGCTCCGGGTCGAAGAACGTGTAGACCGACGACAGGCCGTCCGAGAGGACGTCGACAATGCTCACCATAACGAGCTTCGACTCGTCGCGGAATTCAACTAGCCGGGTGTTGACCCGGCTCTGGAGGAGGAAGTGCGAATACTGGTCGCGGCTGTCCTGGTCCATGCCGCCGCCCGCGTGGCGCGCCGCCTGATAGCGCAGATACAACGCGTAGTGCTCGACGCGGAAGCGCAGGCCGAGCGCCGTCGCCTGGAGCGCGGCGTGCCGCTTCGCCGCGCGCCGCTGGTAGCGCGAGCTTTCGAAGTCGCGCACCGGGATGCGCACCGGGACGCACGCGCGGCAGGCGTCGCAGTACGGGCGGTAGGTGAAGATGCCGCTGCGGCGAAAGCCGAGCCGCACGAGCTCGCCGTAGAGGTCGTTGCCGATCAGATGCGACGGCGTCGCGACTTGGGAACGCGCCATCCGGCCCGGCAGGTAGCTGCACGGGTAGGGGGCGGTCACATAGAACTGCAGGACCGCATGGGGCAGGTCGTTCAGCTGCGACATGCTTCACTCTTCACGCTGTGCGGGACCTCCCGGACCCAGCGGGCCGGCGGCCGCGGGTAGTCTACCAAGTCCTTGAGCCGGCGGGCGAACTCCGCGCGCGGGACCTGTCGCGCCCCGAGCGACTCGAGGTGCGCGGTATGCATCTGGCAGTCGATAAGGCCGTAGCCCTCGGCGGCGAGGCGCCCGACGAGGTGAACGAAGGCGATCTTCGACGCGTCCCGGGCGCGGGCGAACATCGACTCGCCGAAGAATACGCGGCCGACCGCAACCCCGTAGAGCCCGCCAGCGAGCGCCCCGTCGATCCAGGTCTCGACCGAGTGCGCGTACCCGAGCTCGTGCAGTCGGCGGTATGCGGCGCGCATTTCCGCGGTGATCCAGGTCCCCGGCTGGCTCGGCCGCGGGGCGGCGCAACCGCGCACCACCTCCTCGAACACGGTGTCCACGCGGATCTCATAGGCCCGGTTCCGGAGCGTCTTGGCGAGCGAGCGGGTGACGCGGAGCTCGTCGGGAAAGAGCACCATTCGCGGGTCCGGGCTCCACCAGAGGATCGGGTCACCTTCCGAATACCAGGGGAAGATCCCGCGGCGATAGGCTTCCAGCAGGCGGCGCGGCGAGAGGTCGCCGCCGACGGCGAGCAGGCCGTTCGGCTCTTTCAGGGCGGATGCGAGCGCTGGGAAAGGGGTATCGGCGCCGAGCCAGGCGATCATCCCTCGTCCCGCATCAACACTTGACTTGCTGCTTGCAGTAGCGCTCGAGTTCGTCCACGACGCACGTGCCGCTCACTGCGGCTTTCGCGTGGCCACCGTGCTCGAGGGCGAGGCGAAACTCGTACTTCGCGAAGAAGTCGTCGAACATCTCGCCGCCGACGGTACCGACGGCGTACAGCTCGTCCGCGCCGCGGTCGTAGTCGAGCACGATGGCCGCGAGCGGCTGCGGGGCCGGGCCGGCGACGACCCGCCCCCCGTCGGCGGGATCGTACTGGCTGTGCTCGGAGCAGCAGTGGATCACGTGCGCGTGCTGGTTGCCCGGGGTCGCCTCGTCGCGGTAGCTGATGAAGCTGATGTCGCGCGTCGGGTAGGTCAGGCGGTGGGCGCAGATCGCGGAGTAGGCGACGACGGCGCTGTTCGCACCGGTCCCTCCGGCCCACTCGTACCCGCGGTGGTCGGCGGTGACGAGCCGGGCGCTTGCCTTGGTCGCCTTCCCCAGGTTGAGCAGGAAGCAGGGAGTCCCGGCGAACGGGTAATGGAAGATGAAGTTGCGGCCGACGGGCAGCGCCTTCGACTTGACCGGCTGCCCGCCGGCATCGACGAGCCAGGCACGACCGTAGAAGCGCGGCTTAGCGCCGCCCTGCGCCCAGGCGTTCGCGAGAAGCTCCGGAACCGAAGCCGCGGCACCCGTGGCGGCGCACGCTCGGACGAAATCCCGCCGGTGCATGCCGTGACGCTAGCGGCGGGTTCCGCGGCTGTCAATGCTCGCTCGGACGTGGAGCGGCCCGACTCCGGCAAGGGCTTGCATGTGTCAGAGGTTGTATCCCTTCTCGTTGTGCAGGACGGTGTCGAGTCCTTCGGTTTCCTCCTCCGGCGCGACGCGCATACCGACCACTGCGTCGCTCGCCTTCAGCAGGCCGTATGTGATCAACCCCGACCACAGCCCGGTGGCGACGATGCCGGTGAGCTGCACCAGGACCTGGCCGCCCATCGTCTGCCCCTCGGGATAGCCGACGCCGCCGAGCGCGCTCGCCGCGAACACGCCGGTGAGGAACGTGCCGAGCGTGCCGCCCACGCCGTGCACCGGAAAGACGTCGAGCGAGTCGTCGACCTCGAGCCTGCGCTTCATGATGTTCGTGGCGAAGAAGCAGAGCACTCCCGCGGCGGCGCCGATCGCGAGCGCGCCGAGCGGGCCGACGAAGCCCGAGGCCGGGGTGATCGTGCCGAGCCCCGCGACCATACCGGTGACGATCCCGAGGACCGAAGGCTTGCCGTAGCGCACCCACTCGCACAGCATCCAGGCGAACGCGCCGGTGGCCGCGCCGATGTGCGTCACGAGCATGGCCATCCCGGCGGTGCCGTCGGCGGCGAGCGCGCTTCCGGCGTTGAAGCCGAACCAGCCCACCCACAGCATGCAAGCGCCCGCGACCGTCATGGTGAGGTTGTGCGGCGGCATCGGCGTCTCGGGGAAGCCCCTGCGCCGGCCGAGGATGAGCGCAGCGACGAGCGCCGCCATGCCGGCGTTGAGGTGCACCACGGTGCCGCCGGCGAAGTCCATGATCCCCATCTTGCCGAGCCAGCCGTCGCCCCACACCCAGTGCGCGATCGGCGCGTAGACGACGAGCAGCCAGAGAGTCGAGAACAGCAGCATCCCAGAGAACTTGACGCGCTCGGCGTACGCACCGAGCACCAGCGCTGGCGTGATGATCGCAAACGTGAGTTGGAACATCGCGAACACGGTTTCCGGGATGCTGCCCTTCACCGTCGCGACCCCGACGCCAGCGAGGAAGGACTTGGCAAGACCGCCCCACCACGCTTGGCTGGCGCCGCCGTCGCCGAACGCGATGCTATAGGCGACCACGACCCACGCCAGCGTGACGACGCAGGTGATCGCGAAGCACTGCATGAGGACGGAAAGCACGTTCTTCGTGCGGACCAGGCCAGCGTAGAACAGCGCGAGGCCGGGCAGCGTCATGAACAGGACCAGCACCGAAGCGGTGATCATCCATGCGGTGTTGGCTGCGTCGAGCTTGGGCGGGTCGGCAGCGAACGCGAGCGGGGCGTGCAGCAGAAACAAGCCAAATAGCCATCTGTGCAGGTTGCGGGCAGCCATGAGCGGGTCTCCTCCAACCGGGCTTCGTATTGTGGGTACCGCCCCGGTACCGCTCGCGCAACAAATCGGGCACCGGACCGGGCCGACGCACCGAGCTGGTGCGCCGGCGCGCCAATCTACCCCGCCGAACCCGAAAACACAAAGGAGGAGGCGCCGCGCGAGGGCGCTCACCTGAGCGGCAGGATCTCCCCGGAGTGGAAAGAGAAACGACCGGCCTTCCGGTCAGCGTAGAAGTGCCGCAGCGTCGTGGAGATCGTGCGGAAAGCGATCTCGTGCCACGGCACCTCCGCCTCGGGCACGAGCTGCACGTCGAGGCTCTCGGCGCCCGGCCCGAAGTCGAGGTCGAGGAGCCGCGCGCGGTAGAAAATGTGCACCTGGTTCACGTGCGGGACCGAGAGCACCGTGAACATCTCCGCGAGCTCGACCCGCGCCTTCGCCTCCTCGAGCGTTTCGCGCGCCGCAGCCTGCGCCACGGTCTCGCCGTTCTCCATGAAACCCGCCGGCAGGGTCCATAGCCCGTAGCGCGGCTCGATCGCGCGCCGGCAGAGGAGGATCCTATCCTCCCATTCCGGTATGCAGCCGATCACCATCCTCGGGTTGAGGTAGTGGATGGCGCTACAGGCGTCGCAGACGTGCCGCGGCAGATTGTCGCCGGGCGGCACCTTCAGCGTGACCGGCGCGCCGCAATCGGAGCAGAACTTCATCGCCCGCGTGTCACTCCAGAGCCGCGGGCAGGTCGGCGAGCGAGCCGAGCTCGTGATCGGGAGCGAAGCCAAGTTCGTCGCGCGGCGCGCCCGCGCGGTTCACCCAGAACGTCCGGAAACCGAACGATTTTGCGCCGGCCACATCCCAGCCGTTCGAGGACACGAAGCCAAGCGACGCTGCGGGTGCGCCGAGGCGGTCGACGGCGAGCTGGTAGACCTTCGGCGACGGCTTGTAGATCCTCAGCTCGTCGACGCTGAGAACATCCGCGATGACCGCCGTGAGGCCCGAGTTCGAGACGAGTTCGCGCAGCATCGCGGGCGCGCCGTTCGAGAGGATCGCGAGCCGGATGCCGCGCAGCTTGCCGAGCGCGCCCGCGACCTCCGGAAACGTCGCGAGCTGGCGGTACGCCCGCATCAACCGCTCGCGCTTCGCCTCGTTGCAGGGGAGCTTGAGCGCCGCGCATGCGTAGCGCAGCGCCGCCTCGGTGACCCGGTCGAAGCCCTCGTACCGCCCCATGAGACTGCGGAGCCATGTGTATTCGAGCTGCCGCGTGCGCCAGAGTTGCGAGAGCTGCGTGCCGCTTCCCGGCCAGAGCTCGTCGCAGAGGGTGGTGACGGAGTGCACGTCGAACAGCGTGCCGTAGGCGTCGAAGACGAGCGCTGCAGGACGCGTGGCCACGTGGCTCTCCGCCGGACCGGAAGTCCGCGGATTATGGCACCGCGACTACGGGAGAGTGCGCAGCGCCGCCGCGAGCGTGAGTTCGGGACGGCGCCGCTTGTCCACCTTGATCTCGTGGGTCGGCTCGACCGTACCGTCCTCTTTCGCGGTCTCGAGCCGTACCGTGAAGCCCCAGAGATACGCCAGGTGCTTCATCACGTCCTTGTACATCGGGTGGAGCGGTCGGCGGTCGGCGCGGTAGTGGCGCAGCGTCATCGAGCGGTCGCCGCCGACGTCGACGTTCACGATCTGGATATTCGGCTCGCGCTCGGTGAGCGCGTACTGGCGCGCGAGGGTCTCGCGCACCTCGCGGTAGCCCTCGTCGTTGTGGATCGCGCCGACCCGCAAGTTCGCGGCCTCGTCGTCGTCCACGAGGCAGAACAGGTGAAAGTCGCGGATGACCTTCGGCGAGAGGAACTGCTGGATGAAGCTCTCGTCCTTGAAGTTGCGCATCGCGAAGTCGAGCGTCTTGATCCAGTCCGACCCGGCGATGTCGGGGAACCAGTGGCGGTCCTCGTCGGTCGGCTCTTCACAAATGCGCCGGAGGTCGCGGTACATCGCGAAGCCGAGCGCATACGGATTGATGCCGCTGAAGTAGGGGCTGTCGAAGCCGGGCTGGGTGAGGACGTTGGTGTGCGAGTGCAGCACCTCGAACATGAAGCTGTCGACGAGCAGCCCCTCCTCGTACAGCGTCTGCATGATCGTGTAGTGCCAGAACGTCGCCCAGCCCTCGTTCATCACCTGCGTCTGGCGCTGCGGGTAGAAGTACTGCGCGAGCTTGCGCACGATGCGCGCGATCTCCCTCTGCCAGGGCTCGAGGAGCGGCGCGTGCTTCTCGAGGAAGTAGAGCAGGTTCTCCTGCGGCTCCGGCGGGAACCGGACCTCGGCGGCCTCCTCGCTGTCGTCCAGGCCGCGTGGCAGGGTGCGCCAGAGGTCGTTCACGAGCTGCTGAAGGTGCTCCTCGCGCTCCTTCAGGCGCAGGCGCTCCTGCGCGAGCGTCCGCTTCGGCGGGCGCTTGTAGCGGTCGACGCCGAACGTCGCGAGCGCGTGGCATGCGTCGAGCACCCGCTCGACCTCCTCCTCGCCGTAGCGCCGCTCGCACTCGATGATGTACTGCTTCGAGAACAGCAGGTAGTCGACGATCGCGTCGGGCTGCGTCCAGGCGCGGAAGAGGTAGTTGCCCTTGAAGAACGAGTTGTGCCCGTAGCAGGCGTGGGCGACGACGAGCGCCTGCATCGGCATCGTGTTCTCCTCGAGGAGATAGGCGATGCAGGGGTTGGAGTTGATGACGATCTCGTACGCGAGGCCCATCGCGCCGCGCTTGTAGACCTGCTCGGTGGCGAGGAACCGCTTGCCGAACGACCAGTGGTAGTAGCCGATCGGCATCCCGTTGGACGCATAGGCGTCCATCATCTGCTCGGCGCTGATGACCTCGATCTGGTTCGGATAGGTATCGAGGCCGAAGCGTTCCGCGACGCGCGCGATCTCCCGGTCGTAGCGCGCGATCAGATCGAAGCGCCACTCGGAACCCGACGGGAGTGGCTCGTTCGAGCGGCGGCGCGGCAGAGTGGCGGGGGCCTGGTCGGCAAACGGGAGGCTCATCTGGTGTCGTTTCTGCTGGGACTTGATCGGCGGCTTCATGCGGCCGCCTTCTCCTTCTTGGCGAAGAGCTCGCGCAGCACCGGGTAGATGTCCGTGCGGTCGCGGATCCGGCCGAGGGCGAGATTCGGCCGGCTCGCCCGCGCCTGCTCGTAGTGCACCCACAGGTTCTGCGGCTCGCCGGTGGTGATCTCGACGTAGGTGAAGTACTGGACCCTCGGCAGGAGATCGTTCACGAGCAACTCGAGGCAGCGCGGCGAGTCGCCCTCCCAGTTGTCGCCGTCGGAGGCCTGGGCGACGTAGATGTTCCACTGGTCGGTCGGGTAGTTCGCCTTCATCTCCTCGAGCGCGAGCGAGAGCGCGCTCGACACGACCGTACCGCCGGTCTCGGTCGAGTGGAAGAACTCCTCCTCGTCGACCACCTTCGCCGTGGTGTGATGCCGGATGAAGACGATGTCGATGCGCTCGTAGTGGCGCTTGAGGAAGAGGTGCAGCAAAATGAAGAAACGCTTCGCGAGATCCTTGCGCGTCTCGTCCATCGAGCCCGAGACGTCCATGATGCAGAACATCACCGCCTGCGCGATCGGCAACGGCTGGGTGATGCGGTTGCGGAACCTGAGGTCGAAGGTATCGATGAACGGGACCGCGGCGATCCGGCGGCGGAGGTGCTCGATCTCCTCGAGGAGCTCGGCGACTCGCGGGTCGGCGGGGTCGGCCGACTCGCCGCCGAGCGCCTCGAGCTCGCGCTCGAGCTCGGCGAGGCGCGCGGCATGGGGGCTCTGGAATGCGATCCGCCGCGCGAGCGACTCCCGCATCGTGCGGACGACCGCGAGGTTGGATGGCGTCCCGTCGGTGCGGTAGCCGGCGCGGACGCGCTTCTGGAGCGTGACCGCGGCGAGCTGGGTCTTGACGAGGTCCGGCAGCGCCATGTCCTCGAAGAAGAAGTCGAGAAACTCCTCGCGGGAGAGGCGGAACCGGAACGCATCCTCGCCCTCGCCGTCGTCGGAGGCGCCGCTACCCGACCCGCGGCCGCCCGCGGGCGGCCGCGCGATCTCGTCGCCGGTCACGTACTCCTTGTTCCCGGGCAGGATCACGTCGCGCTTGCCTCCGGCGCCGTGGTGGAAGACGGGCTCGTTGATGTCACGCGCCGGAATGGAGATGCTCGCGTCGCGGTCGGCCTCGGCGATCTTGCGGCCGGCGATCGCGCGCGCCACCGCCTCGCGGACCTGAGCCCGGTAGCGCTTGAGGAAGCGCTGCGAGTTCACCGCGCTCTTGTGGCGCGGGTTCTCACGGCGGTCGATGATCTCGCTCATGGGGGGTGCGAGCCTACCAAAGAAAGCCGCCGCCCGCTGCCGTTAGCGGCGGCCAAACGGCCTAGGCGCTGCGGCGGTAGGGCGCCGGCTGCTCGGCCGGGCCGTCGGGCGGCACATCGCGGCTACGAGGACTTCCGTACCCGCAGGTACCACTCCACGAGCAGGCGAACCTGCTTCGGGGTGTAGCCCTTCGCCACCATTCGGTCGACGAAGTTCTGGTGCTTCTTGCGCTCGTCCTCAGAGGCCTTCGCGTTGAACGAGATCACTGGGAGGAGGTCCTCGGTCGTCGAGAACATCTTCTTCTCGATTACCGTGCGCAGCTTCTCGTAGCTCGTCCAGGACGGATTCTTGCCCTGGTTCGCAGCGCGCGCCCGCAGCACGAAGTTGACGATCTCGTGCCGGAAGTCCTTCGGGTTGGAGATGCCGGCCGGCTTCTCGATCTTCTCCAGCTCGTCGTTCAGCGCCGCGCGGTCGAGGATCTCGCCGGTGTTCGGGTCGCGGTACTCCTGGTCCTGGATCCACAGGTCGGCGAACGTGACGTAGCGGTCGAAGATGTTCTGGCCGTACTCGGAGTAGGACTCGAGGTACGCGGTCTGGATCTCCTTGCCTATGAACTCGACGTAGGGGGTCGCGAGGTTTTCCTTGACGAACGCGAGATAGCGCTTCTCGCCGTCGGCCGGGAACTGCTCGCGCTCGATCTGCTGCTCGAGGATATACAGGAGGTGCACGGGGTTCGCGGCGATCTCGGTGTGGTCGAAGTTGAAGATCTTCGACAGTACCTTGTAGGCGAACCGCGTGGAGAGCCCGGTCATGCCTTCGTCGACGCCGGCGAAATCCCGGTACTCCTGCATCGACTTCGCCTTGGGATCGATGTCCTTCAGGTTCTCGCCGTCGTACACGCGCATCTTGGAGAAGGTCGAGGAGTTCTCCGGCTCCTTCAGGCGGGTGAGCACGGCGAATTGCGCCATCATCTTGAGCGTGCCGGGGGCGCAGGGCGCGTGCGCGAGCGAGGAGCTGCGGATCAGCTTCTCGTAGATCTTGATCTCCTCGGAGACGCGCAGGCAGTACGGCACCTTCACTATATATACGCGGTCGATGAAGGCCTCGTTGTTCTTGTTGTTCTTGAAGGTCTGCCACTCGGCCTCGTTCGAGTGCGCGAGCACGATGCCGTCGAACGGGATCGCGCCGAAGCCCTCGGTGCCCTTGTAGTTGCCTTCCTGCGTGGCGGTGAGGAGCGGGTGCAGGACCTTGATCGGGGCCTTGAACATCTCGACGAACTCGAGCAGGCCCTGGTTGGCCCGGCACAGCCCGCCGGAGTAGCTGTAGGCGTCCGGGTCGTCCTGCGCGTACTGCTCGAGCTTGCGGATGTCGAGCTTCCCGGTGAGGGAGGAGATGTCCTGGTTGTTCTCGTCCCCCGGCTCGGTCTTGCAGATCGCGATCTGCGCGAGGGTCGAGGGGCGCAGCTTGACGACGCGGAACTTGGTGAGGTCGCCGCCGTACTCCTTAAGGCGCTTCACCGCCCACGGCGAGGGGAT